>JAEEGJ010004039.1_pt1 | contig 51763 bp, 41 predicted proteins | sample 8958761 | NCBI WGS metagenome assembly JAEEGJ01 (sample SAMN16246546, study PRJNA631951) | gut metagenome | biome: gut microbiome; feature: rumen; material: RS-attached | host: Bos | place: Iran: Karaj | collected 2018-10
TCTCTTCCATCTCTGCTGTGGCCAAAGCAGGTTCACAAGCCTTATAACAGCCTGTTTCATTTTCTAAGTGGTTATGTGAATCGTTCTTCTTCATTATCCTATCTTTGTTTTTACGATGCAAAGATAAAAAGAAAAACGATAAGTTCCAAACATTTCGCAAGAAATCATAATAATACCATGAAAAAAGAAATCCCCAGCCAAGCGGCTGGGGATTTGCTGTTGTTTAGAGATTGAGGCTCTTCTTGATGGCTTCGATCTTCGACTCGGCGGCTTTGATGCAGCGCTCGTAGTCGGCGGCTTCCTTGAAGCTGGGATCCTTCACCTCGGTGTAGAACTTAATCTTAGGCTCGGTGCCTGAAGGACGAACTGAAACCTTGGTGCCATCCTCGCAGAACCACTGCAGCACGTTAGAGGTGTCGGGCATGTTGAGCTTCTCAACGCTACCATCTGCCTTCTTAGCCTCGAGGGTCTTGTAGTCCTTCCACAGGCATACCTTTGAGCCTCCGAGCTCCTTCGGCGGGTTAGCACGGAAGTCGGTCATCATCTGCTTAATCTCGTCGGCACCGGTCTTTCCAGGTCGAACCACATTGATGGTTACCTCCTTAGAGAAGCCGTACTCCTTATAGATATTCATGAGCAGATCGTAGAGGGTCATGCCGTTGTCGCGTGCCCAGGCTGCAATCTCACAGATCAAGCAGATAGAGGCTGGAGAGTCCTTATCGCGTACCTTATCGAACGGCAGGAAGCCGAACGACTCCTCACCACCACCGATGTACTTCTGCTTGCCCTCAGAGATGCGGATCTCATTGGCAATCCACTTGAAGCCTGTATAGCAATCGCGCAACTCTACATTGTTCTTCTTGGCGATCTCGGCGATGACCTCGGTAGTTACGATGGTCTTTACGAGGAACTCGTTGCCCTTGAGCTGGCCGAGCTTCTTCTTATTGGCGATGATGTACCATGAGAACATCATACAGGTCTGGTTACCATTGAGGATTTCCCACTCGCCCTTGGCATTGCGGCATACGATGGCCAGACGGTCGGCATCGGGGTCGGAAGCGATGACGAGGTCGGCATTCAGGCGGGTACCGAGCTTCATACCCAGGGTCATGGCCTCGGCATTCTCGGGGTTAGGACTTACCACTGTGGGGAAGTTACCATCGATGACCATCTGCTCGGGCACCACGTGGATGTTCTGGAAGCCCCATGAGCGGAGTGCCTCAGGAATGATAACACGACCTGTGCCGTGCATGGGTGAATAAACGATGTTGAGGTCCTTCTGGCGCAGGATGACATCCTGATCGACCATAGCCTCCTTGACTGCCTGCAGGTAGTCCCAGTCCATCTCACCACCGATGATGTCGATGAGTTCCTTGTTGCCCTCGAACTTCACGTCGTTGATGGTTACCTTGTTAACCTCGTCGATGATACCTACATCGTGGGGAGCCAGTACCTGGGCACCATCGTCCCAATAAGCCTTATAGCCGTTATACTCGCGGGGGTTGTGAGAAGCGGTAACATTGACACCAGCCTGACAGCCGAGCTGACGGATGGCGAATGAAATCTCAGGTGTGGGGCGAAGGCTCTCGAAGAGGTAAACCTTGATGCCATTGGCTGAGAAAATGTCGGCTACGGTCTCGGCGAACATACGGCCGTTGTTACGGCAGTCGTGACCTACTACCACTGAGCACTGCTTGCCAGGGAATGCCTTCAGAATATAGTTAGCAAAGCCCTGGGTAGCCATACCTACGATGTACTTATTCATGCGGTTGGTACCTGCGCCCATAATGCCACGCAAACCACCTGTACCAAACTCGAGGTTCTGATAGAATGCATCGATAAGAGCGCTCTTATCCTCTGCATCCAACATAGCCTGTACTTCCTTACGGGTCTCCTCATCAAAGGCGGGAGAAAGCCATTCTTTAGCCCGTGCCTCGCACTGAGCAATCAACTGTGCATTGTCTGCCATAATCTTACAATTTTTATTTGTTTTAGATTGTTATACATTTACATTTTACAAAGTTAGAAAAATCTTGGGAAAGTAGGCGTATTGAGGTTGATTATTTATTAAACGTTAACTATTTTGTGGTGAGAAGCTAGAAGCTAGAGGTGAGAGAAATGTTAGTGAAACCATTAGAAGGGAGGGCTTGCGAGGTAATCTCTCACCTCTGGCTTCTAGCTTCTCACTTCTGATAAAATTCTCATTTCTTGAGAATTTTATCCACCTCATCAAACTGCTTACCCATGTTGAGATTGAAGTAGATGCGATAGAGGGCGGGGCCCCATTTGTCCTTGGCATCTGGCACGAGGCGACGATAGGCCTCCATATAAGGCAGGGCGCGCTGATACATGCGCTTGACCTGTTTCTTATACTTGCGCTGATCGATGTTCTGGGCGATGTTGACACAAGCGAGTCCGGCATTGTAATAGGCATCGCTGGCATCGGGATTGAGAGCCAGGAGGCGCTCGCTAAAGCGCAGACAGTCGGCATAACGCTGCAGATTGAGCAGAACGGTGCTCTTGGCAAAGAGGAACAGTTCGTTGAGTGAATCGGCCTGCAGGGCTTCGTCGACAACCTTGTCCGCCATCTTGTAATTGCCCTGCGAGGTGTAACTGTCCATGAGTCGGGGGAAGAAATAGGGCGACTTGACATTGCGGCAGAAGCCTTCCCAAAGAGCGGCTCGATAAAGGGAGTCGTTGCCCAGACGCTGACCAGCCTCGGCAATGTACTGCAGGGTGTTCTCAAGGCGGGCTGTATCGCGACGAGCCAGATCGACATAGCGCAGAGAGAGCAGCGGATCGTTCATGCGATAGCCGCAGTAAGTGGCCCAATAGGCTGCCTCGCCCATGCGGGGATCGGTATTGAGCAGGTCGTAGCCCTCGAACAGGGGCTGGCGATCGCAGTCGATATAAGACTCGAAGAAATTGAAGGCCTTGCGGAAGTCCTGCTTGCGGATATAATAGGCGCCACCAAAGAAGAGGTTGGGCCGATAGCCTGACAGGCGCTGGGCATTGTCCTTGCGATACTCCAGATTGACCTTGCCTTTTTTATCGGGCTGCATATCGAGCGAGTCGAGGCGCTGGCCAACGGTGAAGAGGCGCTGGGTGAGCGTGAAGAGCTGGGCAGTATCCACCTTCTGCTTGATATACATCTTCTCATTGAGTTGGGCATACTGCTTCTCGACGGCCTGCAGCCAGACGTCGTAGATGCGCTTGTTGTCGCGATTAGCGGAATCTTTCAGGAGGTCGGTCATCATCTTCTCGGCCTTGGAAAAGTCCTTGCCGCGAAGCAGGATGGTACGAGCCTCGCCGATCTGCTTGCGCTGGGCATAACCCGGCACAACCAGCAACATCAGGCAAATAGCCAAGAAAGATTTCTTCAATATGTCCAGTTTAAAATATTCCACTGCCTCCTAAAAACGAATTTACGGATGCAAAGGTAATGATTTCCCCTTGCACCCGCAAACTATTTGACGCAATTTAACTAATTAGTGGCTCTCAGCCTCGGCCTGCTTGGTCTCGGGAGCATCCTCACCGTAGTAGTTGTAGTATGCGTTGTAACGGTTGTAACCCCACTTGGCCTGCAGCATATCGGGATCGAGCTCCTTAGCCTTGTCGTAGAAGGTGATGGCATCCTTATAGAAAGCCTTCTTCTGAGCGGGATCCTCAGTGTTCTGAGCCTGGAGGCTGAGTGAAGTACCTACGTACATGGCGATCATGGCGTTGTCGGGCTTCACCTCGAAGGCACGCTTCAGGAACTTGCTAGCCTCGCCAGGATTCTCCTCGAGGAGTGAGAAACCCTTATCGGCCAGAGCGATGAAGCTCTGAGGATTGCGAGCCAGTGCATTGTCGAGCAGAGCGGTCTGAGCAGCCTTATCCTTCAGGTCGCCATAGTAGTTGTACATCACGTCGAGCAGCAGCTCGTCGTCGGGCTTCTGGGTGAGCATCTGCTTGTACTCCTCGAGCACGCGCAGAGAGTCGTCCTTCGTGGTGAGACCTTCCTTCATCATATTGAGCACATTGATGTGGGCGGCATCCTTGAACTGAGCCTCGGCCTTGGCATCGTTGGCGCAAACGGCGAAGTACTGCTTAGCCTTGTCCTTGAGACCAGCCTTGTGGGCATAGTCGCCAGCGAAGTAAGCTACCTGACCGATGAACTCTGACTCAGCGGTACGATCGCAAGCCGCAAACAGAGGAGCGAGCTCTGAATCCATGAACAGACCCCAGTATTTCAGTGTGGCCTCGTCGTCGCGAGCCTGAGCGGCAGTCTGACCGGCGTTTACGAGCTGATTACGAACAGTTGACCACAGGCGCTCGGCGTTCTTCTTATCGAACTTAGGAGCTACCTTTCCCTTCTCGTTGGGCTTCTTATCGTAGTTGTCGCACTCGATAGCTGCACTAATGGCATTGAAAGCCATCTCTGACATGAGGTTCTCATCGACGGGCTTCTCTTCCTTACCCATCTGCTTGTTGAGCTGATTCTCAGTCTGGATGGTGCTCTGAACCATGAAAGCATCGTAAGCAAGGTCGACAAGCTTGTTGTAAGCCTTAGCCTTCTCAGCATCGTTAGCAAGGTTAGCAAGGCTGCTCTTCATCAGAGCATCAGCCTCGGCATAAGTCTTTGCCTTGAGGATAGCCTTCAAAGCGTCGCTGTCACCGGCAAAAGCGGTAGCACTGGCCACCAGCATCATTGCCATCATCATTAATTTTTTCATAAGCCTTTAAATTTGGTTGAAAATGTTATTATTAACTGATTTTACTTAATTGACGTTTTAAACTCACAATGGTTTAATTGTTCTCATTGTTATCGGGAGTCTCGATCAGGGGAGCATCGTTGATTTCCTCGTCGACAACCTCGGCTGTCTCGATATCCTCTTCCTCGGCCTGAGAGTGCATCACCTTACATACAGAGGCAATAACATCGTTCTTCTTGGCGAGGTTGATGAGACGAACACCCTGAGTGGCACGACCCATAACACGAACATCGGCTACCTTCAAGCGAATGAGTACGCCCGACTTGTTGATGATCATGAGGTCGTTCTCGTCGGTAACTACCTTGATGGCTACCAGGCGGCCTGTCTTCTCGGTAATGGCGAGGGTCTTCACACCCTTGGCACCACGAGCGGTCTTACGATAGTCCTCAACCTCAGAGCGCTTACCATAGCCGTTCTCAGAAACCACCATGATGGTCTCAGTGTTAGGATCGTTGACGCAAACCATACCTACTACCTCATCGTCGCCATCATCGAGGCGCATACCGATAACACCGGTAGACACACGACCCATGGTGCGAACATCGTTCTCATCGAAGCGTACGGCACGACCATTGCGGTTGGCGAGCAGCAGCTCGTTGTGGCCATTGGTGAGGCGAACGCCTACTACCTCATCGCCCTCGTTCACATTGATGGCGATAACACCAGCTGCGCGTACATTCTTATAAGCATCGAGACGAGTCTTCTTGATGATACCCTGCTTGGTGGCAAATACCACATAGTGGGACTTGAGGAACTCCTCGTCGTTGAAGTTCTTGATACGCAGAACGGCATTGATTGAGTCATCGGGATCGATGTTCAGCATGTTCTGGATGGCGCGACCCTTCGAGTTCTTGTCGCCCTCAGGTATCTCGTAACACTTCTGCCAGTAGCAGCGACCCTTCTGGGTGAAGAAGAGCAACGTGTTGTGCATGGTGGCAGGATAAATATACTCTGTGAAGTCGTTATCGCGATGACGGGCAGCCTTGGCACCAACACCACCACGACCCTGCTCATGGAACTCATCGAGGTTGGTGCGCTTGATGTAACCCATGTGAGAAATGGTGATAACAACGGGATCATCGGGATAGAAGTCCTCTGCATTGAACTCATGGTCGAAGGGAATGATCTCAGTACGACGCTCGTCGCCATACTTCTCCTTCACCTCGAGCAGATCCTGCTTCATGACTTCCTTACAACGCTCGGGATTGTCGAGAATCTCCTGTAAGTCGGCGATAAGTTTCTGCAGATCCTCGAACTCCTGATGGAGCTGATCCACACGCAGACCTGTGAGCTGAGCCAGACGCATATCGACGATAGCCTTAGACTGAAGCTCATCGAGATTGAAGCGAGCCTCCAAGTTGCGCTGAGCATCAGTAGGAGTCTTAGAGTTACGAATAATATGTACAACCTCGTCGATATTATTTACGGCGATGATCAAGCCCTCGAGGATGTGGGCACGCTCCTGAGCCTTGCGCAGATCGTACTTGGTACGACGGATGGTAACATCGTGGCGATGCTCAACGAAGTACTTAACACACTCCTTGAGCGTAAGCAGGCGGGGACGACCTTTAACCAGAGCGATGTTATTGACTGAGAATGAGCTCTGTAAGGCTGTCATCTTAAAGAGCTTGTTAAGCAGTACATTGGCATTGGCATCGCGCTTTACATCGACCACGATACGCATGCCCTGACGGCCTGACTCATCGTTCACATTAGCCACACCTTCGATCTTGTGCTGGTTAGCCAGATCGGCGATGTAAGCCACGAGGTCGGCCTTATTCACACCATAAGGAATTTCTGTTACAACAATCTTGTCGTGAGTGTCGCCACTCTCGATCTCAGCCTTGGCACGCATCACGATACGGCCACGACCTGTCTCGTAGGCATCGCGTACGCCCTGCAGACCATAGATATAGGCACCCGTTGGGAAATCGGGACCTGGGATATACTGCATCAGGCCATCGGTATCGATATCGGGATTGTCGATATAGGCGCAGCAGCCATCGATCACCTCGCTCAGGTTGTGGGTAGGCATATTGGTAGCCATACCTACGGCGATACCGTTACCACCGTTTACCAGCAGATTGGGCACCTTGGTAGGCATAACGGTAGGCTCTTCGAGCGAGTCGTCGAAGTTGGGCGCCATATCAACGGTCTCCTTCTCGAGGTCGTCCATGATGTGCTCACCCATCTTTGAGAGGCGGCACTCTGTGTAACGCATGGCAGCTGGAGAGTCGCCATCCACAGATCCAAAGTTACCCTGACCATCAACCAGCGTATAGCGCATATTCCAGTCCTGGGCCATACGTACGAGGGCACCATATACTGAAGAGTCGCCGTGGGGGTGGTACTTACCAAGCACCTCACCTACTACGCGGGCACATTTCTTATAAGGCTGTGTGCTTACATTGTTAATGTTCATCATACCGTAAAGAATACGGCGATGAACGGGCTTAAAGCCGTCGCGAACATCGGGAAGGGCACGTGCCACAATGACTGACATAGAGTAGTCAATGTAGCTGGATTTCATCTCTTCCTCGATGTTAATCTTAATAATTCTGTCGTTGTCGAATGTTTGATCCATTACTTAATTCTACTATTTTACTATCTTACAATTTTACAATTTAACTCGTCACATTTTTAATAATTTCGCGTTTAAGGGCATTTTTAAGCCCGCTGACGCGTTTTTAACCGTGCAAAGGTAGGCATTTTTTTGCTACCAACCAAACCTTTTAAGCTATTTTAGCGGAAAGTTTTCGGTTTTTATGGCACGATGTTTGCAGAATTATTTGTAACTTTGCAAAATAGAAAGGAAAAAGAAAGTATATGACGAGTCAATTTTCGCCAAAGGTTTCAGAAATACTGGCTTTCTCAAGAGAAGAAGCAGCCAGACTGGCAAGCCGGAGCGTAGGCCCCGAGCACTTGCTTTTGGGTATACTCAGAAGTAAAGACGGACCCGTGATTGACCTTTTCAAACGTCTGAACCTGAACTTAATCAACGTGAAGACGGAACTGGAACAGCGTGTAAGAGAAGATGAACTAGACACGCCCATACACACGACCGACCTCGTACTGAACGAGAAGGCTAGCAACATACTGAAACTGGCCGTACTGGAGGCCCGTATCCAGAGAACCAACAAAGTAGACGAACAGCACCTGTTGCTCGCCATTCTGCATGATGCGGTGAACAACGGGGCCAAACAAGTACTGGAACTGAACAACATGAATTACGAAGACGCGATGGCGATGCTTTTCGCCCCGCATAATAATGGTATTACAAACGGCATCGGTCTGCCCGATGAGGAAGAGGAGGAATTCGAGGAGACTGGTAAGCAGAACGCTTCCAGCCACTCGGGTTCGACCACAACGACTGCCCAGAAGAAAGAGAATACGAAGACGCCTGTGCTCGACACCTTCGGCACAGATCTGACTCAGGCTGCCGTAGAAGGCAAGCTGGATCCCTGCGTGGGTCGCGAGAAGGAGATACAGCGCATCATCGAGATTCTGGGTCGCAGAAAGAAGAACAATCCCATACTGATAGGAGAACCTGGTGTGGGTAAGAGTGCCATCGTGGAAGGACTGGCGCAGCTGATAGCCGAGCACCACACGAGTCCGATGCTCTTCGGCAAGAAAATCTACACCCTCGACATGACGGGCGTAGTGGCCGGAACCAAGTATCGCGGACAGTTTGAGGAGCGCCTGAAAGCCCTGATGAAGGAACTGGAGGCCAACCCCGACGTGATTGTGTTTATCGACGAGATTCACACCATTATCGGTGCTGGAAGTACACCAGGCAGTATGGATGCTGCCAACATCATGAAGCCTGCGCTGGCTCGTGGCACCATACAGTGCATCGGTGCTACCACGCTCGACGAATATCGTAACTCCATTGAGAAGGATGGTGCACTGGAGCGCAGATTCCAGAAGGTGCAGGTGGAGCCTACCACCAATGAGGAGACACTGCAGATACTCCATAACATCAAGGACCGCTACGAGCAGCATCACCACGTGACCTATACTGACGAGGCCCTGATGGCTTGTGTCAAATTGTCAGACCGCTATGTGACAGACCGATTCATGCCCGATAAGGCTATCGATGCACTCGACGAGACAGGATCGCGCGTACATCTTGGTAATACTCAGATTCCGCCTGAGATTGCGGAGATAGAGAAAGAGATAGCCCACGTGAAGGACAAGAAGCAGTTGGCCGTGAAGAATCAGAACTTTGAACTGGCTGCTGGCTATCGCGACCGTCAGACGCAGTTGGAAGGAACCCTGAAGACGCTGAATGAGCGCTGGAGTAAGGGCGAAGGCGAAGAGCGCCAGGTGGTGGATGCCGAACAGGTGGCTGAGGTAGTATCGATGATGACAGGTGTGCCTATGCAGCGTATGGCTGAGCAGGAAGGTATCCGACTGAAGGGTATGGCTACTGAACTGAAAAACGCCGTGATAGCCCAGGATGCTGCCATCGATAAGATGGTGAAAGCCATTCAGAGGAATCGTGTAGGATTGAAGGATCCGAATCACCCCATCGGTGTGTTTATGTTCTTAGGTCCTACGGGTGTGGGTAAGACATATCTGGCCAAGAAACTGGCAGAGTTTATGTTTGGCAGCAGCGATGCGCTAATACGTATAGACATGAGTGAATACACGGAGAGTTTCAACACCTCGAGACTGATTGGTGCGCCTCCGGGATACGTGGGTTACGAGGAAGGTGGACAGCTGACCGAAAGGGTAAGGCGCCACCCCTACTCCATCGTACTGCTCGACGAGATTGAGAAGGCTCATGGCAACGTGTTCAACCTGTTGCTGCAGGTGCTGGACGAAGGACGACTGACAGATGGTAACGGCAGATTCGTGGATTTCCGTAACACTGTGATCATCATGACATCGAACGCTGGTACCAAGCAATTGAAGGACTTTGGTCGTGGCGTAGGTTTCAGTGCTTCGGGCAATACAGGATTGGCCCTGAACGAGAAGGATAAGCAGCACGCACGCGACATTGTGCAGAAGGCGCTGTCGAAGCAGTTCTCGCCTGAGTTCCTGAACCGTCTGGACGAGATCATCACCTTCGACCAGCTGGATCTGGATGCGATCAAGAAGATTATCGACATAGAACTGAAGGGACTCTACAACCGCATAGAGCAGATAGGTTATCACATTGACCTGGCTGAAGATGCGAAGGAGTTTGTGGCTACGAAGGGTTATGATGTGCAGTTTGGCGCACGACCGCTAAAGCGAGCCATTCAGAACTACATAGAGGATGGTATCAGCGACTTGATAGTGAATGGTAACTTGGAACCTGGTTCCACCATCCATATCACACTGAAAGAAAATGAGTTAGCGTTTAGCTAACTCATTTTTAGTTTAAGACAATAATGCTAAGCGTCAACACCCTCGATTATTCGAGGGTGTCGCACTCCTTAAGCCATAAGGCACTTGAGGCATCGCTCGGCATGCGCCAGTCGCCACGAGGCGAAAGACTAACACTACCCACCTTAGGACCATCGGGCAAGCAAGAACGCTTGAACTGCTGATTGAAGAAGCGACGACAGAAAGTCTGCAACCATTTCTTCACTGTCTCCTCGTCATAATACTCTGCGCGACCCTCAACGGGTGAGGATGTGCAGAAGGCTCGCTTGGCCAAGAGGTAGATCTTCTTGGGGCTGAAGCCATAACGCAGGAAATAATAAATAAAGAAATCGTGAAGTTCGTAAGGACCTACGAGGTCTTCGGTCTTTTGCTTGATTTTACCTTGTTCATCGGCAGGAATCAACTCGGGCGATATAGGTGTATCGATGATGTCGAGCAGCGTTTCGGTAGCCATCTCGCCAGCCACATAGCTGACCAGATAACGGATCAACGTCTTGGGCACACCAGCATTGACACCATACATCGACATGTGGTCGCCATTATAGGTGGCCCATCCGAGAGCCAGCTCCGACAGATCGCCTGTACCAACGACGATAGCGTTCTCCTTATTGGCCACATCCATCAGGATCTGAGTACGCTCGCGCGCCTGAGAGTTCTCATAGGTAATATCATGAACCTGAGGATTCTGACCGATATCCTCGAAATGCTGGGTAACAGCCTTGGCGATGCTGATTTCACGAATGGTGACACCCAGTGTTTCCATGAGTTTCATGGCGTTATTATAGGTGCGATCGGTGGTGCCGAAACCTGGCATCGTAATACCAATGATGCCCTTACGATCGAGGGCTAACTTATCGAATGCCTTAACTGTAACGAGCAGGGCTAATGTAGAATCGAGTCCGCCACTGATACCAATCACGGCTTTAGTGCCGTTGATATGATAGAGGCGTTTGGCGAGTCCTGCCACCTGAATGTTCAGAATCTCCTCGCAAGAAGTCTGCATGTTCTCCTCCTTCGGAATGAAAGGATGGGGATCGATATCGCGCAGGAGTTCGAATTCGCGAGGTGTAACCAGACGGGCCTGAATCTCACGGGCATGGGCTCCACGCTGAGCATTGATGAAGGTGGTGTTCTGACGACGCTCGACACGCAGCTTCTCGATATCAATCTGACAGGTCTGTATCTGAGGCTGGAAGGAGAATCGGTTACCCTCAACCAGCATCTTACCATTCTCGAAGAGCATAGCGTTGCCACCATAGACCACATCCTGGGTGGACTCACCAAAACCGCTGCTGGCATATACATAACCACTAACGGTGCGAGCACTCTGCTGAGCGAGAAGCGACTTGAGATACTGATGCTTACCTATCAGCTCATCGCTGGCGGAGAGGTTGAAAATGATATCGGCACCAGCCAAAGCCAGATTATTGCTAGGCGGAATGGGTGCCCATACATCCTCGCAGATCTCAATACCAAACTTCATACCATCGCTCGTAACAAAGAGCAACGGCTCAGCACTTACGTGAATGGAGGTGCCGGCAAAATAGATATCGGTAGGATTCAGATCCTGAGCTGAAGCAAACCAACGTTTCTCGTAGAACTCGCCATAGTTGGGCAGATAGGTCTTGGGCACAATGCCGAGGATAGTACCTCCCTGAATGACAACGGCACAGTTATACAGCAAGCCATTAATTACGACTGGGACGCCGACAATGGAAATGATGTCGAGCTTACGAGTAAAATCGAGCAGCATCATGATGCCCTGCTCTGCACGATCGAGCAGAAGCTGCTCCTTGAAGAGATCCTGACAGGTATAGCCTGTGATGCAGAGTTCAGGAAACACAATGACCTCGACAGCACGACCTTCGGCCTGAGCTATCAGACTCTCAATCTGCTGAACATTGTAGTCAACATCGGCTACCTTCACTACAGGAACGGCAGCAGCCACATTCACAAATCCGTATTTCATAACTTTACTTTTTGAACGTCGTTTTCGATAATCGTATAAATCAGAGCCGGTTGCTCAAAGAACATGTTCTCGCGGAAAGCATGCAACTTATAGAACTTCACAGGATCGATCCTTACCTGGGCATTAACCGTGGGCTTCAGCAGGAAATGCTTATCGCGCTTATAGGCTATGAGCTGAATACAACTATGCTCTAAAGCATTCAGATTCTCGCGACCAAACTCCTCGATAAACTCCTTGGTGTTGGGCTCAATCTCGCCCTCGCCTCTTACTGTCCAAGCAGCGCCTTCGGCAATCATATAGACATAGCGCATATAGTAGTTAGAGTCGTTGACAAGATAAGTCTCGAAGCGTGTCTGCGAAAGTTCCTTCACATCCATCGGTACAAAGGCGAGATAGGCACTCAGCTTATCGCCACCTTTGCGCTCTTCGGGCTTGGCCTTGAATGTGATAGGTTTATCGGCTGGTTCGGTTTCCACTTCCTCGCGCTCGGCATTGAGTGCTGCCTTTACGGAATTGGCCTTTGCCTCTATCACATGTTTGGTGTCGTAGTCTTCATCGCCAACAACCACCACCTCATTGATAAGCATAGGCATCTGGAAGCCGTCCTCATCCTCAACAAGCACGATATTCTTCCCTTGGAAACCGGCCACACGTCCGCCACCAATCTCACTAAGGAATCTGACTTTATCTCCTATTTTCATCTCTTTTATTCTCTTTTTGGGGACAAAGGTACGAATAAGTGAGAGAAATGCAAAATAAATCGCGATTTATTTTCATTTCAGGACCATAAGAAAACGGATGTGATATCCTGAAGATACACATCCGCTTTCCTTTATTTGAATTAGAAATGTTCTAATTATTGACTGAACCTCCAACGATATCAAGCAGTTCGTTGGTAATGGCCTGCTGACGACTCTTGTTGTACTGCAGGTTCAACTGGCGCAACAACTCGTCGGCATTATCCGTAGCTGTCTGCATGGCCACCATTCGGGCTGCATGCTCTGAGGCATTCGAATCGAGCAGGGCCGTATAGAGCATCAGATGCGCCATCTTAGGCATGAGCTCAGTGAGGACTGTGTTCATGTCGGGCTCTACGATGAAGTTATCGTTGAGCGGCTTCACCTCTTCCTCTTTCCTCTCAACCTCACGCTCACCACGCTTCTTGAGATACTCCTGCGACTCCTTCGTAGCAATGACGCTCGTCAGGTCGCGCTCGTGATCTGCTTTCAGCTCCGACTCCAAATCGATGGGCAGGAAGGTCTTGCGCGTGAGAATCTGAGAGCCAGCGCTCTTGAAGTGGTGATAAATGAGTTCCACCTTGTCGATCTCACCCTCATAGAACTTCTTACCTAACTCCATCGCGATGTCGATACAATCGTGGGCATTAGGCTTATCGGCCAAGGCAGAGAATTCGCCCTGAACGTTGAGTCCTAACTTCTTCGCCTTCTCATAGACCTTTCGACCTATGGGGTAAATCTCCACATTCTCACGACCAATCTCGCGTGCATAGTCATCAACGGCATGAGTCATCAGTTTGATGGCATTACCATTGAAACCACCACAAAGCGAGGAGTTGGATGAGAACACCACGAGGGCTGCCCTTTTAACAGGGCGTGGCTGATCGAAGACAGTCTGTGCCTCAGCTTCGGCAGCGAGGAACGACTTGAGGATGTGTTCCAGCAACTCCTCGTAAGGCAGCATATTCTGAATAGCCACCTGTGCGTGATGGAGTTTACTGGAGGCCACCATCTTCATAGCCGACGTGATCTTTCGCGTGGAGTTGACTGAGGCTATGCGGCCTTTAATTTCTTTCAGGCTGGGCATAGGCTATCAGGCTTTATAGGTTCCCGCAATATCAGCCATTACAGCCTCAATCTTCTTCGTTGTCTCCTCGTCGATCTTTCCGCTGGCAAGCGTTTCGATCACTTCGGGATTGGCAGAACGGAGCTTATCGAGGAACTGAGTCTGGCACTCGCGCACCTTGACAATGGGCACGTCACGCATCAGTCCATGTACACCACAATACAGAATAGCAATCTGCTCGCCTACAGGCATTGGGCTGTACTGTGGCTGGATGAGCAGCTGATTGTTCTTACGTCCACGATCCAGAGTCATCGCTGTCACAGCATCCATATCGCTCGAGAACTTTGAGAAGGCCTCAAGCTCACGATACTGCGCCTGGTCGATCTTCAGCGTACCAGCCACCTTCTTCATAGACTTAATCTGTGCCGAACCACCCACACGAGATACTGAGATACCTACGTTGATGGCAGGACGGAAGCCCTGGTTGAAGAGATCGCTCTCCAAGAAGATCTGACCATCAGTAATTGAGATCACATTGGTCGGGATGTAAGCCGATACGTCGCCAGCCTGAGTCTCGATGATAGGCAGAGCGGTGAGAGAACCACCACCCTTTACGTGCCCCTTCATGCACTCGGGCAGGTCGTTCATCTGCTCGGCCACCTCCTGCTGCTCGTTCATCTTGGCTGCACGCTCAAGCAGACGAGAGTGGAGATAGAACACATCACCCGGATAGGCCTCACGACCAGAAGGACGACGCAGAATCAGCGATACCTCACGATAGGCAACTGCCTGCTTAGAAAGGTCATCGTAAACTACGAGTGCTGGCAGACCACGATCGCGGAAGTACTCACCGATGGCAGCACCAGCAAATGGTGCATAATACTGCATAGCTGCAGGATCGGCAGCAGTAGCAGATACCACGATGGTATATGGCATAGCACCATACTCCTGAAGTGTAGACACAAGGGCTGCAACGGTACTGGCCTTCTGACCGATGGCAACATAGATACAATAGACAGGCTTGCCTGCCTCATAGAAACTCTTCTGGTTGATGATGGTATCAACAGCAATAGCGGTCTTACCCGTCTGACGGTCACCAATAATGAGCTCACGCTGTCCACGACCAATGGGGATCATTGAGTCGATAGCCTTCAGACCTGTCTGCAGCGGCTCCTTTACGGGCTGACGATAGATAACACCAGGAGCTTTACGATCGAGCGGCATCTCGAATGAGTCGCTCAGGTCGATATCTCCCTTACCGTCGATAGCCTGTCCCAGCGGATTGATAACACGGCCCAGCATGTTGTCGTTGACACGGATAGAGGCGATGCGATGTGTACGCTTCACCACCATGCCCTCCTTGATGCCCGAGGTAGTGCCCAAAAGCACACAACCCACGTTGTCCTCCTCGAGGTTCATCACGATGGCCATCGTGCCGTTCTCGAACTCAAGCAGCTCGTTGGCCTCGGCATTGCGCAGTCCATAGATACGGGCCACACCATCGCTGACAGTCAATACGGTACCTACCTCATCGAACTTTTCGGCATTGGAGATACCCTTGAGCTGGTCAAGCAGGACCTGGGATACTTCGCTTGGTTTAATCTTATCTGACATATTCATTTTACATTTTTACATTCTTTCATTTTCTCAACGTGTTGAGAATAGAGTTGAGTTGAGCCTTGACGCTGGCATCCATACGATAGGTATCGTATTCAAGGATAAAGCCTCCGATGATATCGGGATTAACCTCGGTCTCGAACTCCACTGTTCCATTAGTCTTACTCTCCACCATCTTGCGCATCTTCTGCTCTGTAGCAGCAGAAACTGCAGCAGCGGTGATGAGACGTCCACGGATGACATTCTTCTGTTGGCGGTAAAGCGTGACGTACGAATTGGCAATGAACTGCATCACACTCTCACGATCCTCCTTCAGCACCAGCTGAACGAAAGTCTTGGTCAAATCAGAAGGCTTCTTGCCGACAGCCGCCAGCAACAAAGCTTCCTTCTTGTCCTTTGAGAGCATCGGATTGTCTATCGTAAACCGCAGCTGTGGTACCTCGACGTAGCTCTTAGTGAGCTGCTGCATCTCAGCATAGACAGCATCCTCGATTTTCGCGTCAGTAGCACTCTTCAAGAGCGCACGGGCGTATCTTACCGATATGACTCCTATATCCATACGTTACTTACTTATTTGTCAGTAGAAACCTCATCCAGCATACGTTCAATCAAATCCATCTGAGCCTTGTCGTCCTTCAGATTCTGACGGAGCACCTTCTCGGCAATCTCCACACTGAGCGTTGCGACCTGCTGACGGATGTCGGCGATAGCTGCCCTCTTCTCTTGTTCGATAGCGATTTTCGCATCGCCTAAAAGACGGGCGCCCTCCTCACGAGCCTTCTGTTGTGCCTGTTCCACGATAGCATCACGCGTTTCGGCAGCTTCTTTCAGAATCTGTGCCTGACGATCACGTGCCTCCTGGAGAATGGCCTCGCCTTCCTGCTTGATATTCTCCAGTCGCTCTGAAGCCTCATGGGCTTTCAGCAGACTTTCGTCGATGTACTTTTTCCGCTCTTCAACCATATTGGTGATTGCAGGGAAACCGAACTTCGCAAGCACGAAGAAGACAACGGCAAACGCCAGAAGCATCCAGAACAGAAGTCCCAGATCAGGAGTGAGGATTGCTGGCAGTTTACTGAAATCCATTCGCTGTAATTTTTAGTCTTACTTAATGTGAATGAATCGTTGCTTATTAGATCAAGAATGCACAAGCTGCGATGGCGAAGAGGGCACAACCCTCAACGAATGCAGATGTCAGAATCATGTTCGTCTGGATCTTACCAGTAGCCTCGGGCTGACGAGCAATAGCGTCCATAGCGCTACCACCAATCTTACCAATACCCAAACCTGCACCAATTGTTGCAATACCTGCACCGATACCGCAGCCCAGCTGAGCCAGACCTTCTGCGGCCAATAATAAAGCTGAAATCATAATTTTTTGAATTTTAAGTTATTAATAATGTTTATTCTATTTTCTTTTGAACAATTACTCAGCATGATGTTCCTTATGGGCAAGCCCAATGAACACAGCACTCAGCATTGTGAAGACGTAAGCCTGAACGAAAGCAACCAGCAACTCCAACAAGTTCATGAAGAGAAGCATCAGAATACTGAATGCATTCAGACCAAGACCAAATCCGACACCCATAGACCAACCGAGGAAAATCACACAAGTGAAGCTAAGCATCACAGCATGGCCTGCCATCATGTTGGCAAAGAGACGGATCATCAGAGCAAAAGGCTTAGTAAACACACCAAATAGCTCAATAAGCGGCATCACTGGTGCAGGATAAGCCTTCAGGAACAAAGGAACTTCTGGCCAGAATATCTCCTTCCAATACTCCTTGTTGGCAAAGATGTTGATGGCAAGCATCGTACACAGAGCCAGGAAGAAGGTGATATTGATATTACCTGTGACATTAGCGCCACCAGGGAATACTGGTATCAGGCCGATGAGGTTACATGTCAGAATAAAGAAGAACACCGTAAGCAGATAAGGCGCATACGGCTTGTAATGCTTCTCACCAATCGACGACTTAATCAGATCGTCGTGGATCATCATTACAATCATCTCCATAGCTCCGACGAAACCTCCAGGTGCCTTGTCCTTCACGTCGTGTGTCTTATACCAGCGGGCACATGAGAGGAAGACAATGATCAGGATGGCCACCACTATCCAAATCTGGAGTACACTCTTCGTAATACTCAAGTCGATGGGGCGCACCTCACTGCCGTCGGCCATACGCTCATAGATTTTTCCATGATGCTCTTCACTGAAGAAGAAGCCATCAGGCAGACTATGAGCCGTACAGAAATGCCATTCTCCGGTATTCTCACTACGGATGATAATAGGCAATGGAATGCTCAGATGCTTACCCTGGTAAGAAGCGATGTGCCACTCATATGAGTCGGCCAAATGTTCGAGAACAATCTCCGGAATGTTGATCTTCTCGGACTCACCACCTTCTTCAGCCAAAGCAGGCATCGGCAGCAATGCTACCATCATCAGGAGGATTATCGTTTTTAATTGTTTCATTATCTACTATTGTATTAGCTAACTATTACGTTCTCATTAAGAGCGGTTCGACACTCTGGCAAAGAAGATGGTGTGATGGGCCAATGATGCAAAATAAAACACCATAAACACCAAGAAGAAACGAAGCATAGAATTCTGACCATCAGCCAAATAATAGACAAACATGACAGCTAATGCCAACAACAGGCGGAAGCCTGAAACTGCTGTAAAAAAAGTGGGCAAACTATCTGGTGAATGCTTAGCCACATAACGCCAGATCAGCCCAATGGCTCCACATACGACGAGCGTAAAAGCTGCACTGACTAAAACAGCAGTTAATAAGTCGAGAAACCACACACGCATCACTAAAAGAGTGAGCAATGACAGAGCAACGGTTAAATACAACCCCTGCCTCATGTAGTTCTTACTCAACTTATCAATATTATCTATCATATTCCTTACTTCATTTCCATTTGTGTGAAAAAGCCTAAGCCATTTCAACACAAAGGCTTACCACATTCTTCTGAACCTCAACGAAACCTCCTTGTATCTCTAACTGAACTTTTCCTTCGGAAGTGGTATACTCCACTGTACCCTTTTGAAGCGTAGAGATAATAGGAGCATGATCATTAAGGATCTCAAACTGTCCCATTGTGCCAGGCACGAGGACGCTCTCAACAGCGCCATCGAACTCGATCTTTTCGGGAGAAACTATTCTAAGCTGCAACATAAACTATTTAATGTTTAATGTTTAATGTTTAATGTTACGCTTTAGCTGCTTCCAGAAGTTTCTTGGCTTTCTCCTTAGCGTCCTCGATTGTACCAACATTCAAGAATGCCTGCTCAGGCAGATCGTCTACCTCGCCATCGAGAATAGCGTTGAATCCCTTGATAGTCTCTTCGATAGGCACCATCACACCAGGAAGGCCTGTGAACTGAGAAGCTACAGAGAACGGCTGAGAGAGGAATCGCTGTACACGACGTGCACGATTCACAGTCAGCTTGTCTTCGTCGCTCAATTCGTCCATACCAAGAATGGCGATGATGTCCTGCAATTCCTTGTAACGCTGCAGGATCTCCTTCACACGCTGGGCACAATCATAATGAGCCTTACCCACAATCAGCGGATCAAGGATACGTGATGTTGAACCCAGAGGATCCACAGCAGGATAAATACCCAACTCAGCAATCTTACGATCCAATACGGTTGTAGCATCCAAGTGAGTAAAGGTAGTAGCAGGTGCAGGGTCGGTCAAGTCATCGGCAGGCACATATACAGCCTGTACTGACGTAATAGATCCTTTCTTTGTAGAAGTGATTCGCTCCTGCATGGATCCCATCTCTGATGCCAGCGTGGGCTGATAACCTACAGCTGATGGCATTCGTCCTAGAAGGGCTGATACCTCAGAACCGGCCTGAGTGAAACGGAAGATGTTGTCGATGAAGAAAAGAATATCAGCAGCGCCACCATCTTTACCACCACCATCACGGAAGCCCTCGGCAACAGTCAGTCCAGAAAGGGCCACTGAAGCACGAGCGCCAGGAGGCTCATTCATCTGTCCATACACAAGTGTAGCCTGACTCTTCTTCAGCTCTTCAGGATCAACGAGACTCAAATCCCATTTTCCTTCATCCATTGCTTCGCGGAACTTTTCGCCATAGCGAATTACACCACTCTCAATCATCTCACGAATCAGGTCGTTACCCTCACGAGTACGCTCTCCTACTCCTGCGAATACTGAGAATCCGTTGTGTCCCTTGGCAATGTTGTTGATAAGCTCCATGATGAGCACAGTCTTACCTACACCAGCACCACCAAAGAGTCCAATCTTACCACCCTTCATGTAGGGTTCCAGCAGGTCGATCACCTTGATACCTGTAGCAAGGATCTCCTTCTTAGTAGAAAGTTCCTCAAAAGTAGGGGCTTCGCGATGGATAGGATAAGCTCCATCCATATCAAGCTGTTTCATACCGTCGATAGGCTGACCGATTACGTTCAGCATTCGACCTTTAATCTGATCGCCGGCAGGCATCACGATGGGTGAACCTAACGGGATAGCCTCCAGTCCACGATGCAGTCCGTCGGTATTGTCCATAGCCACACAGCGAACCGTATCCTCGCCGATGTGCTGCTGCACCTCGACAATCAGGTCGCGCCCGTCGCCACGATCAATCCTAAGAGCATCGTAAATTTTTGGCAACACCTTTTCAGCGTCCTGGCCCTCTGTATCGAAATATACGTCGATAACAGGACCGATAATCTGCGAAATGTGTCCAGTAATTTGTGACATACGCTGTTAATATTTAAAGTTACTATTCGTTTTATAGTTTTGATACATGTTTGCAAAGATACGGATTTAAATCGGAACAAACGAACTTTTCGGGAAATAATTTCCAAATTGTTGCATTTTTGTTGTTTTTTACCGTTTCAGTGCTAAATTATAATTCAGATACCTGGTGTTACCTGTAACGTCTTCAAGGACTTTCACAAACGGCGGGAAATTCACAGTTTCTTTCTCCGTCACACCCTTGGTCTCCATCATTACCAGATTATCTAATGGCTCCAAGAAGGTGTCGATCTCAAAGAACTGACCTTTCCAGATAAAGCTCTGACGTTTCTTACGGATTGTTGCACGATAGGGGTCAGCCTGCTGAAGCATCTGTTCATAAAGATTGTTGTCAATCTGACGCTCAGTTTCAATGATTTCTGTATCCGAGATACGTTTCTTTGAGCGGTGTACATTCACCACCTTACCCCCACTCCATTCGCGACGACGAAGACGAACCTCACAACCTGGTTCTGCTACCAAATAGGTCTGGGTAATCAGACTCTCTGAACACTCAGGTATATCACCTATCAACTCTACACGGAAGATACGCTCTTCCTGTACGGGCTGCGGCAATCCTACCACTTTCGATATTTCCGTAATCACACGATTTAGCTTATTCTCGAAATCATCATGATTGTTGATTACTCTCAGATGTGGATGTCCTGTCCAAGCCTTAATTACCTTCTTATCAAGTTCACGTGCTATGCGCAAACCTTCTTCGTTAGCTTGTTCGTAACGGGTGGCGTTTGTAGCTGTAGTATAATATTGTTCTGCGCCATCGGCAGCACTCACCAGATGAAGCACTGCATCATAGCTCTCACGAAGGGCGTTACTATTAGTACCAGCCATGCGTGTAATCTCCTCCCACTCTTCGGGTTTGATATAGGCCGATATATCCATCGCACCTCGATCACACACTATCAATACTGGTTTTGAACACACTTCTGCCAGTTTCATGAACTGGTTTTCGAGGGCCAATTGAGTTTCAAGGATTGCACGCTCGCCTTGATAGTACAAATCGCGATTAGGCGTCAGGTAGTTCCAGCCTGCTGTACTATAAATTGTGGGTACTTCAGGCACATTAAACACCTTATAGCCGAATCCCGAAAAGTACTCGGTTATCTTGACCAGCGCAGTTGTCTTACCAGCACACGGCCCACCTGTTAGAACAATCTTTTTTATTTCAGGCATAACTTAGATGCTTAACTCATCAAGAACCTTAATAAGTCGCTTATCAAAACGTTTGTCCGTACGGATACACTCGCTAAATGGAACATAAACCACCTCGTTATTACGAACACCAACCATGATGTTACGCTGTCCTTGCTTGATGGCCTCGATGGCGCCAACACCAGTAATAGATGCAAGGATACGATCACGAGCCGAAGGAGTACCACCACGCTGCAAATGGCCAAGAATCGACACACGTACATCGAATTCGGGGAACTCATGTTTCACACGATCTGCATAGAAGAGAGCACCACACTTAGGACTCTCTGACACGATGACGATACACGATTTCTTCGACTTACGGATACCACGACTCATAAACTGTGTCAACTGGTCTTCGTCAGTTACTTCCTCAGGGACAATGGCAGCTTCTGCACCACAGGCGATAGCACAGTTTTGAGCCAAGAATCCTGCATCACGTCCCATTACTTCTACAAAGAAGATACGCTCGTGGGAGTTAGCCGTATCACGAATACGGTCCACACACTCCATGATGGTATTCATCGTTGTGTCGTAGCCGATGGTATTGTCAGTACCATAGAGGTCATTGTCGATAGTACCAGGCAAACCAATACATGGGAAATCAAACTCCATACCAAAATTCCTTGCACCAGTCAGCGAACCGTTACCACCAATCACTACGAGGGCATCGATTTTCTCTTTCTGAACAGTCTCGTATGCCTTCTGCATACCCTCAGGAGTCATAAAGTCCTTCGAGCGAGCTGTCTTCAGGATAGTTCCACCACGTGTAATAATACCACTTACATTCTCAGTGGAGAACTCCTTCACCTCATCGTGGATCAATCCTTCGTAACCACGATAGATTCCCATAATTTTAAAACCGTTGTAAATACCAGCACGTGTCACGGCACGTATAGCTGCATTCATACCAGGTGCATCACCTCCCGACGTCAGGATACCAATAGTCTTAATCTTCGTCATAATACCTAAATTTATTTATAGTTATATTAAATTCAACTCCAACCATAAAACAGCCAAACCTAATAGTCCGCCTGCCAGTATCTTTGGTGTTAGGTTCTTCAGATACCAACCCAAATGAATATGTTCCATCTTCATAAGGGCCAGACCACTAACAGAACTTACACTTAACAGGCAACCTCCAACAGTCGTTGTATAAGCAATGATTTTCCAATATGCACCATTAGTCAGGAAGTTTGCTGCATACTCTCCTTCTATAGCACTATCAACAACTGGATAAAGTGACAAGTTACTAATAGCAATTGTAAAGGTATCCACTAAACCAGAGAGGATACCAGAGAAAATACCCAATACCCACACACTATGGATATTCTCATCTATCCATGAAGCAACATCTCCAAAAACGCCCGTTTCTGTCACTACACCCATGGCCAACATAATACCCATCACAAAAAGAATCTGCTGGATGGATCCATACTGAAGGGCACGAGGAAAGAAACGCCTCTCAGACATTTGGTCAGAGGCCATGAGTTTTCTGTTAAACAATTCATTGACTACCCATAAAATACTCAGTACACAAAGTGCACCCAAGAACGGGGACAATTTTGTTATCGTATGGAATGTCGGGATAAACCACAAGCCACCAATACCTACAATTAACATCACCAGACGCTGCCAGTAATTCAGGTTTGTATCATCTCCACGATAAGGCATAGGAGACCATTGAATATCCAGATGCTCTGGCAATTCCCTGTTAATAAGAATTGTAGGAACAACCCATGCTAAGATGGCGGGTAATGCCATATAAGATGAGAAGTTTGTGGCTGTAACAGCACCATCACCCCACATGATCAAACCAATAGGATCACCTATCACAGTGAAGCAACCTCCGCAGTTTGCCGCAATCACAATAGCACTACCAATAAGCATACGCTGACGTCGATTCTGCAATATAGTATGCATGATAACCAGCATCATTGTAGCTGTAGTCAAGTTGTCAAGATTAGCAGATAGAATAAATGTAGCCAATGTTATCGTCCACAATAGGCGCTTAGAATTGCGGGTACGTATCCATTTAGTCACGAAATCGAAACAGCCATTATTGTGTAATATTTCCACAATACTCATTGTTGCCAACAGAAACATAACAATACTGGCAGCCCGACCCACATAATATAGGAATACATTATTATGTATAAAGTATTTGACTTCTTCACTCGATGGCTGATTTCCATTCAAGAATTCCAAATACTCTGACGCATGATGAGCCATCACAAAATCTGTGCCATAGCAAATATAAACCACCCATCCAACAGTACCGATGAATACTGCGATGGCAGCTTTATTAACACCCGACATGTGACCAGTAGCAATGACCACATATCCTAAAAGCAACAATATGACGATAATCAGTGTCATTTTCTATCTTTCCTCTAAATGCTTTATTTACTATGTTAGAATCTCTGTCGGAGCCCAGAACCATATGACAGAACCCCTTCCATCCTCTGTATTATCTCTTGCTCCCATTTTCCCGCCTGTACGATCGACGATTGCCTTACATATGCTCAGTCCGAGTCCAGGTGTTTCATCTTGTAAATAAGTATTCTTATCTGACAACAAAGAGAATATATTTTCTTTCAGATTCTCTGGGAGTCCACTACCAGTATCTTTCACCTCAACATAGATACCACCCTCTTTCACATAATAACTCAAAGTTATCTTTCCTTCTTTCGTATGCTGTTGGGCATTCTCTAAAAGATGCATGGTTACTACTCGCAATAACTTCGGATCAAGCATGGCTCGCATACCACCCACAGGTTCAATTACCTCCAATTCCACACCATCAAAAAGTTGTAGGCGTATCTCTCCAGCATACTGACTCATCTCGTAATCAATATCCGTTACCTGACGCTCAAACAACTGCTGTTTTCCTTCTATATCACTCAAAGAAAGTAATTCGTTAATCAAATGTAGCAATTGAAGGCCATTGTTATTGATTAGGCCAAGAAGATTCTGTTCTTCATCACGCGTCATTGTTCTTTCTTCGTTCATCAGCAAATCTGAAAAACCAATAATCGCATTCAAAGGAGTACGCAGGGAATGACTGATATTACTCAAGAATATATCCTTCAACTGTTCACTCTTCTTGGCTCGTTCCTCATTCTCCTGAGCTCTAAGCATCTCTTCACGCAACAATTGTTTTGAACGACGCTGAAGGAAAAGGTTTACAATCAAAGCAACTATGATTACAGCAAACAAAAGAAACCAAACCCAGATTGGAATCCTAAAACCATCAAAAGAGGTTTTAACATCGGCATAGGTTTCTTCAATGATACCTTCATTTTCCATCTTGTCAAGTTCCTTATTGATAGCGTCAATAAGGGTCTTGTCGTGACTAACAAAACAATATTCTCTAGGCATCAGCGTTAAGTCTTCAGCCTCCAGATTCGTAATATGATTATCCTCTATTAAGTAACGTGACTGATAACGGAAACAAATTACACCATCATACTTGCCATGCGACAGGTCTACAACAGCTTTCTTCAGATCTGTAATAACATGAATTTTCGCACCTCCCTTAGACAACGTGTCGACAATTGGACGCGAACTCATTAAGGCAATATCCCTTCCTTCAATGTCCCTCAAACCAAATTCTTGTTTTTCTCCCTTACGTGAAAGTATCTGGTAATAAAGACGGAACACCGCACGAGAATAGTTTGTAGAATCCTTACGATAAGGCGAATAGACCATCATTCCAAGATCAACCTTTCCACTGATTACATCGCCAGCTATCTCTCCCCAACTATTTGGAGCATATGTATAAGGAATATCAAGACGTTTCATCAATTTGTTTGTGAATACTACATCAAAGCCTTTTGGCAAACCTTCCTTATCCACATACTGAAGCGGTGGATAATCTATATCAATACCAAATATTAAAGGATTCTCCTTAGTGTATCCAAGGTTATCTGCTTTTGTCTCAGAAGTAAGGGAAACTAGCAGAAAGGCAATATATAGTAGTCTCAACTTCATTTTAGGTTGATTCCTTTTGGCGACAAAGATACAAAATAATACTGAAACCTCCAAATCTTTTTAGCAAAAATATACAACCTTTGCCTGAGAGATGGTATAAAATAATAATCCCTGCTTGAATTGAAGCAGGGATTATTATGAATTATATTACATATTAACCTCCGAAATTGTCGTACATGATCGACTCTGGATCGACGCCGAGGCTGTCCAGCATCGAGACGACAGCTGCTGACATCGGGCCAGGACCACACATGTAGTACTCCACATCCTCTGGAGCCTCGTGATCCTTCAGGTAGGTGTTCAGCATCACCTGGTGTACGAAACCTGGAGTATACTTCACGCCTGCAGCATCGGCAGCGGGATCTGGACGATCGAGAGCCAAGTGGAAATGGAAGTTGGGGTATTCCTTCTCCAAGCCCAGGAAGTCCTCGAGATAGAACACCTCGTTCAGGGCACGAGCACCATAGAAGTAATGCATCTCGCGATCGGTGGTGTGCAGTGTCTTTGTCATATGCATGATCTGAGCACGCAACGGAGCCATACCGGCACCACCACCAACCCAAATCATCTCCTTCTTCGAGTCGAAGTGTGGGTGGAAGTCGCCGAAAGGACCACTCATAATTACCTTGTCGCCTGGTTTCAGCGAGAAGATATATGATGAAGCAATACCAGGGTTCACATCCATGAAGCCACTGCGATCGGGCTTGAATGGCGGAGTAGCAATACGAACGGTGAGCATGAACACATCACCCTCAGCAGGATAGTTAGCCATCGAGTAAGCACGAATCGTGGGCTCCGGGTTCTTACACTTAAGTGGGAACAGTCCGAACTTCTCCCACGAAGGCAGATACTCGTCACCAATAAGAGACTTATCGAAATCCTTATCATAGTCGATGCAGTCGAAAGCAGGAATCTTGATCTGAGCATAAGAGCCTGGCAAGAAGTCCATATGCTCACCAGCAGGCAGCTGCACCTTGAACTCCTTGATGAAGGTAGCCACGTTCTTGTTAGAGATGACAGTACACTCATACTCCTTCACGCCAAGGATCGACTCATCGACATGAATCTTCAGATCGCCCTTCACTTTACACTGACAACCAAGTCGCCAGCCAGCCTTAATCTCCTTACGACTAAAGTGTGGTTTTTCCGAGTCAAGTATCTCGCCACCACCTTCAAGAACCTGTACTTTACATTGTCCGCAACTGGCTTTTCCACCACAGGCGCTTGGCAAGAAAACACCATTCTCATTCAGCGTTGCCATCAGTGAGTTTCCCTGAGCTACTGAGATGGTACGGTCGCCGTTAATCACAATATTCACATTTCCTGAAGGCGAAAGATATTTCTTTGCAACCAGCAAGATAATTACGAGCAAGAGTATTACAATGAGGAATACTCCGATACTATATGCTATAAACTGTGCCATACCTTATCAAATATTTAAACCAGAGAAACACATCATCGCCATGGCCATAAGACCAACGGTGATAAACACAATGCCAAGACCCTGAAGGGGTTTGGGAACGTCGCTATACTGCATCTTCTCTCGAATGGCGCCTAATGCTACAATAGCAAGCGTCCAACCGATACCAGAGCCAAAGCCGTATACCACAGCATCCCAGATGGTGGTGATGGCCTGCGAATTAGAGGGATCCATCAGGATGCGCTGCTGCATAAACAGCGAGGCACCCATGATAGCGCAGTTTACAGCAATCAGCGGCAAGAAGATACCAAGGGCAGCATAGAGCGAAGGAGAGTACTTCTCGACCGTCATCTCTACCAACTGCACCATACCTGCAATCACGGCGATGAAAAGAATAAACGACAGATAACTGAGGTCGACACCTTCTGCGAGGCAATCGGGGCCCAGTACCTTAGTCTGCAACAGATAATTGACGGGAACAGTCACCGTGAGCACAAATGTCACAGCAAGACCAAGTCCCAGCGAAGTCTTCACAGTCTTCGACACAGCCAAATAAGAGCACATGCCGAGGAAGAAGGCGAAGATCATATTGTCGACAAAGATCGACCTGAAAAGTAATGATATTGCGTGTTCCATATCTTATTTCTCTTTATAAAAGTAAGCACGATGAACCCAAATCACACATCCCACGAGAATCAGTGCCATAGCAGGCATCGTCATCATACCGTTGTTCACGTATCCGAAGTCGTAGCAAGCGTCAGGAATAACCTGGAAGCCTAAGAGTGAACCTCTTCCGAGCAACTCACGCAGGGCACCCACAATCACGAGAATCATGGCGTATCCAAGACCATTACCCACACCATCGAGGAACGATGGCCAAGGCTTGTTCTGCATAGCGAATGCCTCAAGACGACCCATCAGAATACAGTTGGTGATAATCAGACCGACATACACGCTCAGCTGAACGCTCACGTCGTAGGCGAAAGCCTTCAGAATCTGAGAAACGATAGTTACAAGAGCAGCCACAACTACCAGTTGCACCACAATACGGATACGGTTAGGAATGGTGTTGCGGATAATTGAGATAATCACATTCGCAAAGGCGGTGATCACCGTCACAGCAAGTCCCATCACGATGGCCGGCTTCAACTGCGAAGTCACAGCCAGCGCCGAGCAGATACCAAGTACCTGACCCAGAATAGGATGATCGAGGTTCAACGGATTGGTAAAAACCTCCTTATTTTGTTTACTGAATAATGCCATAGTTTACTCCTCCTCTGCTTTAGGTTGTTTTCCTTCCTTTTCGAAATACTCCTTGACAGGCTGAATCAACCATTTCAATCCATCGTGAAGCATGTCGTTCACGCCATTAGAAGTGAGTGTAGCACCTGTTACGCAGTCAACCTGAGTTTCAGGGTCTTCCACCTTCTTAACAACTGACAAGGCCACATGATCCAGGTCACCCTTGAACACCTTCTTGCCGATGAACTTCTCCTGCCAGGCCTGTGAGTCCTTGATCTCAGCACCCAGACCGGCTGTCTCACTCTCATGGTTGAAATAGGCACCATAAACGGTGGGGCCATCGTTCTCGTAAACAGATACATAACCACTGATACCACCCCAAAGGCCCATACCCTTCATGGAGATCACATAGAGACCCAGTGAGTCAAGACGGCAGCGATAAATCTTCTGTCCATCAATATCACCTTCCTCCAATACAACCTCTGCATATTTGGCCTCAGCCTCAGCACCATCGAGGTCACGGATGTTAAGCGAATAGAGAATCTGTTTCTTCACATCGAGAGCCACGTTAGCATCCTGCATGGGCTTCAAGGCCTGATAGACGAAAGCCAGCAAGAAAGCTACGATAACCACGAGTATCGCGCTATATATAATAATGTACGCGTTAGAGTTTGTATTCAGTTTCATTTGGTACCTCCTCTCTTTAAACGTTTCGAGATATTGCGCTCCACAACGAAGTGGTCGATGGTGGGAGCAATCATATTACCAAAGAAGATGGCAAGCATCATACCCTCAGGATAACCGGCATTCATCACACGGATAATGATAGCCATAGCACCAATAAGGAAGCCGTAGATATACTGACCAGTAGTGGTGCGACACGATGTAACAGGGTCGGTAGCCATAAACACAGCACCGAAAGCAAAGCCACCCATTACGAAGTGGTGCCACCAAGTCATGCCCTGACCAGTCTGCTCGAACAGTACTGCGAATGCTATACCACCTACAAACACGCTGAGCATAGTGCGCCAAGAGGCGATGCCCGACCACAATAGGATAACAGCACCGATAGCGATAGCTACGAGCGAGGTCTCACCGATAGAACCAGGAATAAATCCGAGGGCCATATCGAGGACAGAAGAATCGGGAGTAATGTTCTGTGCCAACTGACCAAGCGGTGTAGCAGCAGTAAAGCCATCAGGCAGATCGTTACCCAGTCCGAAGAAAGAGTTCTGAGCCACCCAAACGGTATCACCAGTCATCTTCGAAGGATAAGCGAAGAACAGGAACATACGTGCTGCAATAGCAGGGTTGAAGATGTTCATACCCGTTCCACCAAATATCTCCTTACAGAAGATCACAGAGAATGCGCAAGCCAGAGCCAGCATCCACAGCGGACACCCGATAGGAATAATCAGAGGAATGATGATACCCGAAACGAGGTAACCCTCCTGGATCTCCTCACCCTTCCACTGAGCCCAAGCAAACTCGATACCCAGACCTACGATGTAGCTAACCAAGATCTTTGGCAGAACAGCCAGGAAGCCGTAAGCAAAGATCTCGCAGAACGAAGCTGTGGCGAGAGTGCCGGCAGCTAAGTAGTTCTGGTAGCCGATGTTATACATACCAAACAGCATGGCGGGCATCAGGGCGATTACCACCATACTCATAATGCGCTTCGAGTCGATGGCATCGTGAATATTCACGCCACCAGCCTTCGCTGTGTCATTAGGCACATAGAGGAAGGTCTCAAAGCCGTCGAACACAGAGCGGAAGGCATGAAGCTTGCCACCCTCCTCAAAGTTCGGCTTAATCTTATTGAGATAATTTCTTAATGCACTCATATTACTTAACTATTCTCCTTACGTAAGATATTTAGTCCTTCCCTCACAATACGTTGCAACTCAAGTTTAGAAGAGTCGACGAATTCTGCCAGAGCAAAGTCCTCAGGCGCAACCTCATAGATACCCAGTGCCTCCTGACGATCGATATCGCCAGCGATGATAGCCTTAATCAGGTATTCACCATAGATGTCCATCGGCAGCACCTTGTCGTACTCTCCGCTCATAATCATGTGGCGCTCACCACCTTTCACACGAGCATCAAGTGCATATTTCTTCTTGCCACAAAGCCAAGAGAAGTAGCTACGATTAACTGAGAACTGCTTGAAACGAGGCAGTATCCAGCCCAGCATTTCGTCAGCATCGTTGCCTTCAGGAATAACGGTAATTTCAGAAGTATGAGCACCTAGGAAACCTTCCTTTGTGGTTGGTTTACCCGTCAGCACATTACCATTGATGATACGAACACTCTTAGCTGCATCGTAGCTATTAGAAAGTAGAGTTGAGAGTTCCTCACCTACCAACATATCTACATGTGCAGGACTCTTAATCTCGCTACCACAGAGGGCAACAGTACGCTTCAGGTCTACCTTACCTGTATTGAAGAGTCGACCGATAAAGAGCATTACGGTAGGATCACCAATAGTCCATACCACCTCACCTTTGTTAACTGGATCAATGTGATTTACCTGTACGCCTACATTACCTGCAGGACACTTTCCCTCGAATACAGTTACCTCTGCATCCTTCATGCTTTCTAGTTTCGAGCCAACGCCTACACCCAGATAAACATGAGTGATTTTCGAGAGGGCTGTAATACCTGTCTGGAAATCCTGCTCCTGACCTTCCACTTCATATTCGAAGTTACAAGCCAGCGGTTTGTCGCGCAGGGCAGATACAAAAATTGCCTTAGGCTGAACACTCGGATTGGTGGACACAGCATAAGGCAACTGGTTGATGTAACCAAAAATACCTGCTTCCAACAGCGCATTAATCACTTGCTCGCCCGTCATCTTGCTGACATCCTTTTTGCCGAAGTCTGTAAACTCCTGCTGGGCGTCGGCTTCAACTCTCACGCTGAGCACTTTCCTTCGTTCACCACGCACCACTTCGCGAACTGTTCCGCTAACTGGTGAGGCAAACTTTACCTCGGGATACTGTTTGTTGATGAACAAAGCATCCCCAGCCTTGACATGATCGCCCTCCTTGACAACGACCTTGGGAGTCACACCCTCGAAATCGTCGGGAACAAGTGCAAACTTCCCGTTCGATTTCAGCTGGATTTTCTTCTCCTCGGCCTTGCCATCAAGGGTAATGTCTAAGCCTTTGCGTAACTTAATTACATTTGCCATTTATATCAAATTTGATTGAATAGTTGCACGGATCGAGGGCAAAATTACTAAAAAAAACGTAGATAAAACCAAATATTGAAAAAAAAATGCCAAAATCCCGATAAATTGTCGTATTTTTGCCTCGTGAAGTTAATCAAAAGGTTCATCAGTTGGACGATTTGGGGCATCATTGGTTTAAACCTGATGCTCATGGGAATCTCTCACATACCCATAGCTCAGCACCATATTGGATCCTTTGTGGCCAATATGGTTTCTCAGAAATTGGGTACACATATCACCATTGGACGTGTGGATCCGGGATTCCTTAACCGTATCATTATTGAAGACCTATCTATCTGGGATCAGCAAAAGAAGGAAATGGTGCGTGTAGCCCGACTCTCCGCAAAGATCGATCTCACTCCACTGATAACAGATGGCAAAATCTCTATTTCCTCGGCTCAGCTCTTTGGTGCATATCTCACTTTATATCGTCAGAATGCACAAACGGCACCAAACTTCCAGTTTGCACTTGACTCGTTGGCTTCGAAAGATACCACAAGCCACACCCCACTCGATTTGCGCATAAATACCCTTATCATCCGACATACAAACTTCAGTTATAACCAACTCGATGCACCAAAAACTGAGGGTATATTCAATCCTGCTCATCTGAATGTGAGTAATCTCAATGCGAATATTAACCTGAAAGTCCTTACCGATGACTCTCTGAATGTCAGTGTAAAACGATTCGGATGCAGCGAGCAGTCTGGCCTTACGCTTTCACGCCTTGCCTTTCATCTGGAGGCAGGTCGCCAACAAGCTTTTCTGTCTCAACTGTGTCTCGAAATGCCTAGCAGTCAAATTCAGATTGATACGCTGAGAGCCTCCTATATGCTTGACGACAAGGGTATTAAACCAGGCTCCATATCCTTTAATGGAAATATTAGAAATACGAGCATAACTCCCTCAGATCTAAGGTGTTTCGATCCTTTACTCAAGAATTTCCAAAGGTCAATTTCGCTCACAACAACATTTAGTGGTTCAGATTCAGGTCTCAGTTTAAAAGAGTTCGTTGTCAACACAGAAGAGAAGGATATCGACATCCGAGCAAACGGATGGATTCAGGGTTATAACAAACAGCCATCTTGGCATTTGCAACTCGACAATCTCACTTTTGCAGATACCAGTCTTGACTTCCTGACCAAGGTTATTCCCCAAATACCATCAGAAATCACAAGACTGGGTAGCATTCAAATGAACGGTCTGTGTAATCGTTCTCCTCAAGGTGCAGGAGAACTGAAGACTAATATCCGTTCAGGAGTTGGCGATATCGATGTCCAGATAGACATGAATGCCAATCAGCAGTTTAGTGGACACATTAATACGGATGGAATCAACCTGCGCCAATTGCTTAACGACACAAAGTTCGGTACTGTCGCTACAAATATTGCTGTCAGCGGACAATTGAAGAAACAACAAAAACCAGATATTGCCATCGACGGCATCGTCAAACAGTTCGACTACAACGGTTATTCTTATAGTCAGATTTCGCTGAATGGAAATTATGCTAATAATACCATCACTGGTGCAATCGGCATTGACGATCCACACGTGGATGCCCAACTGCAAGGCGAATTAACCGATGGTATTTTTACTAAAAACACCAAGAAACCCGCAAGCATTAAGTTACAGGGCAGTATAAACCATCTGGCACCTGCTGCCATCCATCTTACGGATCAATGGGGAGAAGCCGTTATGAGTGGTGATATTGATGCTAATTTCACAGCCAGCAATATCAACGATGCGCTAGGTGACCTACACATCAGCCATTTTAACTTCAGCGCTACAGAGGATGCTCCTGTCTATCACCTCGATGAACTTATCCTCACTTCTGGTTACGATGAAGGTATCCATTTCGTCACCCTGAAGAGCGACTTTGCAGAAGCCGAACTACGTGGGCAGTTCGATTCCTCCACCCTGACACAAAGCATTACCAGTGCTATAGGATCTAAACTCCCCACTCTACCTGGCTTGCCTAAATACAATCGTCAGGCTGACAACAACTTCTCATTGCGACTTAATCTATTTAAGACCGACTGGCTCAAACGCTTTCTTGGGGTAAATTTGAGTTTGCAGCAACCCTTGTCGCTCCAGGCACGTGTCAACGACAATACCCGCGAGCTATATCTGGATGGCGAGTTCCCAAGGTTTACGTATAATGGAGATAGTTATTCCAATGGCAATATTCGTATCATTTCACCCGCCGACACTATGAAATGTGATGCTAGCATCACAAAATTAATGGAGAATGGCCACAATCTCGACATGAGAGTTCTTGCTAATGCCAGCAATAATAACCTCACAACTTCACTGCGTTGGGATAATCATTTCCCTGAAAAGAAAATGAGTGGCGAGCTGAATACCATCATGCAACTCTACCAGAATCTTGGTGATGTATCCGAGGCCCACGTTCGTGTTCTGCCCTCACACGTTATTCTGAATAACAGCACATGGAATGTAGAACCTTCCGATATTATTTACCACGAGAATTATTTGCTCGTCGACCATTTCTCCGTGCATCATAATCAGGAACACATCATCATTGATGGTATCGCCTCAAAACACGAGAACGACTCACTGACAGTTGATCTCAACGAGGTGGAAGTAGGCTATATTCTCGATCTTGTCAACTTCCATAGTGTAGAATTCAGTGGCAAGGTTACAGGACGTGCACATGGATCATCGCTCTTCGGGAAGTTTGCTGCCAATGCTGACATCCGCGTTGACGACTTCAAATTCGAGGAAGGACACATGGGCGTATTACATGCTCAAGCTGACTGGAACCAGGAACTGGAGCAAATCGATATTCACGCCATTGCCGACGATGGTCCCGATGCAAAGACCTATGTCAACGGACATGTATCGCCTGTGCATGAGAATATCGACCTTGCTATCGAAGCAAAAGGAACACCTATTGCGTTTATGCACAACTTCACACGTAGTTTCCTCACCAGCATTGACGGACATGCTCAAGGACACGCCCGTGTAGCAGGTCCTTTGGACAACATCAATCTTACAGGTGAAGTAATTGTTACCGAGGGAGAAGCAACAGTTACACCTCTTAATACTACGTATACGCTGCGCAATGATACTGTAGTCATGATTCCCGACGACATCCAATTGCGCCATATGGCACTCTACGATCGCGACGGTCATGAGGCTTTTCTCTCTGGAGGCATCCATCATGAACATCTCACGAGTCTTTCATTCGATCTCTTCGTTGAAACCGAAAACCTTCTAGGCTACGACTTTGGCGACTTTGGCGATAATTCTTTCTATGGCACCGTTTATGCCGCAGGCAATGTTGACATCCACGGACATGAGAACGATGTCATCATTAATTGCAATGTGACTCCTCAACCCGGTTCCGTATTCGTGTATAATGCTGCCAGTCCTGATGCCATATCGAAACAGGAGTTTATTGAATGGGATTCTGATCATGAGATGACAACAAGTACTGTTACTGCGAATCAAGCCAAGGTGGCAAGTCCCACAAGAATATCCGATACAGATATCTACATTAACTTCATTATTAATGCAACGCCCGATGCTGCTGTACGTCTGCTGATGGACGAGAAATCAAAGGATTATATCACCCTTTATGGCGATGGAGCCATTCGAGCCTCTTTCCATAACAAGGGGGCTTTTAATATGTTCGGAACCTATACCGTCGACCACGGCACCTATGGTATTACTATCCAGAACATCATTAAGAAGAACTTCACCTTCAATCGCGGAGGTACGATTGTCTTTGGAGGCGATCCGTATGATGCAGCACTCAACCTTCAGGCAGTCTATACCGTTAACGGCGTCAGCCTCTCCGACCTTAACATCGGTAACTCGTTTACCAACAACACCATCCGCGTCAACTGTCTGATGAACATTGGTGGACAGCCTAATGCCCCACAGGTTGATTTCGACCTCGAGATGCCTACCGTGAATGCTGATGAACAACAGATGGTTCGCTCCGTCATCAACGGCCAGCAGGAGATGAACCAGCAGGTAGTCTATCTGCTTGGTATCGGACGATTCTATAATCAGGGTGTAAATAATAGCACCAGTGGCGAACGTCCCGATCAGACTTCACTTGCCATGCAGAGTTTCCTCTCTGGTACACTCTCCACACAAATCAACACCCTGCTGAGTCAGTTTATCAAGAACGACAATTGGAACTTCGGTGCTAATATCTCTACAGGTAACGAAGGATGGCATAATGCAGAATACGGGGGTATTATCAACGGACGCATGCTGAACAACCGATTGCTATTTAACGGACAGTTCGGTTATCGCGATAACGCCACACAGGCTAATCCATCTTTCATCGGCGACTTCGACGTACAATACCTACTCTACCCCAACGGCAATCTTGCTTTGAAGGTATATAACCAGACCAACGACCGATACTTCACAAAATCGAGTCTGAATACCCAGGGCATTGGTCTCATCATGAAGAAGGATTTTAACGGCATCCGCGATCTCTTCTCGTCGAAGAAGCGCAAACGCAAAGATAAGAAATAGGCACGAATTTCACGAATTATTATATTCTTAATTGGAAAAATTAAAAGTTCGTGTTAATTCGCGTAATTCGCGCCTAAAAACTTATTTACTTCCTATATACAAGAATACCATTCCCAGCAATACAAGTGCCAAGTCTACAGCTTTGGCTTTCAGGTTGCGCTCATGGAAGAACCATGCGCCAAACAGGAAACTCACAATCACGCTGCCCCTACGAATCATCGACACGATACTAATCATTGCTGCTGGCAGACTGAGTGAATAGAAATACATAAAGTCGGCTGTCGACAGGAACACACTCACACCGAGAATCGACCACGACCAATGGAATGGTGTCGTCTGCTCATGCTTAGGCCACCAGAGCAGCCACAACATCACACCCATCATGCCACACTGATAAATGTTATACCACGATTGTACCATCATACGGTCCAACCCTACACCACCATTCTCTACTGGTGCCATCAGGTATTTGTCATACAATCCGCTGATGGCTCCCAACATGGCAGCACCAACTATCATGTATATCCAGTGGTCATGCTTAAAGTCAATACCTTCCTTCTTGCCACTGCGACTCAACATCAGGAATGAAATGACAGCTAGCAGCACACCTATCCATTGCCAAACGTTCAAGCGTTCACCAAAGAACAGCAATGCACCTACCAGCACCATCACAGGACGTGTGGCGTTGATAGGACCCACAATCGTCAGAGGCAAATGCTTCATACCGAAGTAACCCAGAATCCAACTTGATAATACAATCAGCGCCTTCAGTAGAATATATTTATGCATCTCCCAACCACCGCTGGCTGTGTGGAAGATGGTATCATCAAGCACCGTCGTCGTACCGCTCAGTACGATAAACGGCAGAAATATCAAACTCGAAAAGAGTGTATTCAGAAACAATACCGGTATGACTGCGTTATCCTTCAGTGCATGTTTCTTAAATGAGTCGTAACAGCCCAGCATCGCTGCCGACATAAAAGCCAATATCAGCCACATAATTAATATCTCACATCTTCTAAGAACAGCGCGTTACCAGGCATACTCTCGCCTGCCTCTGTGCGCCTTTTTCCTTCTATCACCTTACGGAACTCTTCTATCGACAGCTTTCCGCGTCCTACGTCGATTAGCGTTCCAACAACAGCTCTCACCATGTTCCTCAAGAATCGGTTGGCTGTAATCCTGAAATACCATGCCGTTTCCGACGTCTGCACCCATCGTGCTTCCGTCACATGGCAAATGGTTGTCTTTACATCCGTATGCGACTTGCAAAATGCTCCGAAGTCCTCGTATGTAGTTAGTATCTTTCCTGCCTCGTTCATCAGTGCAAAGTCCAACGGATAATGAATCTCACATGAATAAGCCCTTCTGAAGGGATCTTTCTTTGTATGTATATAATAATGGTACGTGCGCGAGGTAGCCGAGAAGCGGGCGTGCATGTCATCACTCACCTGCTTCACCTCCTGCACAGCGATATCAAAGGGAAGCAGTCGATTCAGTTTATAACATAGTTGCTGACAGTCGATTGCTTCCTCGAAATCAAAGTGGGCTACCATCACCCGAGCATGAACACCAGCATCAGTACGACCAGCCCCCGTCACGTTGACTTCACGCCTTAACAGCGTAGAGAGCGCCCATTCCAGGCGCTCTTGTACTGAATCACCGTTAGGCTGTATCTGCCAACCGTGATAGCGGGTTCCGTCGTAACTGAATGTGATGAAATATCTCATATCCCTGACCAGCGAACTTACTTCTTTTCCTTAGCAGAAACCTTGTATTTGTCGCCTGTCTGTTTCAGCAGTTCCTTAGCGTAATACTCGGGGTATCCGGGACGCTTCACGCGTGCACCATGACCATACTTACTACGCTCAAAGTTGCCATTGGCATCCGTTGGCTTCACAACCATATCGTTATACTTCACAATCAGGAAGAAAGCCAGTTGCTGCCAGCGACTGATCATCTCGTCGCCCTTCTTGCAGCTGTAGTCAGTCAGGAACTTGATGCGCTCCTCTGCAGAAGGAAGAGCCAATGCCTTTGCCTCAATCTCGGGCTGAAGTTTGTCGTACGATGCGTCGAGCGAATCGCGAACCTCCTTCAGCGTTGGGAACATCTGCGAGTAACGGGGATAAACCATATTGCTCACCCAGTTGCATACCCAGAAGGCATTATCCATCGAGAATGTCACATCATCGGCACCCTCACCCGAGAAGCACTTCGGTCTGCGTGTGATGCAAGAGTACATCGGCGTGTAAGCCACCATATTGCCATCATCATTACCAAACCAGAAGCAAGCACCTACCTCGCGAGGCAGCGAACTACGCATCTGCGAGATAAAGCTCCACGCCGTCTGCTGGGTAGAGATAGGACGCTCATTGAACACCTCGATATCGTCTACCTTATAAGAAAGAGGTGACGGACGATAAGGCATCTGGAAGATACCACCACCGATGTTCGTATCGAGTGCAAAGGGAGTTCCCTCATAATGATCACGCATAGCATCGCGCAGATCCTGCAGCGTCACCTTCTTATTGGGGATGATCCACAAGGGCATCTCCTTGGTGTTCTTCTCGATACCTGCAGCATAGGGCACATACTCTGAGAAATCATTGCTGAAACGATTGAAGAAGCTCCATACACGAGCCTCACAATAGCGACGACCAGAGAAGTCGGGCTCTGCATAGGCTGCGTTATAACTGAAGTTGGCATCCTTACCCTCAAACCAACCCATGTTGCGGGCATAGCTTACCACATTGTCACTATATACCACAAGATTGGGAACGGGTTTCTTACCGTTCACGGCGTACTTCTTGCCAAACAGGTCCTTCATCTTTACCTGCACATAACGTCCATCGAGGAACTTGGTAATTCTGCTCTGGTTGGCATGCGCAGCAACAGCATCGTCTGGAATACGTACTGCCACCCAAACGGTGCGTCCGGCTTCCTTCGTACGGTCAGGACCACAACCCATCATCTCCAGCATCCACGCCTCGTCCTTATCGGCTACTGAGAAGGTCTCACCCTCAGAATAGTAACCATACTGCTCTACAAGCGAGGTCATTATCTGCAGAGCCTCACGGGCTGTCTTCGAACGCTGCAGGGCAATATAAATCAGCGAGCCATAGTCGATGACACCTGTTGAGTCGGCCATTTCCTCACGACCACCGAAGGTCGTCTCACCGATTGTTACCTGCCACTCGTTAGAGTTGCCAATCACATTATAGGTCTCAGCAGCTTCTGCTATCTCACCTAAGTATTTATTGGTGTCCCACTCAAATACCTTGCGCATATCACCCGGCTGATGCTTGGCAGCAGGATAGTGATAAAGCGGCATAAAAGCACCATATGAATCGGCATTATAAGTCACAAATACAGAGCCATCGGCACTGGCTTTCTTACCTACAATAAAATTGGTACATGCTAGACTCCATTGAATATTGAATATTGAACATTGAAGAGCAATGGCCAATATCAAAAACAATCTTTTCATAATTTCTAATATTTCAATTTTCAATTTTCAATTATCAATTTACTCACATGCTTTAAACGACATATCCAGTCCCTTTACAGAGTGCGTGAGTGCGCCAACGCTAACGAAGTCAACACCCTGCTCGGCATAGTCGCGGATGGTGTCAAAGGTGATGCCACCACTCGATTCCGTCTCGTAACGGCCTGCGATGATATCCACAGCCTTCTTCGTGTCGGGCACACTGAAGTTATCCAGCATGATACGATCCACACCACCGTGATCCAATACCTGCTGCAACTCGTCAAACGAGCGCACCTCAATCTCAATCTTCAGGTCGAGCCCCTTTTCCTTGAGATACTGATGGCAGCGATCGATGGCATTGGTGATGCCACCGGCAAAGTCCACATGGTTATCCTTCAGCAGAATCATGTCGAAGAGTCCGATACGATGGTTACAACCACCGCCTATCTTCACAGCCTGCTTCTCGAGCATACGCATACCTGGAGTCGTCTTACGGGTGTCCAGCACGCGGGTCTTCGTACCCTTCAGGCGCTGCACGTACTTATCGGTCATCGTGGCAATACCGCTCATGCGCTGCATGATGTTCAGCATCAGGCGCTCAGTCTGAAGCAGCGAGCGGATCTTACCTGAAACAATCATGGCGATGTCGCCCTTCTTCACACGGGTACCATCCTGCATCAGCACCTCCACCTGCATGGTGGGATCGAAACGGTGGAATACCTCCTTGGCTATCTCCACACCAGCCAGAATACCGTCTTCCTTGATGAGCAAATGACTCTTACCCATCGCGTCGTCAGGAATACAGCACAAGGTGGTATGATCGCCATCGCCGATATCCTCGGCAAACGACAGGTCAATCAGTCTGTCAACCAATTCTTCTACACTTAACATAAGCCAACCCTTTAGAAGTAGATACCGAAACCAATACGAAGGCCAAGTCCTGAATAGTCCTTGTCCTTGAAGCTGTGAGCATAATATACCTCAGGCTCTACAGTAACATGGCGACCCAGGAAGAAAGCATAGCCTGCCTGAATCTCCGGCTGGAAATCATCGAAGTCCTCTGTAGCATGTACATACTGAGCCAGTGCACCCACATAGATACCGATATTATCGAAGTAGTAACGCGCACCTGCACCCAACTGGGTGGTAGTAAGGTCGAAATTATTGTAAGCGTTATAGTTCAGACGACCCAATGCCATCCAGTTGTCGAGGAAGAAATAACCCACCTGAGCATTAACGCCCAAATTCCAGTCAGTGCTCTTGCTATAAGAGAGCGTAGCACTTGAGGCTGAGGCTCCTACATAGAACTTACCCTGCTCGAACGGAGTCTGAGAGTCGTTAAGATACTGTGCGTTTGCGCTTACTGCCATCATCAGGCCGATGGCTGCCATCATCAGTTTTTTCATAATTATTCTGTTATTTTAATTTTGTTTCTTATACCAAAGGCCGAACCAGATGCAGGCAATCACAAGACATGCGATGCCCATCGGATAAGCCACCTCGGCAGGCAGTCCGAATGCCTGCTTCGATATAAAGAGGTATGTGGTACATACGGTTGTCATAAACAAGGCCGGAATCAGTGAGATCCAGAAGCACTTCTTCTGACGTACCAGATAAACGGTCACAGCCCAAAGCGTGAATACGCTCAGCGTCTGGTTACTCCAGCCGAAGTACTGCCAGATGGTATTGAAGCCATCAGGATTCTCAATCTGCCATACCAGCATAGCGATTGATGCGGCAAACATGGGCACACAAATCAACAGGCGCTTCGGGATGGGGCGCTGATCCAGTTTCAGCCATTCAGCCACAATCAGACGGCCCGAACGGAAGGCTGTATCACCCGAGGTAATCGGCGCAGCCACCACACCCAGCATAGCCAGCACAGCACCAACGAGACCCAACCAGTCGTTGCACACGAGGTTTACGACTGCAGGTGCCGATGTATGGAATCCGGCTGTTGCTTTCTCAATCAACGTATAACCCGGAGCAGGCTCGCCATAGAAGAACCAAGCTGCAACTGTTGCCCAGATAAGAGCAACCACACCTTCGGTAATCATGGCACCATAGAATACCGGACGACCCAACTTCTCATTGCCCACGCAGCGCGACATCAGCGGACTCTGTGTGCCGTGGAAACCAGAGATGGCACCACAGGCAATCGTAATGAAGAGAGCCGGGAAGATATTGTCCTTCCACGTCTCAGGCTCCGTAGCAGCACCCATATTATAGAAGTTCGTCCAGATCTCAGGAACCGTAGGCCAATGCAGGAACAGCCACACCATCAGTGCGCCTGCCATAAACAGCAGCGAGAAGGCGAACAACGGATATATCTTACCGATAATCTTGTCGATAGGCAGCATCGTAGCTACGATATAGTAACAGAAGATGATAGCCACCCACATCATCGTCTCGCCACCCAACTCATGCAGAATCACAGCCGGAGAATACACGAACACCGTACCCACCATGATGAGCAACAATACGGTAAATACCAGCATCACGTTCTTCGTGGCCTTGCCCAGATACTGACCAATCATCTCTGGCAGTCCTGCACCGTCATGGCGCATCGAAAGCATGCCCGAGAAATAGTCGTGCATGGCGCCGGCAAAGATACAGCCGAACACAATCCACAGATAAGCCACCGGACCGAACTTCGCACCCATAATGGCACCGAAGATAGGACCTGTACCGGCAATGTTCAGGAACTGAATCATGAAGATTTTCCACGAAGGGAGAACAATGTAATCGAGACCATCGGCCTTAGCAACGGCTGGTGTCACACGATCATCTGGACCAAACACACGCTCTACGAAACGTCCATAGAACAAATAGCCCACAACAAGAGCTACAAGACTCAACAGAAATGAAATCATAGTCTATTTATGCTATTATTTTAAAATCTTTCGGCAAAGGTACTAAATAATTCATAATTCATCGTTCATAATTCATATTATTTTAGTAATTTTGCAGCAAAATTTTCTAAAATAGCAACATTTTGAAGACAATTATAAGAATTTTCATCTTATTATGGCTCTCTCTGAACGTTTCGGCACAGACGCCGAAGCATGAAGTCAGAGCCGTGTGGCTCACCACTATCGGCGGCATCGACTGGCCCAGTTCTCACTCTTCATGGCAACAGCGTCAGGAACTTACCGCCATTCTCGACCAGCTCCGGCAGGCCAACATCAATACCGTCATGTTTCAGGCCCGAGTCAGGGCTTCTACCGTTTTCCCCTGTGCCGATGAGCCTTGGGATGTTTGTATCACAGGCACTCCCGGACAGTCGCCCGGCTACGATCCCCTGCAGTTCTGCATCGACGAGTGCCACAAGCGCGGCATGCAGTGCCATGCCTGGATTGTCACCATCCCCGTAGGCAAGTGGAACACCAATGGCTGCAAGCAGATTCGCCAGCGCTTTCCCAACCTCATCCGTAAGATTGGCGACGAGGGCTATATGAATCCTGAGATGCCGCAGACGGGCGACTACTTGGCGCGCTTCTGCGCCGAGGTAACGCGCCGCTACGATGTGGATGGCATCCACCTCGACTATATCCGCTACCCCGAGACGTGGAAACTGAAGGTGAGTCGCGATCAGGGCCGACAGTACATCACTGATATCGTCCGCAAGATCAATCGGGCCGTGAAATCCGTCAAGCCCTGGGTGATGCTCTCTTGCTCGCCCATTGGCAAGTTCGACGACCTGAGCCGTTATCGCAGTTCGGGTTGGAATGCCTACACCACCGTGTGTCAGGATGCCCAGGGATGGCTGCGCAGCGGACTCATGGATGCCCTCTTCCCCATGATGTATTTCCAGGGCAACAACTTCTATCCTTTTGCGGTCGACTGGAAGCAGCATAGTTATGGACGCATCGTGGCCCCTGGCCTTGCTGTCTACATGCTCCATCCGCGCGAGAAGAACTGGCCCCTCGAGGTGGTCACCCGCGAGATGAGTGTGCTGCGCGACCTCGGTCTGGGTTGCACTTTCTTCCGCTCTAAGTTCCTCACTGACAATACGAAAGGCATCTATACATTCACGCAAGACTTTAACCTCTACCCTGCCCTCATTCCGCCTATGACTTGGGCAGGTCGTCAGGCGCCGCTGGCAGTCAGTGCCATCAATGTGCGCCGAGGTATCAACCACGATTTCCTGTCGTGGAATAAGGCCCGCGATCTCTCTGGCGGCGACTACCTATTATATAATATATATGCCTCCGAGCAGTATCCCGTCGATGTCACCGATGCCCGTAACCTTGTGGTTACCCGTTGTCAGCAACTGTCAGTCAGCATCCCCCATAAGGGTCGCAGTCTGAATTACGCTGTCACTGCTACCGATCGCTATGGCAACGAGAGCACACCTACTGGCAGCATCGGCACCAACGGCAAGATGCCTAAGAACATCGATTTCCGCCAGCTCATCATGGGTAATTCGCTAAAAAAGTACAAATAGACAAACATTTGAGCTGAAAAAATAACCACGTTTGCGATAAATTTCCTACTTTTGCAGCATTCTTAATAACAAGTCAAATTAGTAGTAATATGGAAAGAACATGGAGATGGTTTGGCAAGAAGGACAAGATCACTCTTGCACAACTGAGACAGATCGGTGTTGAGGGCATCGTTACCGCCCTTCACGATGTGCCTCTGGGTGAAGTTTGGACACGTGAGAAGATTCGCGACCTGCGCGAATACATCGAGAGCTACGGCATGCGCTGGAGCGTCGTTGAGTCGCTTCCCGTCGTAGAGACAATCAAATATGGCGGTCCCGATCGCGACCACCAGATCGAGGTTTATAAGGAGTCGCTGCGCAATCTGGCTGCCGAGGGCATACATTGCATCTGCTACAACTTCATGCCTGTGCTCGATTGGGCTCGTACCGACCTGTTCCACGACAACCCCAACGGTGCCACCAACCTCTATTTCAACTATGCCGAATTTGCTTATTTCGACATCTATATCCTGAAGCGCCCGGGCGCTCGCGAGGAGTGGGAGAAGTTCCAGTTCCCCGAGGGTTGGGGCCAGGGCCGCAGCGTCATCGCCGAGTGCGACGAGCTGGCTAAGACCATGACTCCCGAGAAGGATCACAAGCTGGTTGAGAACATCGTCATCAAGACGCAGGGCTTCGTATCAGGTAACTTCAGCGAGAACGATGAGGCTCCTGTACAGAAGTTCCGCGAGTTCCTCGACCTGTATAAGGGCATCGACAAGGCTAAGCTGCGTGCCAACATGAAGTACTTCCTCGAGGCTATCATGCCCGTTTGCGAGGAGTGCGGCATGAACATGTGTGTTCACCCCGACGATCCCCCCATCGAGATTCTCGGCCTGCCTCGTATCGTACGTACCGAGGAGGATATCCAGTGGTTCCTCGATGCTGTGCCCAACAAGCACAACGGACTCACTTTCTGTGCTGGTTCGCTCTCAGCAGGTGCTTATAACAATGTGGTTGAGCTGGCCAAGAAGTTTGCCTCTCGCACCCACTTCGTTCACCTGCGCTCATGCCACATCTTCCCCAATGGCGACTTCACCGAGGCCTCTCACCTGGGCGGTCGTGCCGACCTGATTGAGCTCTGCCGCATCTTCGAGAAGGAAAATCCCGCTCTGCCCATGCGTGTGGATCATGGTATGACCTTCACCGACGAGCCTGGTGGCATCATGGACGAGTCGTCTCATGGCCACAATGCCGGCTATACCCTCCTGGGCCGTATGTTCGCCCTCGGTCAGGTACAGGGCATCCTCGCCACCGTCGACCGCGAACTCGGCATCGAGTATAAACAGCCTGGCTTCTTCGATTAATATAATTGGCACGAATTACACGAATTAACACGAATATAACAATCACGAGAAAAATTTCGTGAAATTCGCGTAATTCGTGCCTTAAAATAATAACAGCATTATGAAATTAAACGATATTATCAGCGGCAAGTTTAACGCCGCAGAATGGGAGCAGAAGGGCTACCAACTCCCTAAGTTCGATATGAAGGCCGTCCGCGAGAAGACAGCCAAGGAGCCCACATGGGTACACTTCGGTGGTGGAAACATCTTCCGCGCCTTCCCAGCCGCCATCCTCAACGACGCCCTGAACACAGGCAAGTACGATCGCGGTGTCATCGTAGCCGAGACCTTCGACTTCGAGGTCATCGACAAGGCCTATGCCCCTTACAACAACCTCTCGCTCTGCGTGAACCTCTGCTCAGATGGTTCTATCGAGAAGAAGGTCATCGCCAGCGTTACCGAGGCCCTCAAGGCCGATCCTCAGTTCCCCGACTGGAACCGTCTGGTGGAAATCTTCCGCAACCCCTCTCTGCAGATGATCTCATTCACCATCACCGAGAAGGGTTACACCTACAACGAGGCCGACCTGGCTCGCGGACTGAAGCCCCTCTTCGCCATGGGTAAGGTATGCGCCCTGCTGCTCGAGCGCTGGCAGGCCGGTCAGCTGCCCCTCACCGTGCAGAGCATGGACAATTGCTCGCACAATGGCGACAAGGTGAAGGCTGGCGTATTCGCCTATGCCGAGCGCTGGGTGAAGGACGGACTCGTTCCCGCCGCCTTCCTCGACTACCTGAAGGATGAGAAGAAGATCACCTTCCCCTGGTCGATGATCGACAAGATCACCCCTCGCCCACACGAGAAGGTCAAGGAGATGCTGGCTGCCGATGGTTTCGACGACAACAACTACATCGAGACCGAGAAGCACACCTTCACCGCTCCGTTCGTGAATGCCGAAGAGGTGCAGTATCTCGTCATCGAGGACAACTACACCAACGGTCGTCCCCCACTCGATCTCGGTGGCGCACTCTACACCACGCGCGAGACTGTGGATAAGGTGGAGACCATGAAGGTAACCACCTGTCTGAACCCGCTCCACACCGCCATGTCGATCTATGGCTGCATGCTGGGCTACACGCTCATCTCTGCCGAGATGGCCGATGAGGACCTGCGTCCGTTCGTTCAGAAGCTGGGTTATATCGAGGCCATGCCTGTAGTCGTTGACCCGGGCGTGCTGAATCCTTACGAGTTTATCGGCGCCGTTATCAATCGCCGTCTGCCCAATCCGTTCATGCCCGATGCACCTCAGCGTATCGCCATGGATACCAGCCAGAAGCTGCCCATCCGTTTCGGTGAGACACTGAAGAAGTACATCGCCCGCGGACTCGATAAGAGCAATCTGATTCTGATTCCCCTCACCCTGGCAGGTTACGCCCGCTACCTGAAGGGCATCAAGGACGATGGCACAACGTTCGATTGTTCACCCGATCCCATGCTCGAGGAACTGCAGGCCATCGTTGCACCGCTGCAGATTGGCAAGCCCGATCAGGACTGGAGCTGCCTGAAGACCCTCTACAGCCGCAAGGACGTGTTTGGTCTCGACCTCTACGAGGCAGGCCTTGGCGCTCAGATCGAGGGCTACGTCAAAGAGCTCTTCGCAGGCCCCGGTGCCGTGCGTCAGACGCTCCACAAGTACGTCTCAGCCCGTTAACATACTCCAAGCCCCGACACTCCCGTCGGGGCTTTTAAACTTTTCTACGATATGAAGAAACTCAGTTCTATTTTGGTTGTAGCGTGTGCGCTGGCCGTGTTGATCAGCAGCTGCGCCACGCCCGAAGAGCGCGCCGCCAGAGCCGCCGAGCAAGCCCGTAAGGTGACTGCTGCACTTAATCAGCGAAACTATAAAGTCAGTGTCAACCGCATGATCCCCCTCCGAGGCAACTCTAAGACCGTATCTTATGGTTACGGCGTAGAAGTGCGCAACGACTCCCTGCTGTCCTATCTGCCCTACTTCGGCCATGCCTATAACGTGCCCTATGGTGGTGGCAAGGGTCTCAACTTCTCAGCTCCTATCGAGTCTTATCGCGAGTCGCAGCCCAAGGACGACCGCCGCCATATCGAGATCTCGCTCACCAACGATGAAGATACTTATCAATACATCATTGACATCTTCAATAACGGCAGCGCCAACATCGACGTAATCCCCCGCGAGCGCGACCGCATCACCTACTACGGCGAACTGGACTTCAAGTAAATCCAACCCTCCGCCTAGGTTTGCAAGAACGCTATTTTTCTCCGATTCTCCTTCGGTCTTACTGCGAAGTGAATCCAATAGCGGCCCTGCTTATTCCGCTCGATAAATAACTCATCGAAATCCCGCTTTGTTCCATCAGCGATGTCGAGCAAAATGTTCGCATAGCGAAGTGCTTGCTCTACGCCAACACAGCGGATATCCACGGCGCAACCCGTTAAATGGTTTGAATTCGGCGATCCTCCCACCAATTTATTCACCTCCGGCGATCGATACCCTGAGGTAATGATAATGGGCGCCTCATGTCCCCCGTCAGACCCCACCTCTTTATACAGCACATTATTACTGTACCTCAAATCTTCCAGCCAGTCCTCGCAAATCCTGCGAAGGTTCTCTATGGCCACGTGGCTGGGGATATTCCCATCAGCGGTTTTGTGGCTCGTCTTACATACCTCCCCGAGCGAAAAGTGCTCGGAGAGGTGCATTGATTTGTTCATGCTTACATTACTCATACTCTAAATTCTAAATTAATAAAAAGTCACTGTGTCCTAGCGTCCTAGTGTCTCAGCGTTATAGCATCACCTTTCCGGTCTTCATATACCTTGCCTTGGTGGTTCCATTTTCGCAGTATTCGCCCGATTTCTCGATTAACCGATCTTTCAGCAAACGGCATACCCTTTTTCTAGCAGCTCCGATATTGTTCAATGTAAAACATTTCACTACATCATCTACCGTGAATTCTTCGGGCAATCGTTCGAAGGCTTCGAAGGTCTTCTGCTGACGGTGTACATTCACACTGGCATCGCGATTCTTGTTGTCGAAGTAGGCTTCGGCCATAGCACCGAAGAAGTAGCGCTGACAAGCGAATTGGATATTCACAATCAGTTCTGCCAACTTCCAGTCGGTCTCGTCCGTCTCGAATGCTCCGCAAAAGAAGTTGCCCTCCTGGTGCATCTTGTCCCAATGGCGCATCACGATAAACGGTGCCGAGAAATTCAGACCGTGGTAGGCACATCGCTTCAGCAGCATCTCGTCGGCTCTGGAGTCGTTCTCCTTGGCATCCTCCATGCGCCGCGCCGTCCAATCGTAGAGCTCGTCCACAATCTTCTGTACACTGAGTTCCCCTTTCATCTTGTCCAACTTCTCGGCCCATTCCTTCAGCCGTTTGTCACTTTCGAAATCCACGGTACTCTCACGAGAGAGCATCTGGAAATCAGTCTCCGGCAGCGGGATACAAGTCAGTCGGGTGGCTAGTCCGGAACCGAAGTTCTGCTCGTTCACTTTCTTCTTCAGCGCCAGGGGCGTACCAGTATAGGCATAATTCCATGTCACGTTGAAGTCTTGAAAGATAGAGTCTACATTCGAATAAGCCTGACCGTCTTCCTCATTGTGGAAGGCTTTGAGCTCCATGCTCATCTTGTCGATCCAAGAACCACCCTTCTGAACAGCCAAGGTATTATCCAACTCGGTGTCGAAGGTGAGCATGTGTAACTGCATGTCCTCGCCATCCACATTCTCCACGGCGTTCACCATGTCTTGGATAAACTGGGCGTTCGATGTTCTTGAGGGGTGAACCCTCACTATCACCTTGGGCTTCGGAGGCTTTTCTTTGTTGGCACCCTTGGTCTTCAACAACTCTCGATAGGCATTGATGGCCTTCTTGCCTACCTTGTCGGCTTCAATGATAGGCGCAGCCAACAGTTTGTAAAGCCGTGTGGCAAAGCTTTTTCCACATGCAGGATCACCCACCACAATAGCCGAGCCGTTTAGCCTCCGCTTCTCTTCTGGCCGATGGTAGAACCTGTACCAGCACCGAGTCATCAGTGTCATCATCAAGCATCCGGCCACAATCAGAGCCGCTGGAAACTGATTCTTCTTCAGCCCTTTGCACACATCCTTCAGAATGGGATAATCATCAAATAGTTCCTCAATCCGCTCACCCCAATCTTCAAGTTGACAGGTGATATCTGATACATTGGTATTGTCCTGTACTCCATGTCTACCTTTCTCCTTGTCTCCTCGAATTATCTCCTGATAATTCCTGCCGCAGGCAGCCTTCACCGCCTCCTGCATGGCCTTGGATGGTAGCGAGCTTGCATACTTTTTCTCCTTCTCCGCGATGCAACCCGCGGCCGATTCCACGGTCTGCTCCACGTTCTCGTCGCGCTCATCGATGATCTCCTGCACCCACGGCTGGGCTTCGACGACCTGCCGTACCAGGGCTTTATCTCCGTCGAGCATAAGCATGAGGTCTGTGGCGAGCTTAAGGGATTCAGCGTGGCGGTTGGAGTCCTCCTTGCATGGCAATTGAGTGCCATAGCGAGCATCAATAATACTTTGTAAATCATATCCTCTCCATTTTATTTCTTGGCACGAATCACACGAATTATCACGAATTCTTTTATTATCTTCGCGTAAATTCGCGCAATTCGTGCCTGAATTTCTCTTCGTAGCCTGTGAATGACCGTCGCGATATAGAGATTCATATCTCTCAGCGTATTCTTTGTTCTCATACGTAAATAATTCCTTGTCTAAATAAAGTATGTCCGATTCCTTACAAATGTAACTCAGCCTTGAGGAGTCCTTTCCGCTCTCATCTACTTGAATATCAAGCACTTGCGCCATGGCATGCTGATTATCAATGAGGTTGCCCCAGTCGATCCTGGCCTTAAACACCAGTTTGATACCCTTACCCGATGGCGTGATGTAGATAAAATAGATACCCAGATCCTTAAAGTCAAGACCCTTGCTGATCCATCCTTGATACACGGCGTGAGGATCATCAATGTGGTCCACGTCTATGACTACAAGACCAGTCAATCGAGTGGCCGATTGCTTGCGCCAAGCGCCTTCCTTGCCCGCCTTCGAGGTGGTGATGTCGAAGGTAGATGGGAAAATCCACCCAGGCAACTTCCGTTTATACGAAGCCTCGCCCGTCTCTCGATACTTGTCAATACTCTCGTTCCATTGTGTCGCCCTGACGAGCGCAAAGAATTGTGCTTCGTCAACGGGCATGGTCGGATTACTAAAATTACTCTGATAACAAAACATAGTAGGTTAACTCTTTAATTAAACGAAGTTTATGATTTCTCTTTCTATCAGCGCATCCTTCGCCTCTTTCACTTCCCGGTCCAGCACTCCCATCATGCGGGCTGTGCCTATCTCCTTTGGAATACTCTCGTAAACCTTGATTCTTTGCGGCGACTCTTTCACCCAACCATGCTCCAGATAGCGGACAATCCGGTCCTTCAGTCGGATGCGAGGCTTACAATTGTAGGCCTTGAAGGTGATACGACCTGTGATTTCATCACGATAAAGTGCGCCCTGCACATGCTTGCCCTCAGCGAGGCTGTTCAGCAGTTCCTCTGCGAACTCAATATACTTCTTAATATTCATTCAAATTAGATTTAGTGAAACAATATGGAAAAGCGGAGGTTTAGTTTGAGCTCAATTATATCCGGATACTTTTCCCCTCGCTCACTTGGTTAAAAAGGTCTGTGTGTTAACAAAAAGGTTTGAGTCGGTTTTTAGATCAGGCTTTCTTCGATGGCATCCATGAGGTCGCCAAACGGCATCAGTTCCTCATAATGGTCATACTCTTCCGCCCTAGTCCACCAGTCTATCATGCTGTCAAGCGATTCCTCGCCATCCATATCCATCTCCTTCAGCACCAGCTTGTAGATGGCCATCAGCTTAGAGATAGCATAGTTCATAGCTACGACGCCGACGATCGACGGATGGGCAGTCAGCAAAACATCTCTCATTCCACGATAAATTCTCTCACCTTCCTTCGGTGCAATCAATAATTTCTTTTTCATAATTGATAATTTTAAAGTTTAAAAATCTGGGCTTGCTCGGTTTTCTCTCACCTCTCAAAGGCTACGGGTAGGCGCGTCAGCGGGAATCCTCTCACCTCTCACCTCTAACCTCTAATTAAATCTTTAATAAATCTCCTTCCCTCTTCCGTCCAGACCAGACTGGCTTTCAGTTTCTGCTTACCATCGCAGGTGAATCTAACACTGTAGCGGTGGGTGGCCAATCCCAAACCTCGGTACTTCTTGGTCAGTTGGTAGGCCCCGTCTTTCTTGAATATCACATCCCAGTCTTTCAGGAAGGAGTTCAGGTCACTACCACTCATACCGTAGGTCTTGGCTATTTCTGTCGCGGTGTAGCAGAACTGGGTTCCTCGGTTCAGTTCTTCCAGCTCTTCGGTGATGATTCCACCGGCTTCGTTCAGAACATCCTCTTCACTCTTTTTCTGAAATCTCAGAGTCTTCAGCATTTCTTTGCTCAGATTCTCTTTTGTTGCAATCGATAAAAGTCTTGCTCTCACTTTTTCTTTTT
>JAEEGJ010004040.1_pt1 | contig 51731 bp, 48 predicted proteins | sample 8958761 | NCBI WGS metagenome assembly JAEEGJ01 (sample SAMN16246546, study PRJNA631951) | gut metagenome | biome: gut microbiome; feature: rumen; material: RS-attached | host: Bos | place: Iran: Karaj | collected 2018-10
TGATATCGGTAATGAACGTAATGTCTTTACCGTCCTGGCTGTCATCGATATCTACGAAGAGTTCATCCTCCGTAAAGACTATCGGTGTAGGTGTGGGTGTTACTGTAGGTGTAGTCGTGGGAGTGCCTGTCGGTGTTACGGTAGGAGTTGGTGTCGGGATCTCGACAGTGAGATTATCTGATATGCTCTTTCTGTATCCGTCCTCTGTAATGGCAATAAGATCGATAAAGATCTCGGAATATGGATACTCACTTACGCTTACACTTCCAAGAAGGCCGTCTTTTACTTCCTCTGCACTCGATGTTAATCTCCTCCAGTTAGCAATCGAATCATCATAATAGCACAGTTCATATGCGCCTTCGCCTTCAAACTCGGCTGTGCCGTATATCTTTACTTCACCGTCTTCTCTTACTGCTTTTGTAAGTGCCAGACTTATTTTTTCAGGTTCCAACTTCAAACTGGCGGTATCGCTGTGTTTGATTCCGTCTGTATCCGTTACCGTTGCCTTGATACTGTACGTGCCGGGATTCCATCCTGCTGTATCTATCAATGCTATCTCATCATATTCATCAGTTATCTCTACTGATTTTTCCCATACGATATTTCCGTTGACATCAGATACTGTTATCTTTGAAGTTTCTACTTCAATTTCAGGTTTGACCCTTCCGATAACGCTTATCTCGTCACCGACTTCATGACGGCTGTTATCGAATGTACCGTAGATCTCTACATCTTCATTATGTCTTGCATGTATATCAGGATAAGGATCGATCTCGATTCCATAGAAATATATGTATGTCCAAGTAGCATTTCCATAACCGGTTTCAGCAAAGGTAACCATGCGCAAATTGTGATCGTTATGAAAGTGCTCTTTGAGGTCAATATTGAGCATCAATGTCGGAGCGTCAGGCTTCGAGACATTGCCGTCTGAATCATACGTTGCTACATACACATAGAAGATCTTAGCTATACCATCGTATTCAAGCCATATTTCCTGAACTGTGTTTTTCTCAAGAAAAGGTAAGTACTCGGCTATTGCATAATCTCTCGAACCATCTCCGTTAAGGAGTATGCCGATCATAGAGTCATATGGCTCATCGCCATATTGCCATTCACCTTGTCCGTATGGATCTCTCCAATAATGGCCACCACGACTCTTGCTTACATCAATTTGGATATCAATGCTTTCCCCTGCTCCATTCTGCAAACTGAAAACTGATGCATTTCCGGCGCAATTGGGGTGACTATATGTAAATCGCATTTCAAAAGAGTAATCAGGAGAATACTCTCTATAAAACATTGAATCAGCAAATCCCTCATACCACCATATATCGCTCTCCATGCAAATATATGTCTGACCCATATAACATGCTTCTCTTACATTCCACTGTTCAGGATCAAAAAATTCTTTATAGTGATATTTCGGATCACCTTGTGAATAAATCGCATACTTTTCAGCAAACGGAACAGGTGTAGCCGTTGGTGAAGGTGTTGCAGTAGGTGTCGCTGTTGCCGTAGGGAACGGTGTAGCACTTGGTGTAGCTGTAGGAGTGCTTGTCGGCGTTGATGTCGGTGTACTCGTAGGAGTATTAGTTGCTGTAGGCTCCGGTGTAGCTGTTGGCGTACTTGTTATTGTCGGAGTTGCTGTAGGTGTGTCGGTAACAGTCGGAACCGGTGTATTAGAAACCGTAGGAACAGGTGTAGATGTAGGAGTACTTGTTGCCGTAGGTGTTGCTGTCGGTTCTTCCGTGGGTGTACATGTCGGTGTCGATGTAGGTTCAGGAACGGTGATCGTAATAGTATCGCTGTCTAATATGAACTCGCCGTAAGGCAGCACAACATATGCTTCGAATGTAAACTCACCCGGTTCACTTGTATCAAGGTAATATCTGACAGGCTCGTCTTCATCATCAGGTATGGTTACTGTGACTTCTGTGCCGTTAAGCCTGTAGAAGATCTCATATACGTTATCCTCGGGTATCTCAATGGTGTAATACACTTCATCACCGATATCAGCCTCTTCGCAGGATGCGGTTACTGTTACATCGGGAAGTTCCATGACAAGCTGAAGATCAGAAGGATCCGCTGTTACATTGAGGATAGAACCGCTGTAACTGAACTTATCAGCTACTATCCTGCCGTTGATCGTTGTATCGTATGCATTTATCGATACGCTGCCGTTCGGAGCATAGAGTATTCCGTTTATCTCTATTTCTGTTCCATTTAAAGTGATATTTCCTTCTTCTGAATACAGAAGAACTCTTCCCTCGAACTCTTCATCTGAATTCAAGCTGTCAACGTTATATGTGATATCGCCTTTGGCCACGATAACAGCATCTCCCGTAAAGTCGGTACTGCTTATCGTTAGGTCATCTTCGGTATAGTAATAGCCGTTAGCAACAATGCTCGTCTGTGATGTAAAACTACCCTCCGGTATTTCAGGCAACATATCTTCTTTGGCATAGATTGATTCTGACCAATCAGGTATTGATAGCGGAGCAATATGCTCTTCAGCGCCTGTCATGTCAGTTATCCAGCCGGCAGGCTGTACTGAGCCTACTGTTCTGGCATATCCAGCCATATGGAGTTCAGAACCCTGATAAAGGAAGTCTCTTCCCGAATAAATGTCACCTGTGATATTTGACTTCCAGCCCTGGAATGTAAAATCATCTGTTGTGCTTGCAGAAAAGATCGCATAAGGGAATACTGTCGGTTCGGTATCTTCAGGCACAGATGTTACTTCTGCAGCAGGTGTAGGTGTTGCTGTGGGTTCATCTGATACAAACTGTACAACGTTTACATCTGCCGGAGCTGATGGTGCACTTTCCGTTCCGTCTGCGATAAGTCCAAATGTATAACTCTCACCTGCAGGGATCGATACATCAGATGTTACGGTGATAGTCCCGTCAGAACTATAGTCAGTAATGTCTGCTGCATTCCATATATTGGAAATAACTACATCACCGGGGTAATCTATCTCAAGCGTCCATGAAGACACTTCATATTCAGATATATTAGTTACAGTATACTGGCCTTGGGTACTGTATCCCCAAGTGGAGTTCTGATCGTATGTGATCTCGAATGGGTATGCATCGTATTCTCCATGAGTCAAAGCATCAGCACTAAGTTCCCGCCATGGAAGAACTCCTGCAATAAATGATGCTATAAGAAGACAGCATATTAACTTAAGTCTGCGACTAATCGAATATTCCATTATTATCACCCCTGTGTATTATGACAATTTCATGACAAAACCACAGAGAATTAAATATCACATATTTGATAGGAAATCAATAAGTATGATATTAGGATGCTATTCGAGTTCTTTTGTCTCGCCAATGTATATCAGCCATCTGAATACTTTTTGCAGACCATGACGCGGCAATTCTTTGATATGATTTATTATAACTTTAAATAGCAAAGAGGTCTTGATGAGGGGAATCGTTTTCGACATAGATGACACGCTCTACTGCAGACAGGATATGCTCGTTCAGGCGGCAGAGAGCGTTCTTGGGGTTAAAGTCAGGGACTGGCGTGAATTCATAAGCATTTTCTACGAGAAGAGCGACATCAACATGGCAGCGCTCGAATCAGGCGAGATCTCAACCAGGGACATAAACGGCTGGCGCTACAATGAGACATTCAGAATACTGGGGCTCCCCTTTAAGCCCGAAGACGGGTGCCTATCGGCTGATGCATATCTTGAGCTTCAGAGCCACATGTTCTTAAGCGATGACATGAAGAAGGCATTGGACAGATTTGCTTCAGATCCTGAATTCAAGCTCGCGATACTTACTGCAGGCGAATCAAAGCACCAGTGGCACAAAGTAGACATGCTCGGCCTTGATAAATGGTTCGACCGCGCAAATATTCTCGTTACCGGAGACACGGGCTTCTCGAAGCCTGACGTAAGATTATGCAGGATATTAGAAGACAATCTTGATCTTAATCCCGGAGATCTTTGGATGATCGGTGACAATTACGACAAGGACATCACGGGAGCATTGGATTCAGGCTGGCATTCCATATGGATCAACAGAAGAAATCTTCCAAAGCCGGAAAGACTTCCCGACTATGAGGTCCTTACGGATAAAGAACTAACGGATCTTCTGCTTACGGATTTTTATAAGAATTAAGCATTTACTGCAAAGAAATCAGCGAATTCCTTGGCATTATACTCGTAGAGCTCGTTGCCGAGTCTGTCGGCAACTTCGATTATCGTGCGTTCATACGTGCACTGCAGAGGAGATACTTTATCCGCGCTGCCGGTATTCATGCGGTTAGCACATCCGCAGGAATTCGTGCATCTGCTCTTAAGGTCACATTCCTTGCATGTCTCAGGAGTATTGCTCTTAGCTGCGATTTTAGCCATACGGTCTTTATCGAGTCCCTCGAAAACATTACCCATGTAATACTCTTCGTCGTTTATAAAAGATGTGCACGGATAGATGTTGCCGTCAGGAGTTACAGAGAGCTGTCTTACGCCAAGATGGCAGTGCTCTGCAGGATTCTTACCGTTAACACACTCTCTTATCTTGTTGACAAGCGGAGTGACATAATGCTTTCTTCCTGCCTTGAATTCATCTCTTAAGAAATCAGCAACCTTATTGATCTCTACTTTATATACTTCAAGATCTTCGTCAGTCCATGAGACATTCTTACCATATGCCATGACAGTCGACACATCCCTGAAGCCCAACGAAAGAAGATACTTTACGGAGTCGCATAAAACGCCGCATGCCTTGGGGTCGAGCGTCAGCATGGCCATAGTGTTCGGAAGATAGGACAGGATGAGTTTTGCCTTCTTCTCAAGAATATCTGCAGTTGAACTTCCGTCAGGAAAACGTCTTGAAATGTCCTGACCTTTGCCGTCAAAAGAAAGTCCGATCTTCATGTTGACTGCCTTGGCTCTTTTTAAGAATTCCTCATCAATGAGAGTTCCGTTCGTGGTCATCTTGCAGGCGAAAGGAATGCCTGTCTCAGAAGTCTTCTTTTCGCAATAATCAAGAGCCTCATAGATGAGGTCTTTCTTTAACAGAGGCTCGCCTCCGAAAAAGCAAAAGCCCGCTTTGTTTCCTTTGGAATAAGCGAGGTCTATAGTCTTATATAATGTCTCCAAAGACATGTCCCTGGGAGTCTTTTCCCTAAGGCAGTAACTGCATGCCATGTTGCAGTTCTCTGTAAGATGGACCGTAAAATTCATATCAGATCATTCCTCTGCTTCAGTTTCTTCCTCTTCCGTTTCCTCTTCTGCATCAGTTTCTTCGGACTCGTCAGTCTCTGTCTCTACAGAGCACACAACCTCGTTTTTCTCGTCAGGCGCGTTGGTATCGATCGTCGTATCACCCATAAGTACAACATCTTCAGTCTCAACTGTCTGTGCTTCACCTTCAAGCTGTACTTCGGTCTCGGCAATAGTCAAGCCGCCTGCAATCTGAGGTCCGCATGCAGTACCGAACAAAGCAGTTGCTCCGATAAGAGTTGCAATGCCGGCTGCATATAAAGGCTTCTTATAATCATGTTTAGGATCTATCTTCATAATATTCTCCCCTCCTAAATATTACAAATGTGATCAGTGCTCGATTTTTGAATTACCGGGTTCAACTACTGTAGCGGCACCTCCAAGAGAAGGTTCGGTCTCACAAATTGTTTCCCCGCCGGCAAGCTCAACATCTGTAGGATCTGTCTCAACAACTGCCACATCACCGCCAATCTCAACATAACCGGGATCTATCGTCTCTTCACCGGCAAGCTCGATCTCTGATTCTGAAGGCTTTGAGTCTCTGTTGCTCTTTGTTCTTCCGGTTGAATCTTTCGGACCGCAGGCCGTACCGAAAAGGGCTGTTGCACCGATAAGAGTTGCAACGCCGATAGCATATAAAGGCTTTTTATAATCGTGCTTAGGATCGATCTTCATCTTTTAGTCCCCTTTGATCTGCATTAATCGTTTATTCTAAGGCATTTCCCGGAAATCCGGTACCTTTTAATCTATATACAGATAAGAAACAAGGATTGTTGCACTCGCCTGAAAAATTTTAAAAACTAACTATTCTGTATTCCTTTGAGTTAAAGAAAACCAGATAAGAATCAGATACGATGAGAGTACTCCTGCTTGCTTCCCTGTATGCTTCGGCAGCATCGACATCAAACTGTGCCAGCAATACGGTTTCACTAAATCCCAGGTCTGTTTTATAGAATGCCAGCTGCCCGTTTTCTATCACGGCATAATATATCCCGCCGTTATAGATGTTCACGTTAATGGCATTGGCCAAATCGAAACAGACCAATACACCTGAGGCACTACTCAGATATGGACATTATATCATGGAGGATATTTGATAATTTATGCGTTAAAGAACTGAATGCCGATACCGACAAACTCATCCATATTGCTCAGCATCGCAGGATGTCCGCCGTGCTCGAAAATATGTGCCTCCGCCTTATCTGTTTTTGAGCATATTTTTTCAAACAATCCCTTACAGTGTCCCTTCGGAAACATATCATCCTCAAGGCTTCCCGTAAGAAGCATCCTGACAGACAGCTCTTCTACAGGTTTATGGAAGAACGAACCGATCTCTTCAGCATGTCTTAAAACAGCATCGGTATCACAGTCAAAAACAGATTCCCAGTCATCACCGTGCAGGAATTTCAGATAATTAACAAAACCCTCAAACTGCTTAGCCTGAGCACGACCAGTGCGGATCTGATCAGTAATACCCGGATCAGCCTCAAGTCCTTCAAAGCTGTCTGCGATCACGGCATTTACGAGTTCAGGATACTCAAGCGCCACATTAATTGCCGCCAAAGCGCCTCCGCTGCTGCCTATCAGACTGACTTTATTAATCCCCAAATGATCACACAGAGCCTTAACCTGTTGTGCCCAGTCATACCACAGATCAGAAGGCCATTTCTCAATACGGTCAGAGCGTCCGTTGCCAAGAAAATCAAGCACGATAACCCTGAATTCCGAAGCAAGTGACGGAACTACCGGATCAAACATCTTTCCACATGAAGTATTACCGTGAAGCAATATAAGAGGTGTACCTTCACCTGACTCTTCAAAATATACCTGTCTGTCACTGTACCTGAAATAACTCACTTCTATTTCCTCTCTTCCCCACTCCGTATAAAAGCGTGCATATTATGATCATTATCACATATGCAATTCCATAAACAAATGTCTTTATAAAAGATGTTCCGAAGAAAGCCATAATGAGCACGTTAGGCAGCCATACTATTGCAGACAGTTTTAGAGCAAAAATAACCTTGCCCAACAAGCCTGCTTTCTCCGGCAGACAATATCTGTACCAGACAGTAAGCAATATTCCTGCCAGGAACATGAATGCATAAAACACAAGATAGAAAGCAATTTCACGTGCCGGACTGACGCCTAATATGCTGCTCAGACGCCAGGCATTATCAACAGCACCGGCAATAACATCTGCGATTATGTTTAACAAAGCGAAAACCATTCCGTTGATCATGCTTGCCAATACCATAACAGGATTTGAAAACACTCGTGACGGAGCACTGTTTCTGACATCGTAATTTCTCATAAGGAAACCGAGAACAATGCCCTTAATTGCATACGACAAAACATCAACAACTACAATTCCAACTGTAAGTGAATCTTCGATGATCTTTCCGTCACCGCCAAGCATCGCAAGAACGTTAGGAAGATAACTGCTTACAAGTATCAGCATTATGTATGCAAAGCCACGCAATACTCCGTTCTTAACCGGGAGCTTATAGCCTAGGATAATGTATCCAAAACCTACAATTAATTCTGCACAGACTCCGTAGATCAGGAATGGTACAGTAACGAACGCAGGTGCCTCCGCCTTTCCTTCTATAACTGCTTCAACGAAGATACGAAGCGGTGTAGTCACTAAATTTGGAAGCAGGACAAACAGTAATAATCTCGGGATTATTCCAAGATCAAATCTGTCTTTTATCTTGGCTGGTTTCTTATTCATTTATTGCCTCTTCTGCTAAATCGCTTCTGATCACTTCAAGTTTTGCAAGGAGCTTTTGCTGAACTTTTGCAAATGTCCTGATATCCTTTTCTGATATGCCTGAATACAATTCCTGAACAAACATTGCATTTCTATCAAGATTTCTCATTCCCCAATTGCGGCCCTTTTTAGTTATGACCACAAGACTGTTACGCCTGTCATTCTCATCTTTTTCCAAACGGACGAGATCCTTCTCTACAAGCTTATCAACAAGCTGTTTTGCACTCTGTCTTGTAATACCGCACTTCTCGGCAAGCTGATTAAGATTCGGTGCCTCCTCACATCTTCCGAGGATCATGAGTGGAAGCCATTGTCTGGAAGTGATATCGCTCATACCCATGTCCATTACAGTCTGCAACGTATTGGCTAATCTTGATATCTCAACAAGCGATGTAAATTCAGGCGAATTATACTGTTCCATTATTCCGTCTCCTAATTATGCAGTATACTGCGTATTTCAAAAGCAGTATATATGCAGGATACTGCATATGTCAAGAGCATCATTAAATTCGGAACTTCAATGGATTATTTTCTTACTACGAAAATATACCTTGCCATATTCCGGGCAAACAGATCAAAAGATTCTTTAACACAATCTGTCTGAAGCATCAGAAGATCGAACCAGTCTTTATTGCCTTCTTCCTCGAATTCCTTTTGATGTAAGAGCGCTGCCTCTCTCTTCTTTTTAAGCAGTTCGTAAGTTTCAAAAGTTATGTCTTCGACTTCATATTGGATATTGTTCTTTTCGAGCGCCTTTGCCATAACAGTTGTTTCCGCATTATCAGTTTTAGGCATTACATCGCCTTCCTGATAACCCACAAAAAGCACGCCGTCTTTCTTTAACCATCTCATTATCTGAAGAACGAACTTTTCCATGTCGGGTGCAAAATACATCGAATCCATGGATACGACCAGATCAAACTGTTCGGAAGGATATTCTATCTCACCGATATTTCCCTGTCTGAACTCGGCCTTGTTTTGGAACATTTTCTTAGCGGAATCTATCGCATTCCCGGAATAATCGAAGCCATGAATATACGCATTGGTCTTTTCCTGCAGGTACCCGAGCATCTTTCCGTTGCCGCATCCGACATCAAGAACATGAACATCTTCTCCCACAGGAATAAAACTTACTATTCTTTCTATCTGTTTCAGATCGCTGAATCCATCCTGCGAAAAATCCTGCCCGAAAGCATCCCTGCAAAAAGCTTTAAAAGCCCTGGAATTTCCGGTCATTTTATAAAACTGTTCGTATTCGTCGAAAAATAAAAGTTTAGTATCTTCCATATAACCCCATTTATGTTTCTGAAACATCGAAACAATTATAGCATGGTCGATCCGTTGAAAGACCGATAACAAGTACAGGGTGCCTCTTGCTTGAGACACCCTGCACAACGGGTTTAAGTTAACTTAACAAATCATCTCTAATTCGGTTATAGCTATTTTGATTCCAAAATTTGTATTGAATAATAGGTTGTACCATCAAATTCATGTGTTTGATATCCAATGCTGACATTATGAAAACCACCTAATTCTATTTCATATCCGCCTTCATAGTAACCGGCGCAATCGTAGTCTTCAGCCTCGGCACCATCAACAGCATAATAATCTTTAAATGCCTCCATGACCGCCTTCACTCTGTCAAAATCATAGAAATTAATTTCAATATTACACTCAACACGTTTAAACGCATTTTCGGAAATATATATGTTATCCACGTAATCAATCGGATCATCCAGCACGGGTGAATACGAAATAAATAAGTCACCAGTAGAATCAACATAATAATCTTCCGGTTCTACCAACAGATAATCTCTTAACTTATCCTTGCAATCCAGACCTAATTCGTCAACGGTATCACGATAGTAAGCATAGAGTTCAACGATTTCTTCAGGTGTCATATTATCGACCAGATAAAAACACTCTTCTCCATCATAGCCGCCTTCCTCATAGTACTTTCTTCCTTCAGTACCATTGGTCTCTTCTTCATCGTCGTCAGAGTTTCTGTCACGGCCATGGCGATCATCATCATCGTCATCATCTTCATCGTCGTCTTCAGTACGCTCACTTCTTCTGCCGCGGTCGTCATCATCGTCGTCTTTTCCGGACTTTCCGGAACCTGTCTTACCGCACGCACAAAGCCCCATGATCATTGCGCCTGCGAGCAATACGCATAAAAGCTTCTTCATTCCCTTCATTGTTTTTCCTCCCTTATTCAAATGCTCATTTGAACTCAAAAAAGAGGACCACCCGACAGCAATCCCCTTAAACTCATAAACATTATATACCATTAAATATATTTGATAAAGTATTTTAGGACCGGTTTTCCCCTTGTTTCACCAGGCATACAGCCAAATTACATCACCTTGATCCGCGGTATCCGACACCATATGTGTCCGTGTAATAATCAATTCTCTTAGAATCATTGAAAACAGGCTCATATATGTTCTTGTCAGGATCGATACCCACAAGTTCACATACAGCTTTGTTTGCTCTTATTGTGAGATCCTTTTCGCGTTCCTTAGGCTTAAGTTCCTTATTCGGAAAAATAGGTTCGCCGACATGAAGGGTAAACACTGCAATCTGACGGAAGATTTTCTTGCGTATCCAGCCAGGCTCACGGTATGAAAATCCTAAAGGGATTATGGGCTTGTCATTGCTTACGGCGATCATTGACGCGCCGCGCTTAAAAGGACGGATGGGCTGGTAGTATTCCCACATGGAACCTTCAGCATAGATGTGAAGCCAGCCGTGATCTTCATTAAGAAGACTGCCAAGTGTCTTTAAAAATGCCTTCTGGCCGGCAACGCTTTTTTCAGGGATAGGAATACCTCCGACAAGACGTATCAGCGTACCGTTCTCACCGTTGATGTTTTTGTCCCATGCAAGAAGATTGGATCTATAAGGTCGTATGGATTTCATTACGGCAAGATAATCCCACATGTGAACATGGTTGCAGACCGAGATAACGCCGTCATCAAGAACGTCTTTGTATTTCTTGATGTTTTCGCGGCCCTCGATCTTAAGGCCAAGACGTATCGTCGCAACCGGAAAAACAACCACATTTAGAAGGATGCGGACCATCTTCTGCTTGAATCTGAACCAGCCTGACTTATCGATATAAGGATACGAGGAATCGAAAACATACCCGCGGTCCTTATGGATTTCCAGGTAATGTTTGTCTGTTATCTCTGTATACGGAAAACGGTTTGTCTTCGGATCAAACATAGTCACTCTTTCAGGTTCAGATCATAGTCTGTTTATAAAAGTGATTATATCATTTGTTTCCGAAGTGCCCTAAAACAAACAACGGCAGATCACTCATGTGTCTGTGATCTGCCGTTGAATTGAAGTTACTGCTGTCACGGAAGAGGGATAGCGATCTTTGGTCCTTTGATCAATTTCTGTTTGGCAATCTCTCTTGCCTCATAATATGTAATGGGATGGCCATTATAAAAATATTCATTGTCGCTGACAGGATGAGTGACACATGTAATGCCGATCGTTTCCCATGCTTTGCTCACTTTATCAGAACAGTCATTCCAGTTGAACGTAGCCTCAAAGCTGTTAAAATCTCCGTCCATAAGTCCATACTTATGAAGAAATTCACTGTCATTTACGACCTCACCGATAACTCCGCCGCTTACGATTTCGAGATCTTTCATATCGAGTTCTTTCTTATCTTTGTTTTTCATGTTGAAGCCTCCTTGTTTGATGTTTTTATGTTATGGCTTCATTATCACGGTCCGCGGAAAGCCGGACAATCAGTAATGTCCGTCCTTTTTGTCGGTTAAGCAACAAATACAGGGTTTACTGTTGCTGAACATAAAAAGGACCCGGTTTGATCCGGGTCCCGAGTGTGTTTTTGTTATGATCAGTTTAGAGATCGTAATACATCTCATATTCCATAGGTGTAGGCATTGAGATGTGACGGCCGAGATCCTTTCTTCTGTTTGCGATCCAGAGGTTGATAAGCTCGACCGGGAAAACGCCGCCCGCTGTAAGGAAGTCGTGATCTTTCTCGAGTGCTTTAAGAGCAGAACCCAAAGACTTGGGAAGACCCTTGATCTTTTTCTTGTCTTCTTCGGAAAGATTGAAAAGGTTAAAGTCATAAGGGCCATAGCCTTCAGCTTCAGGATCGATCTTATTCTTAATACCGTCCAGACCTGCCATGAGGATTGCGGCATAGCAATAGTAAGGATTGCATGTGGCATCCGGATTCCTTAATTCAAATCTCTTCTTGTCAGGTGTCTTGGCGTATGCGGGAATACGGATTACAGCGCTTCTGTTAGCGGTAGCATAACCGATCGTGACAGGCGCTTCAAAGCCCGGAAGAAGTCTCTTATAAGAGTTGGTCGAAGGATTTGAGAATGCACAGATCGCAGAAACGTGCTTTAAGACTCCGCCAATGAAATAAAGAGCAGTCTGTGACAGGCCCGAGTATCCGTTCTCATCGTAGAAAACAGGCTTTCCGTCCTTGAACATAAGCATGTGGACATGCATGCCTGAACCTGCTTCACCATAAATGGGCTTCGGCATGAACGTAGCTGTCTTTCCTTCTGCTACAGCCTCATTCTTGACGATGTACTTGGTAAGCATCGTCTTATCTGCCATCTCGGTCATGGTACCGAATTCAACTTCGATTTCCATCTGTGCGGAACCTACTTCGTGATGGTGATACTTGACCTTGATGCCCTGGTTCTCCATGAGCATAGCAACACGGCTTCTGAAGTCATAAGCGACATCCTGAGGAGGAGCGATATGGTATCCGCCCTGATGAGGAGTCTGGAAACCTAAGCTGCCGATCTCGCCTGAATTCCAGAACGCTTCATCACCGTCAATGGTAAAGCCGGAACTGTTTGGTTTGTTGGCGAATGTGACCTCATCGAAAACATAGAACTCGAATTCCGGTCCCAAAAGGAACTGGTCAGCAACGCCCGTTTCCTTCATGTATTCTTCTGCACGCTTACTGACGTTTCTTGGTTCCTGGTTAAAAGGAATGTTCCCGTCTTTTCCGATGATGCGTACGTCGCCGATCATGGAGAGAGTCTTGATCTCGCAGAAATCGTCGATAGCGGCACTTGAGAGATCAGGAATAAATACCATGTCACTCTTCTCGACGGGTGCAAAACCATAATTGCTGCCGTCAAAACCTATGCCTTCTGTCATGATAGATTCAGTGAATCTTTCTGCCGGGATCGTCAGATGATGCCATCTTCCGTTGAGATCTATCATCCTGAAATCGATCATCTTGATGTCATTCTCGTCGATGTAGATCCTCGCTTCCTCAAAGTTACTCAGCATATATTCCACCTCCGCTAAAGTAAGATAAGCGCTGACCTGAAGTAATATTGCACGTCCAGGTCAACGCTTAACTAATAAAATCATAGCACAGGGAATATCAAATAAAATTGTCAAAGACAGGGCAAAATGCCCTATTTCCCATATCAAAAGGTGCAATCTGCACAACTGGGATATTTATTTTCTCTTGAAGACCATCTTCATACTGTCTTCGCCTTCACCGACTGTATAAGTCATTTTATTGCCGTGGACCTCCGGCGATACAAAAACAAAATCTCCCAACATCTTGAAATCATATGTATTGTCACCTGTCTGCTCCACGGTAAAAGTCATCGTTACCGGCTTTTTCATTAACGGTGCTTCGCATGTATATTCAGCTGTAGTTCCGTTCACCACATACTGCTCGGATACTCCCAGATCCTTAAGTTCAGAAGAGGAAACCTTCGTTCCGTCACTCTCATATTCTTCAACGAGGACCCATGTTCCTTCGATTCCCTTATTGCCGCAGCCTGATAAAACAAACAGTCCGGCAAACACCAGCGCAAACACTGCAATGAACTTGATACTTCTTGTCTTCATTTGTTTTCCCCTCAAAAAAATTTCCGTGCAATTATACTACATAAAGATACTTAGCATATGGAAGAGCTCAAAAGTTCACCGAAAATCAGTAAAATTAACGATTTTCGGCTTTTAGGCATATATCTCCTTGTGAATAGCGGTTATCAAGGTAAAATAGAAAAATCTTATATTTATTATGGAGCGGCATATGAAGGTAGAATTCGGCTACGGCAAAGGCGTACAGACAGTAGATATCCCCGATAAGAATCTCGATCAGATCCTTGTAGCAAATGAGATCGAGCATGAAAGACGCGGCCCTGATGCCGTTGTTTATGCGCTCGAAAACCCTATCGGTTCACCCCGTCTCAAAGACCTTGTAAAACCGGGTCAGAAGATCTGCATCATCACAAGTGACATCTCAAGACCGATACCGAGTTTTGACGTAATCCCCTCCATACTTGATGAGCTCTATCTGGCCGGATGCAAAAAAGAAGATATCTATGTCGTTTTCGCATTGGGTTCACACAGACCCCACACCGAAGAAGAAAAGAAAAAGCTTGTAGGCGAGCGTGTATACAACGAAGTAAGATGCATCGATTCTGATCCTTCCGACTGCATCCATATGGGAGATACTTCAAGAGGAACTCCCGTTGATATCACAAGAAGCGTTGCAGAAGCTGATTTCAGGATCGGCGTAGGCAACATCGAGTTCCACTATTTTGCTGGTTACTCCGGCGGCGCCAAGGCCCTCATGCCCGGCGTATCAACACCTTCCGCCATCCAGGCAAACCACCGCATGATGATCGATGAAAAAGCATGCGCAGGCAACCTCAACGGCAACCCGATCAGAGCAGACATCGAAGAGTCAGAGACATTCTGCCATCTCTCGTTCATCGTTAATCCTATCCTTGACGAACATAAACACATTGTTTACTGCGTTGCAGGCGACGTTACAAAGGCTCACAGAGCAGGCTGCACGTATCTCGATAAGATGTACAGAAAGCCGCTCAAGAGAAGAGCAGATATAGTATTGGTCTCTCAGGGAGGCGCGCCCAAGGATGCCAACCTTTATCAGACACAGAAAGCTTTGGACAACTCCAAGTATGCAGTAGCTGACGGCGGTACGATAATCGTTATCGGCGCTTGCAACGAAGGTTTGGGAAGTGCCAAGTTCGAGGAATGGCTCACTACTGCAAATACACCGGACGAACTCATCGAGAGAGTCGGCAGGGATTTCCAGCTGGGCGGACATAAAGCTGCAGCCATCGCTATGGTATTAAAGCATGCGAAGATCGTTCTCATCTCCGAGATGGATGACGACTTCGTAAGAAGCATCTTCCTTGAGCCCATGCATTCTGCACAGGAAGCATTCGATGAAGCATACGCAAGATATGGAGAAGACTGCTCTGTCATCTGCATGCCTTTTGGCGGTGCCACACTTCCGATGCCGCCTGAAGACTGAGAATTCACTAATTTATAACTGAATTATTTTCAGGTTTAGTTATAAAATCCGTAATAGAGAAATTCAAATAGGGGATAAATATGGATTGGGAAGCATCGTTTCTTCTTTATATTCAGGAACACATAAGAACGGATTTTTTGAATCCGTTCATGACTGCTCTTACTCATACAGGTGATTACGGTATATTTCTGATCGCGCTGGCAGTTCTTCTGCTCATCATCCCGAAGACCAGAAGGATCGGACTTATTGCAGGGATCAGCATTGCGATAGAAGCTCTTCTGACCAATGTTTTCATAAAGAATGCCGTTGCAAGAACAAGACCTTACGAAGCCATTGACGGACTTGTAAACATCATAGAAAAGCAGAAGGATTACTCCTTCCCTTCCGGACACAGCGGCGCTGCATTTGCAGTAATGGGAGCTATACTTGTAATAGCAATATTAGGACTTCCCGTAGCAGAAAAATCAGGTAAGATCACAAGAACAAAAATGAGCACTGCATATAAGATCGTTGCAGTCATAGCGATCATATATGCAATAGCACTGGCATTCTCAAGACTTTATGTAGGCGTTCACTATCCGACCGATGTTCTCGGAGGAATACTCCTGGGAATCGCAACAAGTTTTGCATCATATTTTATCTACCGCGCAATACTCAAGGTCTATGCTCAGAAAAAAGCAAATGCAAATTAAACAGGGCTTTCTCATTATGAGCAAGCCCTGTTCTGATTACTGGTTAAACTGTCTGCCTTTCTTCTTCCTTATCTTCTCATCATAAAGCAGTCTGTCAGCGTTGTTCATCGCTTCGTAGATATCAACTTTGCCGGCGATCTTGAACTTATATATACCTGTACTCATCTCAATGGGATAAGGCTTTCCGACGAACTGATTGTATCTCTTTGTTACCTTCTCGATTCTCTCTTTCATTGAATCGACATCACAGTCAGAACCTGTAACTGCCAGAGAGATGAATTCATCGCCGCCGATACGTCCTATGATATCCATGTCTCTGAATGATTCCTGAAGGACATGGGCGATAGTCTTAAGCGCAAAGTCTCCGTCATCGTGGCCATACTTGTCATTGATCATTTTAAGATTATCCATATCGGCATAGCAGATGATCGCAACCTTTCCCTGATTGGAAGGTTCTTCCAATTCACGCTCAGCGTTTATGATGAATCCTCTTCTGTTATAAAGGCCCGTGAGCTCATCTTTCTGGGCGATCTCTTCAAGTTTTGTATTGTCTCTTATAAATCTCTCAAGAGACATCTGCAAAGACTGCTTGACCTTGTTCTGTTCTTCTATCATGAACAAAGATCTGAGAGTGACTGAGAGCTGCGATGCAGCAGATGACACGCTGTATGAGCTCGTCAAATCAAGTTCGTTCACAAGAAGACCGTATATATCCGCGCCTACGAACATAGGTGCAACGATCATAGTGCGGCGCCCGTCACCTTTAATGAATTCATTTTGGAAGATGCTCTCCGTGCGCAGGAGCTGCTTAGCTTCAGGCAAAGCTCTGAGGCCTTCATCATCAAGAACAGCTTTAAGCAGGATCGATGCGGGCGGCATCCAGTCTGCTGTACCGTTATTCTTGATATTACCCTGGAACAGATACAGCAATGATTTCTTAAATCCGATTCCTTTAAGGCTTCCCAAAAGCTGTTCATAAGGAATCTCTCTTTCGTTCTCGATCAGGAAGACTTCACCAACCTGACGGTTGATAACACCCTGCATCCTCTCGTTCCTTCTTCTGGCAACATCTGCGGGAAGAGTGCTCGAGAATGTCATCCTTCTAAAGTATTTTGAGAAAACATCATGTACGATTACACGGTCGTGATCGTTATTAAATAAATCCAGTGCTTTGCTCTGCATTGCCTGAACGGAATTAAAGCATTTCTCACGTGATGACAAAAGGAACAGATCTGTTCTTAAAAGATCATAGAAGCAATCGTTCATGGCAGGTATCTTCGCCATCTTGTCTTCAGCTTTTAAGAAATCGACATAGGCATCGACAAGTTTTCGAAGACACTGTGATATCGGTTCATTATCAACGAAATCACTGAACAGATACTCTTCGATCCCGTTAAAGAAAGCGTCACTGTCTTCTAAAACATTATCAAGTTTCAGCCTTCTGCAGATAGCACTTATATCGAATTCATCACATCCGCAGGAACTGCGCTGCACAAGATGCGTATCAACTGTCATATCATCTAATGCAGTACCCTCAAGGTAATGCTTGGCATTAAGAACAGCCTTGTAAGCCAGGGATGCTGAACTTGCTTCAACAGTCGTAAGAGGCGGTTCGAGTGATATAGCAAAAGCGTCGTCATCAAAGCCTCCGATCAGGATATCCTTGCCTGGTACGATGCCCTTCTTTCTAAGCGCATCATAGCCGCCTGCCGCCATGGAATCATTGGCAAAAACGATCGCGTCAAGATGATCGTTATACTTAAGGAGTTCCTCTACCTCAGCCTCGCTGTTCATTGAGAAATCACCATATACGACTTTATGCGCATCAAAGGCAATATCATATTCCTTAAGAACGTCCCTGTATATATTAAGTCGCTCTCTCGCATCAGGGTTCGTAACAGGACCTGATACAAAACCGATCTCTCTTGCATCATGCTTTTCGATAAGGTGCTTTAAAAGCTCTGTAAGACCGGAACGGTTGTTAAATGTAACTGAAGGATATCCTTCAAAATCAGAGAACAGGCAGACGACAGGAACATTTGGCATCTTCTTCAAGAAGCTTGTCTGAGTTTCCGTGTCAGCTCTTGAGCAGATCAAACCCTGAAGGATATAGATGATATCAACGTTTCTTTCAGTGGGAAGATCAAAGATAGAGTTATACTGATATTCGAATTTCTTATCAGCATATCTGCTGTCGGTCTTACCGACATAATGACCCGGGAATATAAACAGATTTGCATCCAATACCTTGGCAGCCTGTTCAGCACCTATGACAGCCTGGTTTGTAAAGTAATTATCGATATCATCAATAACCAGACCAATGTTGATCCTTCGATTCATTTAATGATTCTCCTTCACATATACGGTCATCTTTTCACTTCTTCAGATCAAAGATAAGAAAACCGGATCATTTTGTTTCTGTAAAGAATTCAGAACCGCTGTTGCGTGCTCTCATATACTTGTAGCAATCGTCAGCACTGACTTCAAATGCCTTGAATATATCCTTGCAGGCATCGTAAATAGCTTTGCACCTGATAATGTCGACTGTGTCATGAGGCTGTGAGAAGAGGCCGAAAATAAGCATGTCATACATCTTATAGAAATCGACTTTAAAAGCATCAAATTCATTGATGGACCTTACGAACAATTCCTGTTTTTCAGGCTCATATGTGCGCATGAGATTAAGAAGATGGATCTCTTTCTTGGCACAGCCTGCAATGGCATTGATACTGGCCTTCATTCCCTGGTTTACAGCCCTTGTGTTATAACGGACTATCGTCATGGAAAGCTCATCGATCATGTCAACGCATTCTTCAATGTGTCTTGCCATCTTGAAGATATAATCTCTTTTCTCTATATCAGATTCAACTTCATGCAATCTGTCTGCAAATGCATGGAAAACATGATCAGCATCATCTTCAAGTTTATTGATGCGTCTTGAGATCGTGACCCTGTCTTCAATCTTCTCGAGCATACCCAGGAGCTCGACGCATTCTTCGTTAAGTATCTCAGATAATTGCTGAGCCTGATCGAATAAATATTCGCGATCCTCACCTGTCATTAATCTATCCTCCGGGAGTAAAATTGTAATCCAATTTACAAGTATTATATATTAGCAAAGATTTTTTATCCAACTGAATACATTTCCCTAAAGCCCCGTGAGAAGACAAAAAAATGCTGTCCCCCGTATCAACTTGGAACAGCATCTTGATTTTTAATTTTCTCTGTTTGGATTAGAGAGCGGAAACCTTAGTACCCATCTGCTCTGCATCCTGATTCTCAACTACGAGGTTAACAGACTTAGGTGTGCAGACAAATGTTGTCTTAACGGGTGTTGGCTCAACTCTTCCGCCCAATGCATAAACACCGCCGGAGATATAGTCAACTACTCTCTGATTCTTATCTGTATTTGTGAGGTTGCAGATAACGATGTGGCCTTCACGGATGTGATCACAAACGATCTGGCTTGTTCTGATGTCATAAGGTGTAAGCATAATGACTGTTGCGTTCTGCTGCATTACAGGTGTTGTAACTGCGGGCTCCTGAACGAAGGTGCGAGGCTCCTCAACGTAAGACTCCTCTGCAATAGGCTCTTGCTCGTATGCATCTTCTTCAATGTAGCCCTCTTCCTCACCGTAATAGTTTTCTTCCATCTCATCTTCTACAGGTGTGAACATGCTTCCGAAGAAATTCTTAACGTTAAAAGTGCCCATTTGTATTTTCCTCCTTAAAAATTCGCCCGACCAAGGACATTCATATAAGATACTTCGGATATTAACGAATTTTGATTTTCGCCTCAATACTTTTGGGCGATATGACACAAGAAGGTAACTTAAAGCGGGGTTTTATTACAAAATGTAACAAAAATTAACGTTTTCTGATCGAACAATGTTACAAAGGCTTATATTCCGCGCGGTTTCCGAATATTGCAGTACCGATCCTGATATGCGTGGAACCCTCGTAAATAGCGCTTTTATAGTCCTGGCTCATGCCCATGGAGAGCACTTTCCAGCTCTCAAGACCGGTATATGACTTAAGATCTTCAAATATTACTCTTGTCTTTGCGAATACTTCCCTTGCCTGTCCTTCATATGTCTCAATAGGAGCCATTGTCATAAGGCCGCAGACCTCTACGGAAGGCAAATCCAGGATCTTGTCTATTGCAGGCTTTAATTCATGGGGCGCAAAACCGTGCTTGCTCTCCTCGCCTGATACGTTAGCCTGTAACAAAATCCTCGTAGTAACATTGTTACCGGCTGATCTTTTCGAGATCTCCTCGGCAAGTTCAACGCTGTTTACGGAATGGATTAGATGAGTCTTTCCTATAATGTACTTTACTTTATTCTTTTGTAATGTACCTATAAGATGCCAGTTGACATCAAGGTCCAGAGCAGAAAATCTCTCAACCTTCGGAACAAGTTCCTGGACACGGTTCTCACCGAGATCTGTAAGGCCGCTTACGGCAGCTGACTCCGCATACTCGACCGGGAACACCTTAGTTACACCGATGAGCGTAACGCTCCCCTTCTCTCTTCCTGAGGCAGCCACAGCTTCATCAATTGATTCTCTTACAGCCTGAATATTATCTGAGATCTTTTTCTTAAGCTCTTCCGTAAAATCGTATTCCATATCAGTCAACTTTATCTCCGGGTTTAACCGTATTAGGGTTAGTAATAATTACAGTATTAAGATTCGGAACAGAAGATTTGCCGACCTGATCGATGATCGCAAACTCTCTGTCATTATCCAGAATGATAACGCGGATTTCTTCGACGAAGCCCTGGTTATTCGTGTATACGGACGCGATACCTGCGAAGTCGGTTACTATGATCTTGTCTGTAGTCATTCCGAGTCCTGTCGCCGTATCAACAAAGGATGCCATATAGCCTTCGGTATAAAGTCTGTCGAGTCTCTTAAGAGCCGCATATTCGTTAGGCGTTGAGAACGCGACTATGTAGCCGCCGTCTTCCATGGCTTCCGTATAAACAACCGTACAGCCTGCTACAGAAGTATTAGACAATTCAACCGGGTTGCCTTCCTCATCTGTTACGGCATTAGGAATTATCGTCACGTTGAAGATCGCATCTTCAGCGAAAGTGTCAGGTCCTACGTTTGATCCCGGTGCGAGATATACGCAGAAGCAGGGATTGCCCTTGGGAGCATAGTAACCGTTTACAAGGCTCGGCATGGATACTCTCATACCGTCTGTCTCTGTAATAACAATCTCGATGTCAACAGTTCTGAGGTCAAGAAGAGCTTCTACGCATCTTGATGTCTCGAAAGTAATGAGCATGCCCGAAGAATCGCTCTCGCAGCGTACAACCTGGCAGTTATCGATCGAGATACCTTCCGTACGGATGTTGATGTCGTGATACGTACCTACGGCAAAATCAGATACACCTGCATCTTCCGAAGAAAGATATACGGAAAGATACTGGCTCTCATTTTGGGCGATCCTTACAACTGGTGTCTCAGCTTCAACATTGAGGTCAGAAGCGATGGCACCGACGGAATTATTGATATATCCCTTGATCTCCGTCATTGGCATTGAGAGGAACTGATCATAAGCGAGAATGTTCTCCTTGCCGTCAAGTCTGAATGATACGACTCCGGGTCTGTGAGCCGTTACGACGGACGCATATTTCTCGAGCTGCGCTTCATATACTGCCTCGTCATTTCTTAAGACGGATATTCTCTCGTCATCGAAATTGATCTTACTCATCTCGTCTTCACGCTCATCAAGGATAACGTTGACCGATGAACTGTAAGAAGACATGTTGCTTAAGTTTCCGCTCATTGAATCATATCTGACGGAATCAAGGATCGTGGAAAGATTCTTGTTATAGTTCCTGTAAATGACGTCAGCTTCAGCAACGCCGCCCGACATGATGATCTCCTGCTGGACATCGGATATCTGTGACTGAACATTTCTTAGATCCTGTACGGTGGATTTCCAGTTTTCAGGAACGACTATGGCGAGTTCCTGTCCCTTTGCGACTCTGGAACCCTCTGTGATCTGTGTTACGAGTTCACCACCATTAACACACTCAATCGTGTCCTCATCTCTAACGACAAGAGCTCTCGCGCCAATGGTATGCTCAACCGAACCGGTAGTAACGAATGAGAAATTCGGCTTCTCTGCAATATAGTCATATAAGTGGTGAACAACGAAAACAAGAACTAAAAGAGCCGAAGCAACGGCAACAGCTCCGAGAATGCCGTTCCTTATTGCACGGCTCTCCGCACTCTTCTGTGAAGGGTTCTTACGCTTATACTCGTTCTTCTCGATCTTTTCCTGCTCTCTGATCTTGGCTTCTTCCTTGCGCTTTGCCTGCTCAAGGATCTTCTGCTGTTCTCTTGCCCTGGCCATTTCCCTGGCTTTTGCCTTCTCGGCAGCAGTCATGGGTCTCTTTGCCTGGGGTTTGGAAGAAGGCTTTGCGCCATGCTTTACGGGCTTGTTAAAAGGCTTGTTCTGAATGTTTTTCTTTCCGGCTTCGGCTTTAACATCTTCCATCTGCGGAATGATGCTCTTACCCGTATTAGTATCGCTTACGGGAGCACCCTTCTGCGGTGCCTTTGATACAGGTCCGTTTGAGGCCTTGGAAAAAGGCTTGCCGCCGCTTACGGGTTTTGTGCCGTGCTTTGCTGCCTGCGGATTTTTGCCTGCAGGTTTTCCTGATTTGGAGACAGGTCTGCCTCCTGACTGCTTCATGCCGGGCTTAGAGGGCTTGCCTTTACCGCCCGCAGGTTTACCTGCAGGTTTTTTAGGCTGTCCCATCTCAGGGCTGTTATACCACTGTTTTCCGTCTGCCATATTTATCAGCTCCCGATAGCAAGCATGCAGGCGAGCTTAGCCTGTTCTTTTGCAAGACTTCCCTGCATATATGCAATGTAAGGCGGCTTCATGGGGCCGTCACATGAAAGTTCCGTAGTAGCGCCCTGTACGAATGCACCTGCCGCCATGATTACCTGGTCGTCATAACCGGGCATGTCCCACGGCACGGGTGTAACAAAGGAATCAACAGGTGAACAGGACTGGATGGCCGTGCAGAACTTTGTCATCTTATCCGGATCTCCGAATTCGACCGTCTGAACGATGTCACCTCTTGCCTCTGTTGAAGAAGGGCTTGTCTTATATCCTTCACCGCCTAAGATCTCAGCTGCGAAAACGGCACCCTTAAGACATTCGCCCACACAAGCCGGCGCTGTGAAAAGACCTCTGGCGATCATCTGGTTTGCTCCCAATGTAGGACCGACTTCGCTTCCGAGACCGGGTGTCGTAAGATGTCTTGCGGCATTTTCGACCAGATCCGCTCTTCCTGCAATATATCCGCCCGTCCTTGCGATTCCGCCGCCGGGATTCTTAATGAGGGATCCCGCAATTACATCGGCGCCAACCTCAATGGGTTCTGTCTTTTCGGTGAATTCGCCGTAGCAGTTGTCAACGGCGACGATAATGTCTTCCCTTACTGAGTGAACGAGCTCTGCGATCTTTTTGATATCTTCGCAAAGAAGTGCTCTTCTTCCCGTATAGCCTCTGGATTTCTGGATGAATACCATCTTTGTCTGGGGCTTTATAGCTGCCCAGATGGCATTTAGATCGGGTGTGCCGTCCTCTTTGAGATCGACTTCCTCATACTTGATTCCGTATGACATGAGTGACATGTCATTGTTCTCGGAAGATAAGCCGATCGTAGCCATAAGGGTATCGTAAGGTCTGCCTGTAACGGAAAGCATGATGTCTCCCGGCCTCAAAGCACCATAGAGCATGGCTGAAATAGCCTGTGAACCTGTGCTGATCTGCCATCTTACATAGGCTTTTTCAGCACCGAAAACCTTGGCAAAGATATTCTCGATCTTCTCCCTGCCTACGTCATCGTAGCCGTAACCGGAAGTGGAACCCATGTGGGTATCTGAGAATTTCTCGCTCCTGAATGCATCAAGGACCTTAAGTTCGTTATATGTAACGATGTCATCGATGTGTGCATAAACGTCAGCAAGCGACTCTTCAGCCTTAACTGCGGCCTCTATCGCCTTATCACTGACCCCGTATTTTTTGTAATTATCGATAGTTGTCTTAATTATGCTTTCCATAACTTTTGATTATAGCATAATTAATTAAATATAAAGAGCAAGACGGATAGCTCCGGGATAACATTCAAAAGATACCTTATGGCCGGAGAAATCCTCTCCGTCATAATTGCCGTTCAGATCCCTTGATCCGGTAGCTTCGACCGTAATTGTCGTCGTTACGAAAACATCAGCTTCCTTGTAGTCCTCATGCTTGCCGTCCTTGTATTTGGTAAGCAGGAACAAAGATCTGAAAAGGCCTACGGAATCGATCGCGCAGCAGTTTATAAGGCCGTCATCGATCTTCGCATGGGGCGCGGGACAGAATCCGCTGCCGTAATATGAAGCATTGCAGACCGCCAGAAGCGTAAATGACGACTTCTCTGACTCCGCAGGCTTTCCGTCGCCTCTTAACGCTTTGTACTTGAAATCGAATTTCCTGTTGCCGAAAAGACAGGACAGGGCCGATGTAATATAAGCCGTTTTCCTTATAAGTCTGGAATTGGGATTAGCCAGGACCTTTCCTTTTGCCCTGAGCTGGACTTCGGTATCAAGACCGATGGATGCGACATTAAGACACCAGGCCGAACTGGAATCGATCTTATTGCCGTTAACGTCATAGGAAGTGACCTTTATGAGGTCCGAATCTTTGACCTTAAAACCGTCCTCAAAGATCGCTTTGACACAGACATCACTGTTGCTTCTGTGGTTCTCGTCCATGACGGATCTGGTGAAATCATTGCCCGTGCCGAGCGGGATAACTGCCATTGGTGTCTTGGATTCGGCAAGGGAATTTGCCACCTCGTGGATGGTGCCGTCACCTCCGCAGGCAACTACCAGAAGATCGTCTTCTTTTGCTGCTTTGGAAGCGACTTCGCTTGCATGACCGGCAAAATCCGTATAGACGATCTCAGATTCGCCTTCATGTTCGCCTGAATACTGTGAATAAGCCGCTTTAAAACGAGCCAGAGCCTGGGAATCCGCCCTGCTGTTTACGATAAATAATTTCTTCATGTACCGTCAGATCACTTCTGTGCCGAGAGTTTTACCACAACATCGATCATGTCATCTACGGTCTTGACCTCATCAAGGAGTTCATCCGGAAGACGGATGTTGTATGTCTCCTCAACGTCAATTACAAACTCATAGAGTTGCAGAGAATCAAAGGGCAGATCGGTATTGAACTGGAGTTCAGACGATATCTCTTCAGGAGATATCTCGAGCGTCTCGGACATGATGCGGATCACGTCCTCTTTAACCTTCGCTCTCAGGTTGTCAGAGTCAGCCATCTTGTTTTTTCTCCTTAGCAGTATCTTTAGCAACCTGTCTTGCGGTTGCTCTTACGTTCTCGGTACTGTCATATCTTCTGAGCTGCTGCTCAACATACTGGTCAACCTCATTTACAAGGTCGAGAAGATGCTTTCTGTCATCTGCATCGTATCCGGCAAGGATATGTTTTGCCAATACTCTGTGGAACTTGCTGTTCATTCTGCATGCAAGCTTACCGGTATGTGTAAGGCTGATCCTTACAATACGCTTATCGCGCTTATCACGTTCTCTGTGGACATAACCCTTTTTGACAAGCCTGTCTATTGCTACAGTCAAAGTACCCGTGGTAATACCAAGGTCTTCGGCGGTATTAGTCATCGTGCGTGCGTCGTAGGGTCCGATTGCCGTAAGGGTGTGCATCTCTGCGATGGACAGGTCCTTGAAGTAACCTGCCTGAAGAGATTTCTCTTCTGTTAAAACGACATTTTCAAAGATCCTTACCAGGGCCTCTGACATCTGTTCTTCTTCGCTCAGCAAAACAGTCTCTCCCTTATGATTTGATATACAAAATAATTATATCAAAAATTTGATAAAGTAAACCATACCCACCGGTAAAAAGTTACGGGTACCCGATTATTTGGCGGGCTTGAATGCCTTCTTATCACTGTTAATGAGAACAATTGCAGCTACGAGCACGAACATGGAGATACCGCCGATGATAAGCATAACTGCATCACTGGGATCAAAGAGGTCCTGGATCAGGCTGCTGATATACGTTCCCGTGAAATTGAACAGGATATGGGCGACTATAGTAATCTTGATCGAACGGTACTTATATCTGAGGAATCCAAGGAACAAGCCAAGGAATGCCGCGTAAAGCACCTGAATGAGAATAAGGTGTATAGCGCCGAAAAGAAGGCTTGAGAACAGGATGACCAGTCCGGGTCTAAGGCCGGCCTTTTCGAACAGTCCGTAAGTGACGCCTCTGAAACAGAGTTCCTCAAGGATTGGTCCTAAGATGATCGCATAGATTACTGTTATGGCAGGATTAGTTACGAGTCCCGCTGACTCGATCATCATGGCATATTCTTCCATTGCCTGGGGGATCAATTTGTCCGCAAGTGTCATGAAAGCATTGGTGAAGAAATACAATCCGACTACTATGCATATGGTTCCTACAACGGATTTCACACTGACGACTTCGCCGATCTTAACCTTGGGACCTTTCTTAACAAAACCCTTGTAATACCAGATCGAAAAAATAACCAGACCGATCACCGCATAAATCAAATACGCAAAAATCGCATATTTGTCGTTAAAGACGTTCAGCATCTCGGAATACATATCGAAATCCGGCCCCTGGGTTTCTGCCTTGTTCATTGCTTCAACAACCGCAAGGACCAGGAACGGGAGTTGTGATACCGTCTGTACCATCATGAGGACAGCCATGGGGACAATTGCCAGGAATACAAAACCAACCCTAAGCCTCTTCTTAGGTTCTTCCGCCGGTGTCTGAACAGCGGTATTCTGTTCCTGAATGGTATTATTCTCGCTCATAATCTTACCCCCTCTTATCTGAACTTAACGATGGTCACTCCCGCATCGCCCTCACCCTGGGCACCTGCCCTGAATGATTCGACACGATCATCTTTTATAAGGATATCATGAACGCATGCTCTTAAAGCACCCGTTCCCTTACCGTGAACTATTCTTGCTTCCTTTATGCCTGCAAGCACACAGTCTTCAAGGTATCTGGCAAGACTCGATTCTGCTTCAGCCGTGGTCATGCCGATGAGCATGATCTCAGAAGTTGTAGAAGATGCGCTGTTGAACTTGACCTTCGACAGGTCCTCAACACCGCTCTTAACAGTTCTTCCCCTTGCCTTGGAAGCCGCTTTACCGTTCTTAGTCCTCATGAACTCGTCACGCTGCGCCTTTGTAGGCATCATAAGCTGGTTTTTCTTAACAGCGATCTTCATGCTGCCGCAAAGGATGTTGACCGAGCCGCTCTTAGAGAGGTCAGACTCGGCAATACCAGTCTGTCCAAGGGAAGGAACATAGTAGCACTCGCCCTTTTTGACTTCCTTAACGGGTTCACCGCTTAATGCAACGGATTCAACAGCTTCGTCGTCATCTTCTTCAAGATCGTTTATTCCGGCTCTGAGCTTTCTTCTTATCTTGTCGAGTTCCTTCTCGCGCTCTGCCCTGTCCATATCCTTGGATCTGCGTCTGAGCTCACGGAGTTCATCGCTCAACTCCTTCTCCTGCTCTTCAAGAAGCTTCTTCTGCTCGGCACGCATGTCATTTAATATCTTTGTCTTGGACTGCCTGAGCTTAGCATTCTCTTCTTCAAGGCGGGCCTTCTCGGCCTTAAGCTCAATGTTGAGCCTGTCATTTTCGCGGGCAAGATCTTCAGCCTTCTTGGATTCTTCTTCAGCCTTTGCAATGAGAGCTTCATAGTTGAGCTCATCTGAAGACATTCTTGTCTTTGCATTATCAAGAATATGCCTTGCAAGGCCAAGCTTGCTGGAGATAACGAACGCATTGGAAGAACCCGGTCTTCCCGTGATCAGCTTATAAGTCGGAGCCAATGTCTCCGTATTGAATTCGCAGGAAGCATTCATAACGCCTTCCGTGATCTCGGCATAGCCCTTGAGTTCTCTGTAATGGGTCGTAGCCATAACGACACAGTTCTTCTTTCTGAGTTCCTCAATGATCGATATCGCAAGCGCCGCACCTTCTGCAGGATCCGTTCCTGAACCGAGCTCATCAAGAAGCACAAGGGACTTGCCTCTGATGTTCTTCAGGATGAATACGATATTTGACATGTGAGCCGAGAAAGTCGAAAGGCTTTCTTCAATGCTCTGTTCATCACCGATGTCAGCAAGCACTCTGTCGAAAACACACACTTCTGATCCGCTTTCAGCAGGAATCGGAAGACCAGACATCGTCATGAGGACAAGAAGTCCGCATGTCTTAAGCGATACCGTCTTACCGCCCGTATTGGGTCCTGTAACAACAAGCGAATCGTATGTGTTACCGACATTGATATCGACCGGAACTACGCTTTCTCTGGGAATCAGCGGGTGTCTTGCGCCCTTAAGGTCGATCCGTCCGTCCGTATTGAGCGAAGGGCAGAAAGAATCGTTCTCCACACCATATTCGGCCTTCGCGAAAACATAATCCAGTTTGGATGCGATCTCAATGTTGTTCTCAAAAAGATCTTTTACCGCTACGACTTCATTCGTGAAGTTCTTTAAGATCCTCTGGATCTCCGCCTGCTCAGCGAAGTTAAGTTCCGCTATCTTGTTGTTCGCCTCAACAACGCTCATCGGCTCTATAAAGAGTGTCTGTCCGGAAGATGAAGCACCGTGAACGATACCTTCGATCCTTCCGTTGAAATCCGCCTTAACGGGAATGCAGTATCTGCCTTCCCTGAGCGTTACTATGCTCTCCTGGAGCATGTCCGCATGATTGGAGATAACGCGGTCCAGAAGCGACCTTATGCCGCCTGCGACATTTTTACGTTCTCTTCTGATCGAAGACAGTTCCTTGCTGGCCCTGTCAGACACTTCATCCTGGCCCAAGATAGACATGTCGATCTTCTCAAGCAGACTGTCACAGACTTCAAGCCTGTCGACAAAAGCACAGATATCAGGCTCCGTCTCATCAACGAGAGGCGAACCTGCAGATCTTGCCTTTGAAATGGCTTTTCTGATCTCGTCTGAAGCTCTCAAAAAAGACGCGACTTCCAAAAGCTGGCCGCATGTTAGGGTACCATCTGCTTTAGCGTATAAGAGTGATTCTCTTAAGTCTCTCATTCCGCTCAAAGGAAGCATTCCGAATCTCATTATGTGATCCATGGCCTGCCTTGTAAATGAGAGTTCCTGTGTTACATAATCGATGTCACAGCACGGAGCCATATTCTCCACGAGCTCACGCCCGTAAGCAGTTCTGGCCTTAGAAGTTACCGTCTCCCTGATCTTATTAAATTCAAGCGTATTCAAGACACGCCCGCGGATCTTCTTCCGCTCGAGGCTGTCTTCAAAGCTCATATATTCGTACATGGTCTGTTCCCTGTTAAATACCCGGCTGTCAGCCAAGTCTCTTAACGTTCGCAATGGCTTCAGGAGTGATCGTCTTAGTCATCTCGAGACCTGCCTCGATATCAACATCAGTGATCTCGCCGTGCTGCATGCAAACGAGTCTGTTAAATCTCTTCTCAACGAGACAGTCGATAGCCTTGATACCCATGAGGCTTGCGATAGTTCTGTCTCTTAATGTCGGTGAACCGCCTCTCTGGAGGTGTCCGAGGATCGTAGGACGGGCCTCAATGCCGGTTGCTTCCTCGATCTGCTTTGCGATATCTTCAGCTTTGCAGACACCCTCAGCAACGATAACAATGTAGTGCTTCTTACCTGTATTGCGTCCGTCAAGGATAACTCTCAAAACGTCTCTGTTAAAGTCAAAAGGAACTTCAGGAATGAGGATGCTCTCAGCACCAGTGGCGATACCTACATTAAGTGCAATCCATCCTGCATTTCTTCCCATTACTTCGATAACAGAGCAGCGCTCGTGGGATGAAGCTGTATCTCTGAGCTTATCGATGCACTGCATGGCTGTATTCATGGCTGTATCGTAGCCGATTGTATATTCGGTTGAAGCAATATCGTTGTCGATGGTACCCGGCATACCGATAACAGGCATACCGATCCTTGCCAAAGCTCTTGCGCCCTTGTAGGAACCGTCACCGCCGATAACAATAAGGGCATCGAGTTCATATGCTTCCATCATGCGCGCACCCTTAAGAACACCCTGGTCAGTCATGAATGACTTTGATCTTGCCGTCATAAGGAATGTGCCGCCGCGCTGGAGCGTCTCTGAAACGCTTCTGCCGTCAAGCTGCTTGATCTCGCCCTTCCAAAGTCCGTGGTAACCTCTGGTTACACCGTACATCTCAAAGCCGGCATTGATGCCTGCCCTTACAACGGATCTGATCGCCGCATTCATTCCGGGCGCATCGCCGCCGCTCGTAAGCACGCCTACGCGCTTAATAGGTTCTACTGTGCTCGTATCTATAGTGTCATAGTTTACAGCCTTCAAAGTATTGATCTCAGGAAGGTTGTTCTCATCATAAAGAAGTCTACCCATAATAATTCCTCCGAAAATCAAATGATTTCTTCTGAATTATACACTATTAGTCGGGCGTTTTAATAAATTATATTAAATAGTAAAGCAACAAAAATGGACTGATAATAATACTTTTTCCATCTATCAAATAACGAGAACCTCATCAATAAACTCAATCACTCTTCGATTCATCATTATTGTGTTGCAAATAGTAAATTGTTTTCTGTTTTTCAATTTCTGCTCGAAGTTCCTCTTCACTTGGAAGATATATTTTATATTTCGTTGCAAACAACTGCTCACTCCCATGCATAACTGAATAACGAGCAATATCCTCATCTGTTTCAGAACATAGAATAATACCAAGTGTCGGATTATCACCATCCGAACGTTCAAGATCATCATACATTCGGATATACATATCCATTTGCCCAACATCTTGGTGTGTTACTTTTCCATTCTTCAAATCGATTAACACAAAGCATTTAAGAATGTAATTGTAGAACACCAAATCAATATAGTAATCTCTCTTTTCTGTATTTATTCGCTTTTGTCTGGCAACAAACGAATATCCTTTACCTAATTCCATAATGAACTTTTGCAAATTAGAAAGAATAGCTGATTCAAGTTCAGTTTCCGTCATATCTATGTTTGAAGTTAACCCTAGAAACTCCGCGATAACTGGATTTTTTATATAATCATATTTGTCATTTTGATAATCAGAAGTCAGTTGTTTCATTTCATCTTCAACAAGATTCTTTTTTTGTGAAGAAAGCAACCGATAATAATATTGTGTCTCAACATTGCGTTGCAATGTGCGGACAGACCATTTTTGTAATCTTGCCTCATTCTCATACCACAAACGAGCATTTGAATCTTCAACACTCATAAGCACTCTGTAGTGAGACCATGACAGAATGATTTGAGATTGTTGGCACATTGTGTCAACAATCTCAGGATAGCATTTATAGAACTTCATATAGCGATATAGATTTGTTTTGTCAAAACCTTTCCCGAATTCCTTCGACAGCACTTGAGCTAATTGATTTATGATCTCAATGCCATACTCAGCTCTATTCTCACCATTAAGTACTTCTTCTGTTATCCTTTTTCCTAAAAGCCAATTCCTCTTTATCAGGATCAGATTTACAGTTCTATATGCAGCAATTTGATAGTTTTCGACAATCGAACGCATATCATTAATAATATTGCCACTATTAACGTATTCGATATCAGCAGATAAAACATCCATACAACGCCTCTCTACAAGAATTAAAACGAGTATTATTCATGTTTTAAAAATCGTTGTTCGAGAATAGGTTTTGTTCTATACCATTCTTCTGTTCTGTCATTACAGTAATCATGCAGATCAAATTCCCCCTCATAAACAAACTGAGGATCACCACTTAATGTATATCCACGTTTTTCAAAAAAGTTCACTTTAAGGAATTCATACCAAATACACGGTTCAAGAAATTTGCCGGCAAAAGATACAAGATTCAAGTCTTTATCGAAAAACCATGGATTACTAAAAACTTCATCTTTTCTAAAACTGTCAGGACATGAATATTCACTAAAAAACAAATATTCCTTTATCAACTCAGCATCAGGTTCAGGTTCTATTTTTATTCGTCCTAATGCACCAGTCCATAATCCCATATAAAAATCCTCCTTATATACCGTTGGTATATTTGATTATATCGCATACCATTGGTATAATCAAGTAACACTTCTACAATCTGGAGAATAGTATGCAAATCGAATTAATTATTGAAAGAATCAAAATGTGCCGACAGGACTTAGGTATTACTCAACAAGAAGCTGCAAAACTTATTGGAGTAAGCCAACCTGCTTACCAGCGTTATGAAGCAGGTCTAAGAACCCCATCAATTCAGGTAGCTAAGGAAATTGCGGCTGCTTTCAATACATCCGTGGATTATCTTACAGGAAAGAGCAATCAAAAAAACTCTGACTACATCACTATAACCAGGAAAGACTCTCCATTGTTATACGATTTTGTTTGCAACTGTAAAAATCTCGATGAAGAAAACCTTAATCGATTAATCAAATACTATAACAATCTCAAATTATGATTCAGGCGTCGAGCTTAATTGAATCCATTACTTCGCCGATATTGTCATGGAAAACGAGTGCAGCCGTCCTGTCGGCAAACGTCTTGTCACGGTTGATAACAATCAGATATTTGCCGCTGAAATCGTATGCAAGTGAAGCCGCCGGCTGAACGGCCAGAGACGTTCCTCCGATGATCAGGCAGTCAGCTCTGAAAACGAGTCTTTTAGATTCGATCCAAGCAGTTTGCGGAAGCCCTTCACCATACAAAGTAACATCAGGCCTTACCATTCCACCGCACTTCGGGCACTTCGCAATCGGCCCTTCTGATTTGAATATGAAATCGTAAGGATACTTCTCATGACACTTCATGCAGTAATTGCGGTATGTAGTACCGTGCACTTCCTGTACGTTCTTGCTCCCCGCCCTCTGATGAAGACCATCGATATTCTGTGTGATTATTCCGTCAAGCTTGCCGGCTTTTTCCATCTCAGCAAGCTTATAGTGTGTTCTGTTAGGCTCAATGCCGGCAGTGTTGAGCTTCTGCCTGTAGAACTCATAGAAAACTTCCGGATGGTCGATAAGGCAGTCTATGCTCAAAAGGTATTCCGGACTGTATCTGTCGAACTTGACATCGTGCTGGTTATAAAGTCCGTCCTTGCTTCTGAAGTCGGGAATTCCGCTCTCGGTCGACACACCGGCGCCGCCGAAAAAGACGATATGCTTGCACTCTCTTATAATCCTGTTAAGTTCAGCAACTTTTTGTTCGTCCATGAATATGCCTCCTTTATAACATCTCGATATTGTCTGCTCCTACAAGTTCTGCGAGTTTATTGAGCACCGATTCATCAGGTGCGATCCTGCATATGTCATCAAGTCTTGTGATACTGTTATCGGATTCAAAAAGGATCTCTACAGCCATATTACCATGGAAATAGGCAAGGAAGTTAAGAAGCCTTGAAAAACCTTTTGAATCAGGCTTGCCGGAATAATGAATCCTCATGACGTGTTCTTTGTTCTCGGCAGGAGCCTTATCAGGTTCATTCTGAACCACGGTCTCTTTGGTAATGACCGGCTTAGCAGGTCTTATGGCCTGTCCGCCGTCTCTTTCCCTCAGCGCAGTCTGATAAGACCTGTCGTTTCTTATCCTGCTTAAAAGTGCAGGGTCGTCAGTTAATTCAAAACAGCAGTCGGCAAACATGGATAGCTCTCCGCCCTCTCTCATCTGCCTTCTGCCGACAAAGAGATACGGCTTGTTCTTCTCTACCATTCTGTTGTATGTATCAAAGTTCTTGCCGAAGAGGAGCACTTCAAAGTATCCGCTTAAGTCTTCACAGCTTATGGTGCTCATCATGGTCTTTTTCTTGGTATATCCGGTCTTCTTATCGGTAACCATTCCGCACATCGCAACCTGCTTGTTGTCATCTAATGCATCGCTTCCTGAAAGAGCAAGGATATCTGATGCTTCAGACATATCAAACGTAGCTATCTCGGAAATGATATTCGTATAAGAAGCAAGAGGATTACCTGAAAGATAGATGCCAACCATTTCTTTCTCATATCCGAGTTTCTGGCTTTCGGGATATTCTGCAATGTCAGGTATATAGATCGACGGACCAGCTGACGAAGCATCTCCGAAATCAAAGAGAGACAGCTGGCCTTCTATGTTGCGGCTGTCCTCATGCGCAAGTCTGTCGAGTTCCGTCTGTACGCACGCTGTCATCTGGCTTCTCGTCAAACCGAATGAATCCATGCATGAAGCAAGGATCAATGCTTCTGCAACCGTCTTCTTCACGCCTATCTTTGAAGCTCTTACGACAAAGTCTTCAAACGATCTGTATTCACCGTTCTTCTCCCTGTCATTCAGGATATCAAGTACTGCGCCTTCACCGACATTCTTGATAACGGATAATCCTATTCTTATCTTGCGGTCACCTTCAGTGGTAAATCTTTCACGGCTCTTGTTGATATCAGGAGGAAGCACTTCGATACCCATCGCAGAACAGCATGAGATGTAATAAGACGCCTTGCCGAGATCGCTCCTGAAAGAATTAAGCGTTGCTGCCATGAACTCCGTCGGATAATAGCACTTAAAGTATGCCGTCCAGTAACCTACCACTGCATAGCAGGCAGCATGCGACTTATTGAATGCGTAACCTGCAAATCCTGATACATCATCAAAGATCTTAGCGGCGACATTCTCCGGCACACCACGCTTGATACAGCCGTCGATCTGGCGTCCCTTGTCATCCGTTCCGCCGTACATAAACAGATTTCTGTAGTTCTCCATTATCGACTTTTTCTTTTTGCTCATCGCACGTCTGATGTTATCGGACTGTCCCATCGAGAAACCTGCAAGATCTCTTACGATCTGCATTACCTGTTCCTGATAAATAGCGCATCCGTAAGTAACGTTAAGAATGGGCTCGAGCAGAGGATGATCGTATGTGATGTGAGACGGATTCTTTTTGCAGTCGACATACTTCGGGATCTGATCCATAGGACCCGGTCTGTAAAGCGAGATGCCGGCAATGATGTCCTCAAGGCTTTCCGGTTCAAGCTGCTTCATGAAAGATGTCATTCCGCGGCTTTCAAGCTGGAATATGCCGACAGTCTCTCCTCTGCCGATCATCTTGAATACTTCAGGATCATCCAGAGGTATCCTGTCGAGATCAATGTCTTTTCCGTAGTTATTCTTGATAAGTTCTTTGACATCCTGCAAAACGGTTAATGTCCTGAGGCCTAAGAAGTCGAACTTGAGAAGACCGATGCTCTCAACATCACTTTTAGCAAACTGTACAGCGACTGTGTCATCGTTTACTGCAAGCGGCGCAATATCAGTGATGTCCTTTCCTGATATGATTATTCCCGCAGCATGCGTTCCGGCATTACGCGGAAGGCCTTCAACACGCATAGCCATATCGATCACCTTACGCGATTCGGGATCTGTATCATATGCTTCTTTAAACTCGGTGCTGATCTCAAGTGCCTGCTTCAAAGTCATGCCTACGGAAAATGGAATCATCTTCGTAAGCTTGTTGCTCTGTGATATAGGCATGTTAAGAACTCTTGCTACGTCCTTAACCGCCTGTCTTGCGGCAAGCGTACCGAATGTGATTACGTGGGCAACTCTCGTCTTACCGTATTTTGCCGTGACGTAATCGATCGCTATCTGTCTTCGCTCATCGTTGAAATCGACGTCGAAGTCAGGCATGGATACTCTCTCGGAATTAAGAAATCTCTCGAAAACAAGACCATACTTGATCGGATCGATGTCGGTGATGCCGACTGCATAAGCAACAAGTGAACCTGCACCTGAGCCTCTTCCCGGCCCTACGGTAACATCATGTGTCTTCGCATAATTGATGAAGTCCCATACGATGAGATAGTAATCGGTATAGCCCATGCTGTTAATGACGGAAAGCTCATACTCGGCACGCTTCATATAGTCTTCTTCACTGCCCGTGGGAGGAGTTACTTCAAATCTTTTCTTAAGTCCCTTATATGTCAGATCAGAAAGATATTCTTCATGGCTGCTGTAGCCTTCAGGAACTTCATAAACAGGAAGGTGAATGGTCTCAAAATCGTATTCGGCATTGCACATATCGGCGATCTTGCCGGTATTCTCAATGGCCTCGGTAAGTTCAGGAAAGAAACGCCTCATCTCGGTCTCTGACTTAACGTAGAAATCATTTGAGGACATGCGCATTCTGTTCTCATCATCGATTCGTGCAGCTGTTGAAATACAAAGGAGAATATCCTGCGCTTCATAATCTTCCTTCATGAGATAGTGGCAGTCGTTTGTAGCGACAAGCGGAATGCCCGTCTCATTTGAAATCCTTATAAGGGCAGCATTGACCTTGGCCTGTTCGGGCGTGGTGTTTGCCTGGATCTCAAGATAGTAATTGCCCCTGCCGAAGAGCTTGTCATACCACACGGCTGTCTGCGCGGCTTTTTCCATGTCGCCGTCAAGGATCAGCGAAGGCACTTTACCAGCAATGCATGCTGAAAGACATATCAGTCCGTCATGCCACTTTTCAAGGAGTTCCTCATCTATTCTCGGGCGTCTGTAAAAGCCTTCGGTAAATCCTGCTGAGACAAGTTTATTGAGATTCGTTAATCCCTGATTATTCTTCGCAAGAAGGATCAGGTGATTGTAGTATCTGTCTTCTTTACCGGGAACGACATTTTTGTCGAATCTTGAACCCGGTGCTACATATACTTCACATCCGATTACCGGATGGATGCCATTTGCCTTCATCTCCCTGTAGAAAGAAACAGCACCGTACATTACGCCATGATCCGTGATGGCGCACGATGTCATTCCCATCTCCTTAAGCCTTGCAGCAAGATCCTTGATCTTTATAGCGCCGTCAAGGAGACTGTATTCGGTATGAAGATGTAAATGACAAAAGCCACTCATTATTTCTTTCCTTTAAGTTCGATGATTATGTCTCTGATCTCAGCTGCTCTCTCAAAGTCGAGATCCTTGGCAGCTTTGGTCATCTCTACGGTAAGTTTATCAATAAGCTTCTTATTCTCTTCTTCAGTGCCTCCGGAGACACCATCGTTGATAAGTCTTGCAGCATCTATGCCGCCCTTGGAGGCCTTGCCTCTTCCTTTGCCGGAAGAATCTTTGCTGCTCTCCGCAACGATGTCAAATACGTCTCTGACGGCCTTCTTGATGGTTTTAGGAGTGATGCCGTGAGCTTCATTGTATTCCTGCTGTATCTTTCTTCTTCTGTTTGTCTCGGATACTGCATTCATCATGGAATCGGTTACTTCATCAGCATATAGGACAACTCTTCCGTGATCGTTACGCGCACATCTTCCGATGATCTGGATAAGAGACCTCTCGGATCTTAAGAAGCCTTCCTTATCGGCATCAAGGATCATAAGGAGCGAGACTTCCGGAAGGTCGATACCTTCTCTTAAGAGATTGATTCCGACAATGACATCGACTTCGTCATTACGCAGCTGGTTAAGTATCTGCATACGCTCAACTGCCTTGATGTCGGAATGAAGATATGTGACTCTTACGCCTTCTTTCTTGAGGAACTCGGTAAGATCCTCAGCCATTCTCTTTGTGAGCGTCATTATAAGGCTCTTATCGCCTGTCTTCTTCTGTTCCTTGAGCATGCCGAGGATATCTTCGATCTGGCCTTCAACGGGACGGATGAATATCTCAGGTTCAAGAAGACCTGTAGGCCTTATAACCTGTTCTACGATCTGCTCGCTGTGATCCTTCTCATAGTCAGCAGGTGTAGCACTGACAAAAACGGTCTGGCCCATGCGCTGCTCGAATTCATCGAATTTCAAAGGTCTGTTGTCAAAAGCGGAAGGAAGCCGGAATCCGTACTGGACCAGCATTTCTTTTCTTGATCGGTCTCCGTTATACATGGCACCGACTTGGGGAATGGTCTGGTGTGACTCGTCGATGAAGAGAAGGAAATCATCCGGGAAGAAGTCCATAAGCGTGCACGGAGGCTCGCCCGCTTCCCTGCCTGCAATATGTCTTGAGTAATTCTCGATTCCTTTGCAAAAGCCCGTCTCCCTCAGCATATCCATGTCGTAACGGGTACGCTGCTCAAGTCTGTATGCGGCGATCATGTCACCTGCATCCCTCAACTCTTTAAGTCTGACCTCAAGCTCTGCTTCGATCCTGTCAATGGCTTTATTAAGCTTGGCCCTGCCTGTAGCATAGTGTGATGCCGGGAAGAGCTCAATGAAATCCTTGGTAAATTCGGTCTTACCGGTAATAGCATCGACATAACTTATCTTGTCTATCTCATCACCGAAGAAACTGATCCTCGTAAGCGTATGTTCGGAATCAGGAGTCCAGATATCGATAATGTCTCCCTTAACTCTGAAAGTACCTCTCTGAAGATCAAAATCATTTCTGGAATACTGCATGTTGATAAGCTGTGCCATGACAACATCCATCGGTATCTCAAGGCCTGTCTCAAGCATGAGCGCAAGGGATAAGTAATCTTCCTTCTCACCGATGCCGTAGATGCAGGAAACTGAAGCTACGATGATGACATCTTCGCGCGTAAGAAGTGACTTGGTAGCTTCGTGACGCATACGGTCGATCTCATCATTTATCGACGAATCCTTCTCGATATATGTATCCGTAGCTGCGATATAAGCTTCCGGCTGATAGTAGTCGTAGTATGAGATGAAATATTCAACGGCATTCTCAGGGAAAAGTTCCTTAAACTCGGCATAGAGCTGGCCTGCAAGAGTTTTGTTGTGCGCAAGGACGAGCGTAGGTCTTTGGACCCTCTCAATGATGTTGGCCATGGTAAAAGTCTTACCTGAACCGGTAACACCCAAAAGAGTCTGGCCCCTCATGCCCTCCTTAATGCCCTGAACCAGGGAATCTATCGCTGCCGGCTGATCGCCTGAAGGTTTGTAATCCGATACGAGCTTAAACATAAATCACTTATCCAAAACTGCTTCGCGCATCAACGCGAATATTTACTTTTCTTCTACGCTCAATTTTAGAACGTTTGTTCTGTAATTGCAATACTGCTGCCTGCTCATTGGCCGCATATCGGGATTATGTCAATTAACTCCATAACGCGGTATTTGAAAGGCGGCTTTGTTCCTTCCGTCTCGGCAGAAGCACTAGCCAGAGCCATGCAGAGTCTGAACGTCTCTTCGGGCTTCATGCCTTCATCAAATGAGTATGCAAGACCGGCAGTCATCGCATCACCGCATCCCGTGGTGCAGTTCACCTTAACGTTGACTGCCTCCGAAGAGAATCTCCCTTCAGGACCGTTAACGAATACCGCACCATCTTTGCCCATGGAAACAAGGCAGCAGTTAACTCCACCGGAAACGATCTTCGATGCTTCAGAAAGAGCACCTTCCATATCGTTTTCCATTCCGAGTTCATCGCATGTCGGCTTTACGGCATAAGGCTGCGCTTTAAGACCTTCCTGAAGGTATCTGTCTGCACTGTCGAGAATGACTTTAACTCCTTCGGTCTGTTTAAAACATCTGATAAGGTCAGCATAGATATCAGAAGGAGAACCAAGCGGAGGTCTACCGCTGATGACGACTATGTCGCCGTCTGTAAGTCTCTCATTCATCATATTCTTCAATGTATCGACGGAAGCCTTGTCATAGTACGGACCTTCTGCATTGATGTCTGTTGTGACACCGTTCTCACCTGATATCTTGATGTTAGTCCTTGTATTACCGGAAGGATAAACTACGCTGATCACTTCAAACTCGGTCTTAAGCTTTGACAGGAGCTTTTCGCCGTCTTCACCGCATACGCCGACACAAACGACTGTTTCCTTGCCCATGGTCTTAAGGTTTTTCGACACATTGATACCCTTACCGCCGGGATCACTCCTCATCGCATAAGACTTGTTGATGCTTCCGGGCATAAGGCCGTCTTTAACATGAAGACTTACATCAATTGCAGGATTAAGAGTAAGTGTGTAGATCATGGCATTAAGCCTTTCTTTTCAATGTCTTGAGATATTCCTTCTGTTCTGGAGTAATGCGGTAACTCTCAACCGCTTTCTGAATGGACTTGTTATGGGTCCACTTATCTAGTTTCTGCTTTTCGATGAAAGGCAGGGTATCTTCATACTGCTTTGCAAGAGCGGTCGCGAAATACCATGCGATCATCATGTTCACATAGTATTCTTCGGAACGGATCTTCGATACCTTGGTAAGATAGGAAGTCTTGAAATCCTCATCAAGAAAATGCTCCATGAGCATGCCTATCGCAAATCTCTTAACATATGTGTGTTCTGACCTGATCCATTTATCCACATATTCGAGAAGAAGCTGTTTATGCTTTTTGAAGACCTTAGGCGACATCTGGTCACATGTAGCCCAGTTATCCACATAGGGAAGAAATTCATCGACAAGTCTGATGCAGCTTTCAGCATCCTTCATGCCCGAAAGTATGAATGCGTGAAGCTGGTTCTCTTCGAAAAACTTATGCGGAAGATCAGAAAGAAATTCAGATATGTCTTCTCTTTTGCCAAACTCTTTTGCGAGCTGTCTTAAAGCCGGTGTCCTTACACCTATTATTGAATCCGCTTCTACCGTGGGAATAATGGTCACCTGCATTTCACGGTAACCTTTGTCCTGTAATTTCTTCAGTTCTTTGCGGATCTCATTGGTAATCATGTCAGAAAATGAGATACATGATTATCGCTGTGGCAATACCCAGAAGGCATCCTGCCGCAACCTGCAAAGGTGTGTGGCCGAGCAGCTCCTTAAGTTTCTCCTCATTGGGAAGATCAGCACCTGTAATCTTTTCGAACATGTCAGCCATTGCATTAAGAAGTTCTGCCTGCTTACCTGCCTGATATCTGACGTTCATTGCGTCATGCATAACAACGATCGCAAGGATCATCGCAACGGCGAAGACAGCAGTATCGAAACCTTCATAAAGACCTGTCGCTACGGCTACCGACACAACTGTAGCAGAGTGTCCGCTTGGCATACCTCCGTCTCCGAAAAGTCTTTCAATGCTGAACTTCTTTGTAAGGATAAGATTGCTGATGCATTTAAAGACCTGCGCCAAAAACCATGACACAATACCGACAATCAGTATTTTGTTTGTGATTATCTGTAACAGGAAGTCCATACTATACCCTTCTATTCCATAATTCTAATTAATTTTACTCTATAAAAAGTAAAAAAAAAGACTTGCAAAACGCGGAAACACAAAAAAGATGCCGCAGATTTCTCTACGGCATCTCTACAAACAAACTCAAAACTTATATATTGCGGTCTCGTTCTTACGCTTTTGATGATACATTACCATTAAGGCATCACAAGGAAACGTCTGTTAACAATATGTGAACAAAGCCGTCAAATTTTGAAATCTCTTTCATAATGCTTGTATTTTCGCCCGAAAACGCGGCAAAATAGCGGTTTTGAGGCAACGCACCGTAATGGTGACAGGGTTTCTTCAAGGTGGTGCTTGATGTTTTTCCGCCCTGAGCGGATACTGAAATCACATCTGCAGGTGATTTTTTGAAAGGAACGGATCTTACATGGTCGAATTTGGTGAACAATTAAGAAGAGCAAGAGAAGCGAAAGGAATGACGCAGCAGTCTCTGGCGGAACAGTTATATGTCACAAGACAGTCTGTATCCAGATGGGAATGCGGCGACCGTTATCCGGATCTTCTTACAACAACGAAGATTGCTCAGATACTGGAAGTAAGCCTTGACGACCTTTTATCCGGAAAGGAAATGGAAAAAGTAGTAGAAAGAAATCCTGTAGTTGAAAACAAAGTTGCAAACAACATTATGACAGTGCTTTATGCAGTGGTCTTAATGTCAATGGTCATCCCTATGCTTAATGGCATATTGACACGTCAGGCAGTCATCGGCAGCAATCCGCCTGGGAATGACAACTATGTGATTATTTATGCATCAGTGCTGATCCTCGAATTGTTCAGTTTTACATTTGGACTTATCAATGCAATAAAAGGCACGCTTTCACCAAAAAGAATGGGAGCGGTAATCGGAGCTTATTTTGCTGCCAACTTCATTACCGGTGCCGAATCTTTGATAAGGGTCTTCCCTCCTGAAGTTATCCTGCACGGATTAAATAATGGAGATGTATTCAAGCTTTTATGCATGATCGCGATTCTTACGATTCCCTTCATCGCCGGAGCAACCGGAACATTCTTTTATTTCATCAGGAACAATAACCTGACATTATGGCCGGTACTGATCATAATATCTTCACTTTTCGGTATGATCATCAACATTACAAGCAAACTGACACTCCTCACTAATTACAATGAAAGGTTCACGATGAATCAGACTCTGAGCCTGGTATTGGGCATAGCGATTTACGCTCTGATCATCTATCAGACATTTACTCTGATGATCAAGAGGAAAAAGGCAAAGGAAACAGCCGGCAAATAAATAACTAAGGGGTGTCTCAAAAAAGAGACACCCCCATTTAATTATTTGAATTTATGAGACTTCAATATCAGTCGTAGTAATCAAACTCGAGCTCGCAAACCTTGACCGTATCTCCTTCTTTGACGCCCATTTTCTTGAGTTCCTCGAAAACACCTTCGTTCTCAAGCGTTCTCTGGAAGAAGTTGGTTGACTCTGTATCTTCAAAGTTTGTAGAGTTGAAGATCTTGTTGATCCACTTGCCGGTAACTTCAAAATTGCCGTCCTCATTGATGATGATGTCAAACTTCTTGCCTTCGTCAAATGTGTATACCTTCTCACCGCCTGAGACGACATCGTGAAGGATCGTAGGCGGAAGCTTGGATACTGTCTCAGTGATCTTGTCAGCAAGTTCCTCAATGCCGATACGGCCTGCAGCTGAGATTATGTAAACATCTTCATAACCCATCTCTTTGACTGCCTTAACGAAATCCTGTGCTTCCTCGTCGGTGATTCCGTCACACTTGTTTCCGACAACGATCTGAGGTCTTGAAGCAAGCTCTAGACTGAATTCCTCAAGTTCATTATTGATCGTCTTGAAGTCCTCAATAGGATCTCTTCCGTCTGTTCCGGAAAGATCGACAACGTGAACGAGAAGTCTTGTTCTCTCGATGTGTCTTAAGAAATCGTGGCCAAGTCCGGCACCTTCGTGAGCATTCTCGATGATTCCCGGAATATCTGCGATTACATATGAGAAATCGTCCTTTGTAACCACACCGAGAACGGGTTCAAGTGTAGTAAAAGGATAATCTGCGATCTTCGGTTTAGCTCTTGTAAGGACTGAAAGAAGCGTTGATTTACCCGCATTGGGGAAACCAACAAGACCGCAGTCGGCGATAAGCTTAAGCTCGATCGCGAGCTCACGCTCTTCACCGGGTGCGCCCGGTGTCGCGAACTGGGGAGCCTGTCTTACGGAATTTGCATAGTGCATGTTTCCGAGACCGCCCTTACCACCTCTTGCTACAGTGATCTTCTGGCCTTCTTCAGTAAGATCAGCAATGATATCGCCTGTCTGGGCATCCTTTACGACCGTTCCGATCGGGACGCCGATGACAAGATCCTCACCGCGCTTGCCGTACATCTTCTTGCCCATGCCCTTTGCGCCGTTTTCCGCAATGAACTTGTGCTTGAATCTGAAGTTTTGAAGGCTGGTCAGATTTCTGGCAGCCTGCAGAATTACATTACCGCCATCGCCGCCGTCACCGCCGTCGGGTCCGCCGTTGGTAATGTATTTCTCCGTATGGAAGCTGAGCGCGCCGTTACCGCCGTCGCCGGCCTTAACATAAATCTTGGAATGATCTATAAACATCTGATTCTCCCTCAAAACAATAGCAGTCTGATCGCTATATTGCGACAGACTGCTACTCTTGGTTTTCCGTTAAATACCCTAAATCAGGCTACAGGATAAACGCTAACCTGCTTCTTATCCTTGCCCATACGCTCATACTTGACCTTACCGTCAATCAAAGCGAAAAGTGTATCATCAGATCCGATACCAACGTTTGTGCCGGGATGGATCTTTGTACCACGCTGTCTAACAAGGATATTGCCGGCCAGAACTGACTGTCCGTCACCCTTCTTCGCTCCTAATCTCTTGGACTGGGATTCACGGCCGTTCTTGGTGGAACCCATACCTTTCTTATGTGCGAAGAGCTGTAAATTAAACTTAATCATAATTACACCTCCGGTGTTTTTGAATGAATTATCTCTACGTACCTGTTCTTACTGTCGTTATAATCTCTGGCGATACCGATAAGACCTAACTCGCAAGTTCTCATTATTACCTGAGCCCTGCCCTTTGTCTCATCGTCACCTAAGTCCGGAACCGTTATCCTTAAATTGACATCTTCTGTGCCCTCATTGCTGATGCGGAAGAAAGATTCGCTGTCATAACCGCAAATATCTTCCAAGGCGCTTGCTGCAGTAAAAAGAAGTGTTGATACTGCGCTGCAGATGATATCTCTGCCGGGATCGTCGTAACCTGCATGCCCGTTGGCATATATGGCGCAGATCCGGGAACCCTCTCTATTGACGATAACGGAAATCATAAAGACTTACGCGTTGATAGCCTTGATAAGTACACGTGTGTAAGGCTGTCTGTGGCCATTCTTTCTTCTGTAGCCCTTCTTAGCCTTGTACTTAGAGACGATAACCTTCTTGTTTCTTCCCTGCTTTACGATCTCACCGGTTACAGTAGCCTTTACATCACCAGCTACGATACCCTTGTCATCAGATACTGCAAGTACTTCATCGAAAGTAACCTGGCTGCCAGCCTCACCTTCAAGCTTCTCTACGAAGATCTCATCGTCAACAGAAACCTTGTACTGCTTGCCGCCTGTCTTAATTACTGCGTACATATTCGTTCCTCCTGTTCTTCCAGTCTCGCTGCTTAAACCAAGGCAGCGCCTCTAAAAAAGCGCATTTAAAAGAGCCCGTTGCATGCGGTCACCGACGTATAATAAACCACGTGCCATGCAAAGTCAACAATTTTTCTTATAAATAGAGGGGTTTTCCCGAAGTTTTCAGGCTACGAGAACGATCAGGGCTGCCGCAATACCGAATATGAGTCCCGTGATCTCGTAAAAATCTGATATGCGCTTGATCGGGATGACACAGCCGAAAGGCACGATTCCCAGGGCTATGCCTGAAAGAGATGCCATTACGATCTCCTCATTTTTCTGGATCAGACCCATGACCAGCATAACTACCGGAGGGATCAGAGCCTCGATAAAGTACATCACGCTTCCGAAATATGCTGAAGGTCCCATTCCGGAGAACCTGGATTTCTTGTCGGCAAAGATCAAAGCCACGGCAGAAAGACTCATAATGACAAATACTATGAGCGCAGCTATGGGGTTGATGTCATCCTTCAAAGCTTTTTCGATGTTCGTGAGATTAAGTGCCGCTCCTGCAAGGATCATAAGCTCCAAAATGCCCGTGACGATCGATGCGATAAAGATCGTAAAGCCGTAATCCCTTCTGGCGTATTTGACTTTGTTGGACAAAAGGAGCTTGATCTGGGCAAGCGCCATAAGTGCAACGATCAATACCGGAGAATAAAGAGCTATATACGTGGACACAAATCCCCACTGGGGAATAAATGTCGTAACGGCTCCGCAAAGTGCGATCCATCCTGAAACGCCAAGGAAAATAATGGCTCCAAGACTGTTTCTTGCCTTGAGATCCCTGCCTTCCTTATCAGGGAGAGATACCGGAACCATAAACAGGAACAAAGCAAGCAGCGCTATCGACATGAATAAAACAAATGCCATTCCTGCCATCCACAGAACGACTTTTGCAGAAGAATATCCGGTTCCGTAAGTCGTACCGAGATACTGTGCAAGCTCGCTCTGGAAAGAAGGCGAAGCAACAAGGCCGGAAAGTGTTACTTTCATTGTAGTCAGTGAAAGATATCTCATCTGGTTGGGTGAAATATATACCAAAGATGGGAAAATCTTTCCTCTCCGAGTCGGGTGGCCGTACATCGTGTCGACGCCGGAGATCTTCTCGAAGATCATCTGCGAACCGCTCAGATCGGTCGTGGACTTGGCTTTATGCTCGAATCCGAAAACCGCACAGGGGACTCCCGGATAGTCACTCGTATAACCCTCAAGTGCAATATTTCCGGGATATTCAGGATCGATAAGGATATATCCTTCGATCTTGCCATTACCTGAATCCAAAAGATCGTTCATGACCTTGAAGGAATCCTTGCCGATGGCGCAGACAACTACTTCCTCATTCTTATAATCTTCGGGAAGCGTATAGAAAAAATCAGGCCTTGAACTGTGTTTGTCAGGACCAACGACATCAAAATCAAAACCTGCCGAAGCAAGGCTGTTTCTCATAGAAACCATCGGGATCGTAGTGCCGTCAGAATAGATGAGCAGTGTCTTGCGGGTATTCTTCGCACTGTTCAGGCTCATCACATACATAACGAACATCAGGGCAGCCAATACAAAAGAAAGCGCCAAAGAAACCCAAGCCAGCTTAGGTATCTTTGTAGGCCTCAGCTTACGGAAACCGTACTGGGGCGCTAACTTCTCTTCTGCCTGTCTGTCCTTATTCTTTTTCATCTTATATCAGGAGCAAAGCTCATCTCCCAAGGATCTTATGTCTTCAGGACCAAGGATCAGGATTATATCACCGGGCTTGATCAGCTCGTCGATCCTCTTTTTAAGTTCTTCCCTGTCTTCGTAGAATTCCGTATCACCGCCGCGCTTATTGATCTCATCAGAGATGTCCTTGCTGGAGATCTCGTGAGTATTGATCTCCCTGTCGGAGAAGATCTCGGCAAACAAGACCTTCTTGCAAGGCAGAAGACTTGTTACGTAGTCGTCGAAAAGCATTTTAGTGCGGTTAAAAGTAAGGGGCTGGAACACAACGAGAATATCGTTATGCGGCATGTTGGAAGCTGCTTCGATAGTAGCTCTTGCCGCAGTCGGGTGATGTGCGTAATCTACTACGACATCGCAGCCCTTATACTTGCCCTTCACCGTATATCTTCCGTCTGCACCGCTGAAAGTGTTGAGCGCAGTCTGAATAGCAGAAGCGGTTGCGCCGTTAAGGTAAGCTGCAGCTGCCGCATTGAGCGCATTTGCAATATTGTGGCTTCCCGGGATATTGAGTTTTACCTTGATCCTCTCCTCACCGCTGATCACGATATCGAATTCGGGAAGGCCGTTGACAAACTCTATATTCTCAGCAACAAAATCAGCCTTCTTCCCTGTTGTTTCACAAACTTCGTTATCAGTTGCACAAGCAATTATCTGAGGGAATTTGCGTCCTGCCTTATCAAAGTATTCCTTGGCCTCTGCCAAAGATCTTGCAATATGCTTGTCGTGGCCTGATACGACAACATATCCGTTATCGTCAACAAGTCTTATGAAGCGCGCGAAAACATCGATCACGTCTTCTATCGTCGGATAGCAGTCAACATGATCGTGATCGATATTCGTGATTACTGCAGTAGTCGACGAGAAATTCAGGAAAGAATGGTTGAATTCACAGGCTTCAGAGACTAGAAGATCTTCAGAACCTGCCCTGACAGTACCGTTAAAAACATCAAGATCGGCACCGAGATGCACTGTGGGATCAAGACCTGCATCGATCATCATCATCGAGATCATCGATGTGGTCGTAGTCTTACCATGTGTTCCGGATACATTGATAACGTTCTTGTATGTTCTCGTGAAAGCACCGAGGAACTCTGCCCTGTCAAAGATCTGAAGGCCGAGCTCGGAAGCTCTCTTAACTTCTTCGTTATGAGGAAGGATCGCTGCCGTCTTAACAAGATAATCCGGCTTGAAATCATCGATGTTAGCTGCGATCTGGTTGTTATATATCTTGATGCCCTGGGCTTCCAGGATCTCTGTTCTCTCACCCGGGTGATTGTCAGAACCTCCGACAACAAAACCCGCATGCTTTGCAAGCCTCGCAAGTCCGTTCATCGATATTCCGCCGATGCCGATGAAATAGATCCTGGCATCTTTTTTGATATCACTCAATTTAAATGTTTTAGCATCCAACACAGATATCACTTCCCTGTTACTTATAAATTTCGAAGTAATTCTAACATTTTAAGAGCGCATAGCAAAATCGCCGACTACGGCATTTGTAAATGAAATGAGGTCTGAGGACTTAAGTCTTAACTGCACTCCTCTTTGTCCGGCACTGACGCACACATCGTCTACGAGTTCTATCATCTCATCGATAAAGGTCCTGTACTGCTTCTTCATTCCGATGGGAGAACAGCCTCCTCTGATATATCCCGTAACGTTCAAAAGGTCCTTTACGTGGATCATGCTGACGCTCTTGCAGCCTGCAAGTTTTGCCGCTTTCTTAAGATCGACCTCGTCATCAACGCAGATGCAAAATACAAGATACTCGCCCTTATCAGATACCGCTGTCAGTGTCTTGAATACTTCCTCGTAAGGAACACCCAGATATTCGGCGACGTGATGACCGTCAAGATCGTTCTCGTTGTACTCGTATTCCTGATATGTATATTCGATCCCTGCTTTGTCGAGGATCCTCATTGCATTGGTCTTTTTGAACTGAGACATAATGTTCTCCTTCACGATTGCTCTGCATATTCTATCTTTATTGCCAAGAGCTTTCAAACTGATAAAATAAACTAATTAGTTTATATCCGGAGAATAATATGCTGAACAAAGAATATCCGCAACATGATATGAATCTTGTTTTCGACATGATCGAAAACTCCATCTCCAAGGGCGGCGTACACGACAAGACCGCCGAAGAAATGAATCTTCTGATGCATCTTTATGCAGGACTTCCGGCAGAAGCCGTCGAACAGGGCATGATGTTCATTCACGGAAGAGCATGCGAGATCCCTGCAACTTCAGACATCATCCCTCTTCACGTAAGACTTATGAACCTTCTTGAATATCTCGAAAAAGTCGAATATTTAAGTGAGGTTCCTTCCACTCTTTCCAATGACGAGATCAAAAAAAGAAGTGACATTCTGAACTCTCTCGAAGAACACGAGAAGCTCTTTGGAACACCTCTTATGGGTTATCAGTTCAACATGGGAACCAATGCACCCAAGGAAGCCAAAGAAGGCGAAGAAGCCAAAGGCCAGAGACTCCTTCTCATGAACAGCCAGGCAGCAGTTTTCGCTTGTGAAGACATATATAAGACTGCACTTTTCTACGAAGACAAGCTCGGCTTCAAAGCAGCCCATTTGGATGACGAGGCAATGCCTCACATAAAGCTCGTAAGAGACAATATCGCCATCGTTCTCGTTAAGGGCGAAGGCGCGGTCACAAAACCCATGCGCGAATTCGGAATCGATTACGACATGTACATTTATTGTTCCGAGCCGTTCCTGCTTCACAATGAAGTTGCCGCAAACGGGATCAAGATAATAGAAGCACTCCCCGAGGCCAAGGAAGCTCAGAAGCAGAATAAGAACCGCCAGTTCGTTTTCGAGGATATCGACGGAAGACACATCTGCGTATCTCAGTTCCTGGAAGGTTGATCACAAAAAGAAGACAAAACAATAGAGCCGGTCCGCTGAATGCAGTGAACCGGCTCTTCTTATTGCAAATTTCTTTATCAGACCTTGTGAAAACTTACGTCACCTGATGAACAATGAACGTTCATGACAGCAGTTCCGTTTCCGTTAATGTAATCCTTGCCGTCCTTTACGAAAGAAAGCTCAGAGTTGAAGTCTCCGCTGGAGATCTGTGTATGAACAGTAACATCCGAATCTTCAGGAATACTGACATCGATACCGCCTGAGCTGCAGTCAATATCAGATGTCTCAGGAACCTTATCAAGGATGATATCCGAATGGCCGCTGGAAGCCTTTGTGCTGAGGTTATTTACCTCATCTGCATCAAGCAGGATCTTGCCGGAACTTACATTAATATCAAGCGTATCTACCGTACCCATTACTGCAGAAACTCCGCCTGAAGAAGAACGGATATTTGCCATACCGATAAGGCCCTTCTGTTCGATGTTGATCTTACCTGAAGAAGAATCAATATCGAATGTATTGCAGTCGCCGTCCCAGTTGATATTGATATTGCCGGAAGAAGCCTTGACTTTTAACGAATTGCTGTTGCCATTCTGGCTGAGAGTAATATTTCCTGAAGAAGCCTTTACTTCCATGTCTGAAGCTGAACAATCAATGACAACGTTGCCTGATGAAGAGCGTGTATTCAGATTACCGGTTGCAAAACCGTCCAGATTAATGTCACCGGAAGAAACTTCGATAATGAAGTCATCCAATTCCCTGTCAGCAGGAAGCGTGATCTCAAGAGACTTATCGATCTTGTTAAAGTTGATCATCTTTGTTGAAACGCAGTATCTGACATAAAGCGTATCGCCATCTACCCATGTGTGTACCTGATGGTCAGAATCAAGCTGTTGGTTGGAAGTCTCCGATACTTCAACTCTGTCAGTATCAGCGCCCTTAACCTTTACATTTCCTGAAACATAATCAATGTTGATCTTTGTGATCTCATCGTCGATCTCACGGTCGCCTGAGGTGTACTTCTCACCGTTCTCATACTGGTAACTGAACGAATTGAACAGACCAAACGAACAGCCCGTAAAGCAGAATGTTGCAGGTACGATAAGAGCCAAAGCTCCTGTTACTAATTTACTTGTTTTCATTATTTTTTCCTCCCTTATTTTTTCCAACTAAGAAACCGATTCCGGCTATTAAGAGTCCAACACCGCCGATTGAAAGAATCAGGGCGAGTGAAGGTGCTGATGTAACTACTACTCCTGTGGCTCTTCCTGCATTAGCTGCATTGATTACAAGCTGAGCAAGAACGCCGGACAAAACACCTACTGAAGTGATCGAAAGGCCTGTCTTAACTGCAGCATTCATGCGGAGATATCTTACGATTGCAAAGATTGCCCAGCACATCCCGACCAAAGGCATTGAGATTGCAAATGCCAGGGGGAAGAATTCAGACATTCCGACATGAAGACCTATAGCGAGCATCATGAGCACGAATGTCGCCGTGTAAGCTGTCATTATCGCAAGGCCCTTTTTATTCTTAAGGTATGCATTTACAGGTCTTCTGTATGCGATAAAAGGCGCAAAGCACATTGTCAGTCCGAAGAGCGTTGAAGCTGCTGCTACAAAGAACCAGTCTCCACGTGAATAAATGCAGACAATTCCCAAAAGCAGCATAACGCTTGCCGTAAATGACGCCATCGTAATGAGCATCCTGTTCTCCCGGAGCATGAGAGGAACAACGATCAATGATGCAGCGACCAGAATACCTGCCAGCACGATGAAGAACCATGTAAGGCCCGCTCCTGTCGCAAGGTTTACGATAAGGCATACGAGGATCGGTATAGAGAATATCAATCCGATAATGCTTCCTGCCAGAGCGCTCTTTCTCTTAAAAAACTTGGCCTGGGTTCCGATTACTTCTTCTTTTTCCTTAACGATCTTTTCATCTATCGTAACGTCATTCAGACTGTTTAAGATCTTTTTGCAGTCAGGACATTCAGCCAGATGCTCTTCTACGATCTTTCTGCTTGCTTCGCTACAGATTTCGTCTTTATATAACGGAAGAAGATCTGAGATCAAATCACAACTATATTTCATTTTCATCCATCCTTTCCTTGATCTTTAGTCTGGCTCTGTGATACGTAACCCGGGCCCAGGTCTCGGTCTTTCCGAAGATCGATCCGATTTCCGCAAATGACAACTCACCGAATATCC
>JAEEGJ010004041.1_pt1 | contig 51708 bp, 30 predicted proteins | sample 8958761 | NCBI WGS metagenome assembly JAEEGJ01 (sample SAMN16246546, study PRJNA631951) | gut metagenome | biome: gut microbiome; feature: rumen; material: RS-attached | host: Bos | place: Iran: Karaj | collected 2018-10
TTTTCCTTTTATGTCAAGAAAAATAGCCGAGGTCTGAGACCTCGGCTGAAAATAATTATTCATTTTTCTTTAAATCATCGATTAGTTTATCACACTTGTCGATCCATTGTCTTTCTTTCTCTGCATATTCTTTTACACTTGTTTTAAATCCACCAAAAAATTCATTTCCATTAATAACAATTCCTTTTTCATCAGTTAGTGCTATTGTAGATTTTGCTTTCGAAATTCCCAAAAAGCAGCAAGGGGAAAAATTTTTTTGATTGTCACGCAGACATTCTATTGATATAATTTGTTTCCCTTTACAATTGCATTTATTTGTTTCTTCCTTTTGATTTGATAAACATATTGCTTCTAAAATGAGATGCGATGTTTCCATTTTTATTACCTTCTTATCGATTTATAATCATGTCTGTTTATTTCAAACCACTCCAAAACATTATCCTTTAGCAATCTTGCATATGCACGTAAACCTCTGTTAATTCGTACAGAAAAAGTTCTTGGATTATTGCCAACAGTCACATCTTCAAAATTCAAACCTGGATGATTTGGATTCTGTTTAAACATAGCATAAGCTTCTTTGGCAGCTCTTTGCTCTTCTGGAGAGAGCTTATCATAATCTTTCCAAAAGCCTTTGGTAGTTTTATTTTCATAATTATGTACAAGAACAGCTTCATCACCAACGAAGTAGGTGTTTAAGCCTTCGACCTCAAGGTTATATACCGTTACCGGCTCTGCAAGCTTTTCGAGCTCTGCGCCTGTTACATATGCTGCTGAACCGTCAATAAGGTATACTTCATCGCCGACATTAAGGTCACCGGCTGCTACCCAGCCTCTGCCAGGTACATAGAACAACCATTAGTTTTATTATAATATCATTTTCCTTTTATGTCAAGAAAAATAGCCGAGGTCTGAGACCTCGGCTTTTCAATACAAACGGTTAATTTATTTTTGTACATAGATATTTACTTTGTCACATCTTATTTCTATTACTTTTCCTGGCATGGCAAATCCTTCGCTAAAAAAAGCTTTAAAATACTCGCCATTATCACTTGATACCTTTATATCGATTAGTTCATTCCCAATAAAATCCGCGTTTTGTGCTTCAATCTTAAATAATGTTATTTCCTCAAAATTAATGGTATATGTATAATTACAATTATTCATTTCAACCGAAAGCACACAACGTGCATATCTTTGATTTAGCGAATAAAAGAAATCAGTAATAACAGAATCATGAAGAGTATAATTCAAATACAATTGTACTAAGTTCATTCGTCATCTCCAAACAACATCCTAACAAGCGATATTAAAATATGTGATGCTGATGACCCTTTAGGTACAGGATTACCATCTATATCCAAATAATAATCACCTTTTCCTGTTGAATTTGGATTATAAATGTGATAATGATCTTGACCTTCAAAACCAGGTGCTCCTGGTGTAGCAGGATCAAAACGTATACGGGTATCTGTTTTTGCATTGTAATATTCCCTTGAATTAGTGTTTTGTGCCTGCATAGGATGAGTAACATCTTGCCAATCAGAATTTGGCAATTCATTAGGATCTGGTAGTTTGTCTCCTTTCTTATAATTATGCACCAAAACAGCTTCATCACCAACAAAGTAGGTGTTTAAGCCTTCGACCTCAAGGTTATATACCGTTACCGGCTCTGCAAGCTTTTCGAGCTCTGCGCCTGTTACATATGCTGCTGAACCGTCAATAAGGTATACTTCATCGCCATCGTTAAGATCGCCTGCTGCTACCCAACCTCTGCCGGATACATAGAACGGGTGGTTTGTTGTAGTATCTACATCGCCTGCTGTTGTATGGAGGTGAAGTATCTCCGTCACGTCGTCGTGGACATATACCGTCAGAACTTCCCTGAGCTCCGTCTCCCCTGTGAAGATATTATAAGCCCATACCTTGTCGCCCACTTCGATCTCATCGATACGCTTCTGTCCGTCCTCTGTTGCTACGAGAGTATCTCCTGTAAAGCAGGCTGCGGGCAGAGAAATGATATCAATTATAAGCTGAACGATTCGTACGACCACAAGGTCATAATGTCCGTCCTTTGCTGCATCTATGATACTCTCTACTTGACCGTACACCGCTCCCGCTTTAACTGCTGCTTTGATAATCGGTCCGATATAAGCCATCTTGCACAGACCGTTGATAATTATACCAGTCAGAATACCTCTTGCCGCTGCGCTAAGCACATCCACACCTGATGTGTTTGGATCGGTAAATACAAGGAAAAGCTCCCTGGCTGTATCATAGATCGTACATACCCAGTTGATTATAGTAAGAGTTTTCCTCATCTTATTATAGATCTCTATGTATTTCAGGTATGTTCTGCTTTCCATTATCTTGTCAATGGCGCTCGATATGGAGAATTCCGCAAGCGATAAGAAGTTACCTGTAGGATCGTTATACGTTACAGGATTTGAATTTGCATAGAGGTATTTGTGAAGTGTCGCAGGATCGAAAATGTCTCCCTGATATGTATCCATTGAGGTAAATGTTCCGGTTGAAGGATCCATATACCTTGCACGGAGATAATACAGACCTGTTGTGCTGTCAAGAGCTTCCGCACAGTACAGATAGCTGTTCGGTGTATCGCCCTCGGACGAAAGCAGGTTGCCCCATGCGTCGTAGTCATACTTATCGGTTATATTTCCGTCACTGTCCGCAAGAGCTCTTACAGAGCCGTGTCCGTCTGTGAGATAGTATGAAGTCTTTCCGTCTCTGAACTGAGATACAAGCTCCAGTCCGCGGGTATAGTAACATATCTCCGAACCGTTCTTGTCTGTTTCTGCGATGACATAAGAAAGTTCTCCGCTGATGTCGTTAAGGTAATGAACATAGTCGTTCTCGGTCTTTTTCGATACGCGGTTTCCTGCGAAATCATACTCATATTCCTCAACGCTTACGTCATTGCCCTGCTGAACGGTCGCACGTATCATCTTGTTATCTGCGTTATAAGCAAACAGCGATGATTTATCAGGTGCCGTCACGCTGACAAGGTTGCCGGCTTCATCATACTCATAAACAGTATCGTTTTCCTTTACGAGCTGATTGAGCTCATTGTATGTGTAAGAAGTTAACTCGCCGTCAACAGTTTTGCTGATACGGTTATTGACCTTGTCATAGGTGTATGAATAACGTGTGACTTTTCCGTCGCTGTCTGTTACAGCTTCAGCAACGAGTCTGTACAGTTCATCATAGACATAATCTACTGTACGGTCATTTTCAGCAACGGATGTCTTTTCTCCTGCCTTGCCGATGGTGTATTCATACTTTAATATTACATTATCCTTGTCATCAACTGTATACTCGGAAACGAGCCTGTTCAGCTTATCATAGTTGTATACAGTCTTCTGACCGTTGGGATATACTGCCTCGGAACGGTTTCCGTTGGCATCATAGCGATAGCTTACAGAAGCTCCGTTCTTGTCGGTAACACTTACAAGCCTGTCAAGGTCATCGTATTTGTATGAGTTAGTTCCGTAAGGAGTGCCCATGCTTGTCATTCTGCCGAAATCATCATAAGCATACTCAACATAGCTGCCGTCAGGATATGCTATCTTTGTAAGGTTATCCATCGCATCATAGGTAAAGGTGTAATTGCCTCTGCCCATGCTTGCGGAAGCGAGCTTTCCGTCTCTTGTGTATGAATATGAGGTTCTGCCGGAATCATTCTTCTTGCTGACAAGCCTGTCATAGCCGTCATAGCTGTATTCTGTCTTCTTTCCGCCGAAATCTGTAGAAGTCAGGACATTGCCTGTGCCGTCATATGTCATTTCAGCAGTCTGACCCGCAGCGTTTACGATCTTGTTTACTCTGCTGTGTTCGTCATATCCATACTGTGTGATATTGCCTTCAGCGTCGGTCACTGATAGAAGCTCGCCTGCCTCGTCGTATACATACGAAGTTGTATTTCCGAGTGCGTCGGTAACGCCTGTAAGTCTGTCAGCGCCGTCGTATTTGTAGGAAGTAGTATTTCCGTTCTGATCAGTCTGGCTCGTTACTCTTCCTCTTGCGTCATAATCTGTATGAGAAGAAGTACCGTCCGGATATGTTATGTCGGTCTTGTTGCCGTTCAGGTCATAGGTATAGCTGTAGACATAACCCTTGGGATCCTTCATCTCCCTGAGCTGTGAATTGCTGTTGTAAACGAATTCGGTGCGGTTGCCGTATGTATCGGTTATCGCAGTATTTCTGCCTATGCTGTCATACTCATACTTTGTTTCGGAACCGTTTACAGCCTTCTTGCTGATAAGATTATAGTCCTTGTCATAAGTATAGCTCTCTGAAGTACCGTTCGGATATGTCTTTGACAAAAGATTTCCGACCTTGTCATACTCCATTGTTACCGTGCGGTTGAGTCTGTCGGTAGCTGTAAGGTTGTTTCCTTCCTTATCATATGTGAACTGCTCTGTGGTACCGTCCGCATAGGTTATTCTTGTAAGGTTTCCTTCATTGTCATAGTCATACCTTGTCCTTCTGCCCTTCTCATCGACAGTTGCAGATACCTTGCCTATGACATTGTATTCGGAGGAAGTTACCCTTCCTGCATTATCGGAGATCTGTAAAACATTTCCTGCCTCGTCATAGGTATAGTTCTCGACGAAGGTCTTTTCTTCACCGTTGACCTTGTACTTGACAGTTTTTGAAATGCAGTTGCCTTTTTCATCATATGTGAAATCAGCGGTATCTCCCGCACCGTTTACAGTCGAGATCACGTTGCCGTCATTATCGTAGACGATATTCATATATTCGCCTATGCCATCAGAAACTGAGGTGAGACGACCGTTGTAATTGTAGCTGTAGTCTGTGGAATTTCCGAGCGCGTCCACCGTTTTGGTAACAAGTCCCGAATCGTCGTAGCTGATGGTCATGATATCTGTTCCCATAGCATTTACAGTAGATAACATACCCTTCTGATTGTACTTGCTTGAAACAGTATTTCCCTCGGAATCGGTCATCGACTCAACGTCGCCGTTCTCGTTATACTTATAGGTAGATGTATGTCCGGACGCTGATGTCTTTGATATCATCCTGCCATTGCTGTCATAGGACTTCTTTACGGTGTTGCCCATAGGATCCGTCGCAGCTGTGACATTTCCGCGCTCGTCGTAAAAATATTTCGTTACGCCGCCGTTTCTGTCGGTGATGACCTCTTCTCTTCCGTCGATATCATGCTCGTACTTTGTTACATTTCCGTATGAATCCGTTACGCTTACAAGTCTACCTTCGCTGTCGTATTCATTCTTTGCGATACATACATTTCTCGGATCGTGCATCTCGGTGATGTAATGATCGCGGTATACGAAACGGGTCGTGTTTCCGTTCAGATCAGCAACCGATACAAGATCGCCGTATGCGTCATATGTATACTTCACGCTCTGACCCGCGGCTGTTGATATCTCGGTTATACGTCCTTCCTTGTCCCTGGTAAAGCTTATAGCCTTTCCGTCGGAAGCTGTGATAGCGTCCCTGCTGAAGTTAAGAGTCTCACCGGTAGCTGAAGTCGCGCTTATGATTCCTTCCCTTGTGTCAAGAACATACTTTGTTCCGTCTGCTCTTGTATAAAGGAACCTGTGCGGATCAAATACCTCTCCGTCGTCTGTGGCAAGTACATTGTCGATATGGATAAGATCGCTGCTCCTCATATCATAGGACTGGAGCTTTGATCTTGAGCCGTTGAGGGCAGCATACTCCACGCCTACGCCGTATGTGAGCGGAACGAACATCTGACTTGCAGGATTTACGCATACAGCGAATTCGTCCTTGATACCATTGCCAAGGTCTACCTTTATCCTGTGAGTGCGTGTCTCCTTGATATCATATCTTGTGAAGAAGCCCTCCCTTTCAGTACGGGTCTCCCAGTTTTCGCCCTGAACTCCGCTTACGCTTATCTTTGCGCTGTTATATGCCATATCCCAGCCGTAGCCGAAATCGCCGAGTATATCCTTTGTGCGGCTGTCGTATGTTCTTATGACAGAAACAGGCAATCCGCTGAATGATGTCTCGATATCAGTGAAGCTTATCGTGAAGTTTCCTATCTTCATGCTTCCGTCTACGTCTGCTGTAACAGTATCCGAAACGGTGATCTCGTCATTGTATACCGTAACTCTTATATCATAGTATCCGTTTGTGATAAGAGTCGTATCGAATTCCGCAGTCAGTTCCTTTTCGTCAACGATCTTTCCGTCATCGAATATTACGAAACTTCCTGTTCCTGCCGCTGCATACTCAAACTTGTACCTTGTGAAGACATCAGGCGTTATTTCAGCCTTGATCTCGCTGACACCGGTAAGCTGTTCAAGATCTGCGGGTGAAACGATGGCACACTTGTATTCCTCGCTGTCAGTCTGTTTGAAGCCGTGCTTTATAACAGCGCCTGTTTTTGCGCTGGTGCCGATATCTCTTCCGCTGACCGCGATAGTAACAGTGTAATTTCCTTCATCAAGTATGGAAGTATCAACAGAAGCGGAAATATTGCAGTCAGAACCTATCACGCCGGAAGCTGCCTTTATCTGCTTGCTGTCGCGTGTGTTCTTCTGAATGTATACACTGTATGCACTGTTGATGAGCCTGCTGTCGGTCTGAGCTTCTATTTTCAGTACCTTGTCGGCAGTTACGTCAGGCTCCGGCTTGCTGAAGAAGATAAGCTGCTCATCTTCTCCGCCGTTGTCATCACTGCCGCTTTCGCCGCTGTTATCGCCTTCGCCGTTGTTTTCAGGTTCTTCGGGCTTTACAGCACCGTTCTGCACCTGATATTCACATTTGAATTCAGCGCTGTTGCCGCCGTTGTCGGTAACTGTAAGTCTCAGCTCATAAACGCCGTTGTCCAGAGCGTATGTATCCCATTCGCCGAGCTCTTCGTCCTGCTTGCTCTGCATTGAAGAAACAATGGGTGAATATGTGTTGCTACCGCTCTTTTTGTAATCGAGCTGATACTTTCTGAGAGCTGTCTCGTCAAATGCAGAGCCCTTTATAATTACCTTGCCTGAAATTGCCTTGTCATTGCCGGGCTCTGTGATCTCGGCAACAGGCGGTGTGTGGTCAGAAGTGTCCTGGAACACTATCTCAATGGACTTCTCTGTCTTTGCTCCGAGAGCGTCCTGAGCAACAGCCTTTACTGTTACTGTCTTGGGCTCTATCTCGCATATACGGAGCTCGCCGGGACCATCGCCGACCTTTTTATTGTTTACATAGGTGATAAGTGAAACAAGTCCGTCCTCATCAACTGCATCGACCTTGACGATCACGGTCTCTCCGATCTCGGCAATTTCCGCAGATGATTCAAGGGTTATCTCAGAGGGGATATTTTCCCTCTTGGGCTGAACTTTCTTTTCAGTTGTCTGGCTGCCGTCAGTTTTCACCTTTTCTTCGGTGACTGAAATGTTTATGTTGTCAAATCTCTTGTTGCCCTCCGCATCGACAGCCTCTATTATAATGGTGTACTCGCCGGGATCCTTGTCAGGAAGGTCAAAGGAAACTATCTCGCCGTTTTCGACCTCTGAATCAGAGCTGAATACTTCCTTGAAGTCCTCGCTGTCCTTTACGGCATAGCTTACCTTGTATTCACCGAACTTTGTCTCATCCTTTATTGTACCGCTGACAGTAACTTTTCCTTCATCGTACTTTACGTCTCTGTTATGGTTTATGCTGATGGTCGGAGGAGTCATATCACGGGGACCCTGAACGGTGATCGTCTCTTCGGCGCTTGCTTCGTTTCCGCCGATGTCCTTGCATTCCACGGTAAATGTAACTTCTCCGGAACTGCTGCAGGTATACAGTACACTGCCCTGATAATTCGAGATGACCCTGCCGTTTGCCTTTACCACTACAGAAGCAACTTCGTTGTCATCGGTCGCCGCAGCTGATACAAGTACAGTATCTCCCCTGTACGGATTCGGGTCTGATACAGTCAGTGTTACCTTAGGCGGCATATCATCCTTGAACTGATCGATGTTTTCCTGCTTTTCTGCGTATACGACCTCAACGCAGGGATCGCTCCACTGTCCCATCTCGTCGCATACGACATACTTCTGGAGGTATACCTTGTCAGCGTCGATGACTCTCGGTATCCTGCCATCTGTCCAGTTCTGATCCTTTATGCACTTCCACTGGAACTTTTCTTCCTTTATTCCCTTATTCGCCTTGCTCTCAGCATCGGGATCGTAAGCACTGAAGCTGAGTGAGCATATCATCTTGTCGGGAGAATCAGAAGCAGCGATCTCCGAGCTTATCTCAGCCACAGGCTTGCTGTGGACATAGAGACAGTCGGTCCAGTCTGTTGCATTTGACCATTTGCTGTAATCCTTCAGGTTTTCATTTCCCTTTGTAGGATCGTCCTTCAGTATTGAGGATATGCTGTATTTTCCTGTTGATGTGAAAACGGTTATGGGAGCCTTTTCTGTAAACTCTCCGCTTTCGCCCTTGCTGTTCTCGTAAACAGAGGCGTCAAGAGTATACTTCCATGACTGCTCGCCCACAGGGTCGTTTTCCTTGTCAACGAAATAGTCATTGTAGTCTATCTCGTCAGAAGTAGTTATGGTATCATCCTTGATGGAGTAATCGTTTTCAGAGAGCTTGTCCATGATACACTTCTTCAGTGTTTCAGGCTCCTTTAGCAGATCATACCAGTCGATAAACGTACCGTCTGCCGATCTGAAAAGCTCTTTATACTGCTCCTGTGAAGAGACAGTGCCAAGTCCGATAAGGTTGAGATCCTTTTCGGTGAGCGATTTTATTACCGCGCCTAAAAATGTCTCGTCCTGCAGATCGTGGTTGCTTTCCTTGCTGAGATTGATAACAAAGCGCTCTGCCGAATCTCTCCACTTGTAGTTGTCAAGAATGTCACTGAGCTCGCTTCCGCTTACAGTGGTCATCCTTATATTGCTGAATGTGAAATATGACTGCTGAGAACAGCCGTGCGAACCATGACATATGATAGGTCCGAAGCCGGTACCTGATTTCTTGTCAGGGAGCACGAAGTTCTCTATCTTGGGTTCATTGTTCGCGTAAACAGAAACCGTTCTGTCGCTTGTAATGATCTTAACGCTGTAGTTATCGTATGAATCGCTTACGGGAACGGATACAAGAAGCTTGCCCGCACCGGTCACGGAATTGCTTATGCCTCCGTCACGGAACTCGTCAGCATTGATATCGTTCAGCTGTACGAGTCTGAAAGCGCCGTTGCAGAGCAGGATACAGTAACCGCTCATTTTCTTTACAGTAACTTCCTCTTCGCTTCCCTCTGGTATTACCTTTTCTTCCCTGATAGAAGTATTGAACAGGAAGCCGCCGCCCTCCATACTGTGCCAGTCGGTCTTGTCCCTTATCATATCGAAGGAAAGTACACGCTTAGCCTGCACACCGTCATCGACAAAAAGCCAGTCACGCAGCGGAGCCCAGCCGTAGCCGACCATTTTTATCGAATCCTTTTCCCTGAAGATGTGATGATCCAGGTTGACAGCACCGCAGCCGTCCTGATAATCGTAATGGTCATAGGGTGTCCATGCGAACTGATCCTTTGCGGTAAGAGTAGACGTGGAGACAGTTGAAAGGTTGACTGAGAAGCCTCTGTCCTCCAGCTCCTTCTTTATTGAATCAACATTGTTGTTTATGGTGCGGATATCATCAGTATCGGCAGTACCGACAGTTACAACGATATCCACATTTTTAGCCTTGCTTATTCCGGAATTTGAAACAGGAGCGTTGTTTATTACTTCTGTTTTGCTGCTGACTTTATCGTTGTCAGCGCTGTCAGCGCTGAGGTAGGCGTCCTTTGAGATGAGCTTAGGTATGGTGTCCTCAAAATATTCCGCAGCCTGAAGGCGGAAACGGTACTTACCTACAGATGAAGCCTTGTATGTAACATTGGTTTCATTTCCGAGACTGAATACCTCTTCATTTTCGTCGGAAAAGTCGCCGTCATTATCGCTGTCAAAGAAAACAGACCATATTCTGCTTCCGATCTTGTCGCCGTCAAGAGAGTATGAAGTATCCTCAAGCCTGAAAACAGCTTCGCCGCTGCCGTCACGCTCGGTCGTTTCATTCTCTATCCAGAAGCCTGAGACCGGAGCGATATCCTTTTTGATCGTCAGTACATCATAGTACTTTACCGAGTCGCCCTTTTTAGTCTTTGCGTCTACTTCTATCCTGTAATTTCCCGCCTCGGTTATAACAAGGTTCTTGACAGCCGTTGTGGAAGTTTCATCATCTATTTTTACTGCTGTCTGCTGCGCGGGATTTTCAGCCTTGAAGCTCCACTCAACAGAATCGGGAATAAGCTCGTTCTTTTCGAGACTTTCCGAAATATCCAGAGTGATCTTGCGATTCTCACGGTATGTATCTCCCGAACCGCTTATACGGAGCTCAGGGCCCTTTTCAAGCAGAGGAGAATAAGGATCCGCCATTTTGCCGATCTCAACATCGGTACCGTTTATCTCGGTATTCTTTGCGATCACAGCACCGTTTATTTTAAGGTGCTTGGCATTTATCTCTACCTTTCCGTTAGGAGCGTATATTATTCCGTCAATGGTCAGGTCTGTACCCTGAATGACAACATTTCCGTTTTCAGAGCATATGAATATCTCGCATCCGTCCGCGTTCTGAACAGCGTCATATATAACGTCACCGTCAGCCTTTATGTATCCCTTTCCGGAGAATACGGTATTGCTTATCCTGAGAGCTCCCTTTGCAAGTATCGAAGAAGAAAGGTCATGAGAAGCATTGAGTATGGTCTCGTCTCCATCATATACCACATCGTACGAAACGCCCTTGCTGAGCTTGTACGAATAATCAGGCATATCAGATCTTGAATATTCGCTCTTGGCAGGGGTGACTGAACCGGACTTTTCGTTTGCGTTCAGCAGTTCGTTTACATAGCAGACAGAGCTTCCGCGGTAATCGAACTTGTCTCCGGTATATACGTTGCCGTTTATAACGGCGTTTTCCGTATTTATAACAGTATCACCGGAAGAGTACAGAACATAATCATCGCCTATATAGGCTGCATAAACGCTCTGCGGAAGAACAGATACCGTATACTGTACGCCCATTACCACAGAAAGAGCTGAAGCTATGATCTTATTGAAAAGTTTCTTATTCTTCATCTGCTTTCTCCTTTCTGTAGGTGATCACACTTGCCGCAGCCGCAGCAAGAGCAACAGCAAAGAGCGCAGCCGATGCCTTCGGGAAGCTGTCCGAAGTGTCTACAAGCTTGACGTTATTTCCGTCTGCTGCAGCGGCATAGTTCTTTATACCGTAATAAGTGGTGAATTCATAGCCTGCCTCGACCTTGACCGGCTCCCACTTTACAGATACAGCGCCGTCGTTTATGTCGCTGTTTATATCAGAGCTGTAATCCCAGAGCTCATCGTACATTTTGTTCCAGTTTCCGAAGTAAAGCGTGTCCGGAGCGTGTGGAACACCGTTGGTCTTGCCGTATGCGCTCACAGAGCTGCTCTGTCTCATTTCTGCCTTCCACTCAGCAGGTATATTTTGACTGAAAAAAGCTTCCTTGCCTACCTCGGCTCCGCTAACTGTAAACTTTGCCCTGTCGTCAGTATCTATCATAGGATCTATGACGATATCCGTTCCGACATAAGCGCTTTCTCCGGTTTCAAGAACTTTGTAGCTGATCTTCAGCATATCGTCAAAGCCCTTTGTAAAGCCCTCTGAAAATGTAAGCTTCTGTTCTATAACCACATCTCCGAAACGCTGCGCAGAGGTATGACTTTTTTCGTCCGCATTGAATGACGGTGTGCCGACATCCTCTCCGCGGCCGTAAACATAGTCTGTACCATTTATACGGAATGAAGTTATACCCGAATAAAAATACTTGTATGTCAGATCCTTGTTGTCGTCCTCGTTGTTGTTGAGCTGTCCTTCAACAGCTTTCAGTTTGTACCTCAGATACTCGCTCTGCCGCTTGTCCTGTTCGACAGACAGACGAATATAAGAATTTTCCATATCATAACCGTGAACCGATGCATTGTTAGTTGCCGCATAAACAGTAGCCGACGCAGCAGCACAGCCCACAGAAATTAATGAAAAGAGGTAAATCAACCTTTTCCCACCCATAAAATTCCTTCTTTCATTATATTTTGGGGTAAAAAACACTACTTTTATTATAACAAATCTATATCGTAAAATAAATTGTTTATATAAACAAAGCCTCAGAATACACGTTGTATATATTTGTGCAATATATACATTTCTGAAATATCCGCGTCCAGTATCAGAAAAATTAGGGACATTTTATACCGGATCACGGTGTAATGTCCCTTGTTTTCAGCTTTCCCGGCGATAGTATCACAAACGCCGGAAAGTGTAAATATATAAAAACAGCATATGTATTACGATACATACGTCGTCATCACTATCAACAAAAATAAAAGCTGCATTTTGTACATTACGCAACAAAAATGCAGCTTTTAACTTTGCGTTACGATTCAGATACTGTATAGAGCATGAAAAAAAATTAACGCCCCACTAAAAGTGAGACGCAAACTTGGCTGCGCGGGCTCCGCGCTGGTTGGGGTGGAAGGATTTGAACCCTCGAAATAACGGAGTCAGAGTCCGCTGCCTTACCACTTGGCGACACCCCAATGTATTACTGAATTATTCAGCTTTATTATTATATCACTTATACTACTGCTTGTCAATACAAAGATATATATTTTTATATTTTAACTATAAACTGCATGATGCAGGAGCGCTCCCATATTCAGGGAGCGCTCCTGCTATATAACACATTTTCTTTCTTTTGAACTACCATTGCCTGACCGCTGATGGGGGGATCAGCGGTAAAGTCTTTTGCCTGCTCTCGCAGACCGGGGGTAGGTTCAGATGGCTTTCCATTGGACTCAACACTATCTGCGCTGTTCCGCATTTTTATTATATCATCTTTGCATCACCGATTACAATAACAGGACTATTTCAATTTCAAGACGATTCAGCGTATTTTTTCTGAGGAAACGGTTTCAAATCCTTACAATTTATTGAAAATATTACAGTTTTCCTACATCTTCCTATTTTAGAGAGATAAAAATTTGAAAAAAATTCCTTTCAGGGGGTTTTCAAGCACTGACAAATGTGCTATAATGTATTTATAAGTTTATCAAATGCCGATAAACAAAGGGGAATTATTGTAAAAGTGCATAGTCTGCACTTTGGATATTATGGCGTATATGGAGAGCTTTTTATGAAAAACAATACTTATAATTCCGCAAAACAGGCAGCGCTGAAAAGATATTTCAGCCGTATGAACGATATGCAGCAGGAGGCTGTTTTTACCGTCAACGGACCTGTACTTGTACTCGCAGGCGCAGGAAGCGGTAAAACGACTGTTATCGTCAACCGCATAGCTAATATGATCAATTTCGGAAATGCATTTTTCGATACCACCCGTGAGGGAAGCAAGGAGGATACTGCCTTCCTGCAGGACTATGCCGACGGAAAGACCGATGACTTCGACACCCTCAGGGACACAGTCGCTGTGGATCCTGTGCGTCCGTGGAACATTCTTGCAATAACCTTTACAAACAAAGCAGCAGGCGAGCTGAAGGAAAGGCTCTCGGCAATGCTCGGCGAGGAAGCTATGAATATCAACGCTTCCACCTTTCATTCCGCCTGTGTAAGAATACTCAGAAGCGAGATAGAAGCCCTCGGCTACGGCAGGGACTTCACTATATATGATTCCGATGACAGCCAGCGCATGATTAAGAACGTAATGGCTGAGCTTGACGTGTCGGAAAAGCAGCTTGCTCCCAAGGCAGTTCTCAGTGAGATCAGCATAGCAAAGGACAAGATGACAGGTCCTGAGGAGCTGCGCTCGGAAGCAGGACAGGACTACCGCAAAAAAATGGTGGCAAAGCTCTACGCTCTGTATCAGGAGCGCATGAAAGCAGCAAACGCCCTCGATTTCGACGATATACTCGTACTTACAGTGGAGCTGTTCGAGCAGTTCCCAGAGGTGCTGGAAAAATACAGGAACCGCTTCAGATACATAATGGTGGACGAGTATCAGGATACCAACCACGTGCAGTTCAGACTCGTTTCACTTCTCTCGGACGGACACAGGAATATCTGTGTAGTCGGCGATGACGACCAGAGCATATACCGCTTCCGCGGCGCGAATATAGAGAATATACTCGGCTTCGAGAGCCAGTTTGACGGTGCGAAGGTGATACGCCTTGAGCAGAACTACCGCTCCACCCAGACTATACTCGACGCTGCAAACTCTGTCATCAGCCACAACAGCAGCCGCAAGCCCAAGACTCTCTGGACCTCCGGTGAGCAGGGCGACAAGGTGTACTGGTACAAGGCTGTTGACGACCTGGACGAAGCCCAGTTCATTGCTGATACCATACTTGAAAGATATAAGGAAACAGGACATTTTTCCGACAACGCCGTCCTTTACCGCATGAACGCCCAGTCGAACTCGATCGAACGTATGCTGGTTAAATGCGGAATACCCTACCGTGTTTACGGCGGTATGAGATTCTATGACCGCAAGGAGATAAAGGACGTTACCTCCTACCTCAGCTTTATCAACAACCATAACGATATGCTCCGCTTCAGACGTATAATCAATGAGCCCAAGCGAGGCATAGGCGACTCAACTCTTACAGTAATAGAGGATATCAGCCGCGACCTGAAGATATCGCCTTTTGAGGTGCTTAAAAACTGTGAGGAGTACGCTCCACTTTCCAAGAAGATATCCCCGCTTAAAAGCGCATATCAGATGTTCGAGATGCTCACAGAGAAATCGGAAGAGCTACCGCTTGACGAGTTCCTCGACCTGCTCCTTGACAAGACAGGCTATCTTGACAGCCTGAAGGCTCTCGAAAACGCGGATGTAAAGATAGAGAACGTGCAGGAGCTCCGCACGTCCATAGTTCAGTACATGGAACAGGCGGAGGAGCCTACTCTCGGAGGCTTCCTTGAGGAAGTTGCTCTTTATACCGAGGCTGACCGCGACGACGGCAGCGATGACAAGGTAACTCTGATGACGATACACTCCGCCAAGGGACTGGAGTACGAGAACATTTTCGTTACCGGCATGGACGACGGCATTTTTCCGAGCTCACGCTCCTTTGACAGCGAGGACGATATGGAGGAGGAAAGACGTCTTGCCTATGTTGCCATAACACGCGCAAAGAAACGCCTTTACCTCACAAACGCGAGACAGCGTATGCTCTTCGGTCAGACACAGCACAATGTTACCTCACGCTTTATGCGTGAGATCGGCAGCGAGCTCGTTGAAAAGCACGACAATGTCGCCGCTATGAAGCAGCAGCTCGAAGAGAACAACAAGTCCGTGACAGAGGTACATTCCGCAACTCTTCAGCAGCAGCTTGCACGAAGCAAGAAAGCCGCGGGCGCTCCCAAGGAAACGGTTGCGTATGCCGCGGGAGAAAAGGTTTCCCACAGCATTTTCGGCGAGGGAGTGATAGTCTCCGTGAAGCCTATGGCAAACGATTCCATGCTTGAAATAGCTTTTGACAAGGTCGGCACAAAGAAGATAATGGCAAATTACGCAAAGCTGAAAAAGCTCTGATAAGCTCATAAAGGAAAGAGGCATATTCAAATGAGGAAAACTAAGATAGTATGTACCATCGGTCCTGCAACAGATGATGAGAACATTATGCGCGAGCTCATGCTCGCCGGTATGAACGTCGCACGTTTCAACTTTTCTCACGGAAACTACGAGACCCACGAAAAGCGTTTCCGCGTTATTGAAAAGCTCAGGAAAGAGCTTGATATGCCTATCGCAACTCTCCTTGATACAAAGGGTCCGGAGATAAGACTCGGCAGATTCGTTGACGACAAGCCCGTTGAGATACACGACGGCGATACCTATACCCTTACCACAGAGGACGTCCCCTGCACCGACAAGGTAGGAAGCATCAGCTTCAAGAAGCTCCCCCGTGATGTGAGCATGGGCACGAGGATACTGATAAACGACGGAGTTATCGAGCTCCTTGCGGAAAAGGTAACTACCACTGAAATTGTCTGCCGCGTAATACACGGCGGAACTCTTTCAAACAACAAGGGAATAAACGTCCCCGGAGTAAAGCTCTCCATGCCTTATCTCAGCGAAAGGGATATGGACGATCTGGAATTCGGATCGAAAATGGGCTTTGACTTCATCGCCGCAAGCTTTGTCCGCACCGCTGCGGATATCAACTATCTCAGGAAGTTCACACAGAGCCTCGGCTGGTTCGACGTAAGGATAATCGCTAAAATAGAGAATACAGACGGCGTTGAGAATATCGACGAGATACTTGAAGCCGCCGACGGTATCATGGTCGCCCGCGGAGATATGGGCGTAGAGATACCTTTCGAGCAGATACCTGCTATACAGAAGTCCCTTATCAAAAAGGGCTACAACGCAGGCAAGCAGGTAATAACCGCTACACAGATGCTGGAGTCCATGATAACCAATCCCCGTCCTACCCGTGCGGAGATAACCGACGTTGCAAATGCTATATACGACGGCACCAGCGCTATAATGCTCTCAGGTGAGACCGCAGCCGGCTCCTTCCCTGTTGAAGCTGTAAAGACTATGGCTCTTATTGCAGAGACCACTGAAAACAATATCAACTACAAGACACGCTTTTCTTCACGCCGTGCAGAGCAGAACGGAAGCGTTGCGGAGGCTATCGCCCACGCTACTGTTACCACTGCTCACGACCTGAATGCAAGAGCTATCATAACCGTATCTCTCGGCGGACAGACTGCGAGACTTATTTCCAAGTACCGTCCCAGCTGTCCTATAATCAGCTGCACCATGAGCGAGGTGGTATGCCGTCAGATGAATATGAGCTGGGGCGTTATCCCCTTCATCATCGACGAAAAGACCAACACCGACGACCTCTTTGCCGCAGCAGTTGACGCCGCCGAGTCGCACAGACTTGTTGAGGACGGCGACCTTGTGGCGATAACCGCAGGAGTACCTCTCGGCGTATCGGGTACTACAAATCTTATGAAAGTTGAAAAAATCGGTAGTAAATAATAATGACAATTAAAAAACGTACAAGAATACTTGAAATAATCGCAGCTTTATTGATGATAAGACCTACTTTTTCGACATTATCAATTCTTTTCTCTTATCATGATATAGAAGCAATAAGTAATAATCTGAAGTATTATTTCCCTTCGTTATTTGCTACAATTGCTCTTGTGATCGTCATAATAACACGGAAATACGACCGAATATGGTCAAAGCTTCTCGTACTTACATCACTTGCAGCATATTTCTATTCAGACAAAAATATTAATTATCTGAAAGGTTTCGGCGATAGTGTCAGAGCATTCAGCCATGATACAGTACTTCTTTTAGAATACTTATTCCATGTATTACTGTTTATTGTCGGTATTACAGCAGGTATCATCCTTGTTCTTACGATGTTCGGAAAAATAAAATGGAAAAAACGAACTTCTCTTATCATCTATACTTATATAATGATAGGTATCATGACTTTGGGCGCATTGAATTACGGTTTCAGTAACGTTTATTACATTGAACTTGTGCTTATGCCATGTCTTATCTACGAATTGCAGGAAAAGCGTGACATCAAAGCTATTGCAGGCTGGGCAGGAGTTCTTGTCACCGCACTATCCGATACAGTCTTTGATTATCTTACAGAAAAAGCTAAAAATGATTTAGACGAAGGGTTTCTCGATTATCTGAACTATTCTACAAAATATGAGAGATTAAGAAGCCTTGTATTTATAGTTGGAATTATTCTTATTCCACTTATCATGTTTGAACGCAAGGAAAAGCTCGAAAGAATTGTCATTCCTGTAGATGATGACGACGAGGAAGAAAACGAAGTTAAGGATATAGAAAATGACAACGATAACGACTGAACGCCTTATCCTCCGTCCCCTGACTCTTGACGATGCGGAAGCTGCCTTTGAGTGGACTGGCGACGAAAGAGTCGCAAAATACATGATATACTCCACCCACGAAAACGTGGAGACTACCAAAGAATGGCTGCGAACTGTAAAATCTACGGATACGCAGTTCGAGTTCGGCTTTGTGCGAAAGAGCGACGGTAAGCTTATAGGCTCAGGCGGTATAAGACTTCTGGAGGACGGCTTCTGGGAGTTCGGCTACAATCTCCGCTATGACTGCTGGGGCATGGGCTACGCAACAGAAGCTTCAAAGGCAATGATAGAGCTTGTACGGAGCAGGTACGGTGATGTGAAGCTCAGAGCTGAATGTGCCGCTGAGAATACAGCCTCCGCACACGTAATAGAAAAGTGCGGACTTGTGTTCAAAGGCTATGGCGAATATTCGAGCTACGATGGAAAGAAAACCTTTAAAGCAAAGATATTTGAGCTTTAAAGCTAAGCACTATGCACTAATCACTAATAACTAATCACTTACAGGAAAGCAGGTTTTTTTAATGATAAAGCATATAGTTATGTTCAAGCTTAAAGAAGCTGACGGCAGGAGCGAGTACGAAAACGCTCTTGAAGCTCAGAAGCGCTTCGACAATGTTATCGCAAACGTGAAGGAGCTCAGAAAGGGCGAGGTAGTCATCAACTCAAAGGACGCTCCAGAGAGTAACTACACTATCTCTCTTCTCTGCGACTTCGACACTATCGACGACCTCAACGCATATCAGGTACACCCTGCGCATATCGAGTTCGGCAAATTTATCGGTACGGTAAAGACAGACAGAGCTTGTATCGACTACGAATACTGATGTTCATTCTCCCGTCACACGGCGGGAGAATCGCATATATAAATATCCCACAGGGAGGAAGAAAACATGGTAAATGTAAAAGGGAAATGGGCGCTCATTACGGGCGCGAGCCGTGGTATCGGTTATCTTTCGGCGATATTCATGGCCAAGCAGGGCTGCAACCTTATTCTCCACAGCAGAACTGAGGAGCACTGCAAAAAGGTACTCAGCGAGGTAAAGGCGCTGGGCGTTGACGCTTACATCGTGACAGCAGAGCTTTCGGACATGGAACAGGTAGACAGAATGTGCCGCACTATTGACGAAAAGGGCACAAAGCCTGACATAATACTCAACAACGCAGGTCTGCAGATAGCTTACCGCACTGACTATCTCGCAACTCCTGCATCGGACTATGACATAAGCTTTAAGATAAACACTACAGCTCCGATGATGATATGCTATCATTTTCTTCCTCAGATGAAGGAGAGGGGCTTCGGAAGGATAGTAAACACCACAAGCGGCATCGACCTCGAACCCGAACAGGCAGGCTATTCCGCAGCAAAGGCTGCTCTCAACAAGGTTACCCGTGACCTCGGCAAGAACTATGAAGGAACAGACGTTACTCTCAGTCTTACCGACCCCGGTTGGTGCAGGACAGACCTAGGCGGACCCAATGCTCCCAACTCTCCCGAAAGCGCACTTCCGGGCGTGCTTGTGGGAGCCTTTATCGACGACAAGAAATGCGGACGTATCTTCTCCGCACAGGAGTTTACGGGCATGACACTTGAAGAAGCTGTTGCCAAGGCTGAAAAGCAGGCAGGAGTGTATTAATATGGCTTATGGGGCTGCGTTCCGCCGCCCGCTTACTTTATTTATTTCAATATGTATTGTTTTAGGGGGATATTGAAATGACAAATGCTGAAAAGATAAAAAAGATACAAGCTCTTATTGATTATAAGACACCAAGATTAGAGCATTATTATAAACTTTTTGAAGCAATGGGCGACATTGAATATTATTACACAGAATATGTAGAATCAAATGTTGATAAAGAGATAAAAAGACTTCCAAATGCTGATTATCATATGTGTTGTTGCCTTTTAACACTTATTTTTAGAGAAGATTACTTTATGAATGGTAGTTTTAAAGAAAGATATGATTCTGGTATTGTCACATCTGTATTAAAACGAATGTTGCTTTTACTTAAAAATGAAGATACTTGTTCAAAGGGGGATAAAACAATGAAAATCGGTAAATTGCAGGAAGTTAATATTCGAGAGCTATGGAAGCATGAGCAGTATGATTTTTCCGCTTGGCTTGCTAAAGATGAAAACATCGAATTGCTGAATGAGAAGATTGGCTTGACTTTAGTTGATATAAACACAGAAGCCTATGTGGGCGCATACAGGTGCGATATCGTGGCTGTTGATGAAACCACAGGCACTAAGGTTATTATCGAAAATCAGCTTGAAAATTCCAATCACGACCACCTCGGCAAGATAATAACTTATGCGTCAGGTTTAGATGCAAAAGTAATTGTATGGATAGTCAAGGAAGCAAGAGACGAGCACAGAAGCGCTATCGAGTGGCTTAATAATAACACGTCCAAAGACATAAACTTCTTCCTTATCGAACTCCATGCGTATAAGATCGGTAATTCAGATCCTGCGCCAATGTTTGATGTTGTTGAGCAACCAAATGACTTCATTAAAGAATCAAAGATAAATAAATCATCTGAAACAATGAATAAAAGTCAGTCTGAAAGACTTGAATTCTGGACACAGTTCAACGATCATGTGATTGCACGAGGAAAGCCATTTGCAATCCATAAAGCAAGTTCTATAAGTTGGTACAATATAGCTGTCGGAACAAGCCAGGCGTGTATTAGTGTTTCTCTTGTGAATAAGGATTCTTACATTGGTGTTGAATTATATATTGCTTCTAACAAAGAATTATTTGACAAACTATACGCAGAACATGAAAAAATTGAAATGGAACTTGACTTTGAAGTCGATTGGCAGAGATTAGACAATGCAAAAGCAAGCAGGATACTGTATAAAATCGACGGTTTGAATTTTGATGACCATAGTAACTACGATAGGCTTATTGAAGAAGCTATTGATAAGGCTATTGCTATGCGCGAAGTATTTAAAAACAGGCTGAAATAAAGGAGAAACCATGAACATAGAAGAATGTATGAGCTTCATAAATTCCTATACCAAATCGGGAGGCAGGATAACCGACCTCTCCCGTGCAAGGGAGCTTATGAAGCGTGTGGGCGATCCGCAGGAGCGGCTGAGATTTGTCCATATCGCAGGCACCAACGGCAAGGGCTCAACTCTTGAATATATTGCGAACGCCTTGCAGTTCTCCGGCTATAAGACGGGCAAGTTCACCTCCCCCTTCGTTCTGCGCTACACCGACAGGATACGCATAAACGATGACGAGATAGACGAAAAGTCCCTCTGCGAGCTTGCGGAGTTCGTAAAGGAAAGAGTTGACGACAGGGCTTATTCCCAGTTCGAGATAACAATGGCTATTGCCATGCTGTGGTACGAGCGCGAAAAATGCGATATCGTCGTGCTTGAAACGGGTATCGGAGGACTTCTTGACTCCACAAACGTGATACCTCCGCCCCTTGTATCGGTGATAACGTCCATATCCCTCGATCATACAGCACTTCTCGGCGAGACCGTTGAGGAGATAGCCTCCCACAAGGCAGGTATAATCAAAGGCGGCTCGGCTGTGATACTCTCCGAGGACAATCCGGAAAGCGTCAGGGAACTCGTCAGAAAGACCGCAGAGGAAGCAGACGCGGAGTTCATACCATGTGAACCATGCAGACCCTCTCCCGACGGCGGACTTTACTCCCCTTTCATATACAGGGGCATAACCCTCACTCCGGCAATGCCCGGCATACATCAGAAATACAATGCGCAAACAGCCATAACCGCCTGTATCTATCTCCGCGGCAAGGGCTTTTCAGTCAGCGACAGCGCCGTGATACGTTCCATTGAGACTACTCAGGTACGGGCAAGAGTGCAGTACATCGACGGGGAGCCGCCTGTTATAGTGGACGGCGGTCACAATCCTGCCGGCGTGGGAATGCTGTCCCTCATGCTGATGTATCTCAGTACACGCAGGAAGAAGATATATACCGTCATGGGCATGGTGGACTCCAAGGACTACATCGGCTGCATAAAGACCATATCCGAGCTTTCGGACAGGCTCTTTGCAGTGGACGGCTTTGCGGCAAACGCCGTTCCTGCCGGGACTATCGCGGATATCGCAAGCTTCCGTACAGAAGCCGAGACCGGTACTCTTGCGGAATGTGTGGAGAAAGCGAAGGCTCTCGCCCTTGAAAACAATGGCGTGGCTGTGATATGCGGTTCACTTTATCTTGCCAGCGAGTACCTCAATATGTACGGCACATGATTTATTATCAGATAAGAAAATCCCGCAGGCTTTCATTATGAAAGCCTGCGGGATCATTTTATTTCAGTATGCGTCAGTCGCTGATATCGGTATCAAGAGTTATGCTGACATTATAATCAGGATAGGCTTCCTGAGTCTCCGTGAGGATATGGTCATACAGCTCCCCGCTGTCGGGAGCCGCAAAGTCTATGATGATATCGAAATGTATTGTCATTTTCTGCTCGTCGAGGTAGAAGCCGTGTATCTGCAGCACATATTCGTGCGACATAACATTCCTGCGTATATCCTCATACATCTGTGAAGCCCTGTCGTTCTGCGTATTCACAGCATAAACACTTATACCTGCAAGTATCGCCCTGTGCTCCGCAAGCACCTTCTCCGTTATCCTGTGCTCCAGCTTGTCGAGCTCTGCGACGCTCATGGTATCCGGTATCTCTATATGCACCGAGCCGATAAGCAGATCGGGACCATAGCTGTGGAGTATCAGGTCGTATGCTCCCTGCACCTCCGGGAATGAAGTCACGGTATCCTTTATCTCCTTTGAAAGATCACTGCTTATGCGCTTTCCGATTATGCTCGAAAGGCTCTCACCCAGTATCTCAAGTCCGGATTTGATAATGACAAGCGATATCACCGCGCCGAGCCACGCCTCGGTTCGTATGTGGAACACAAGGTATATAACCGCCGCAAGAAGAGTAGCCGCCGAGATGACAGAATCCAGAAGTGCGTCCTTTCCCGAAGCGATAAGTGAATCGGAATTGACCGCCTCTCCCTTTTTCATTACATATAGTCCGAGAAATATCTTTACAATTACTGCTGCTGCAACTATTACTATAGCGACCGCAGAATAATCAGGCACAGGCGGAGATATTATCTTCTTTATGGACTCAACAAACGAAGTAACGCCGGCATAGAGAACTATCACCGCGATAAGCGAGGTGCTCAGGTTCTCCACACGTCCGTAGCCGTAGGGATGCTTCTTGTCGGGACGCTTTTTAGCCAGCTTTGTACCTGTTATCGTTATCACTGACGACATTACATCGCTGAGGTTGTTCACAGCGTCAAGAACTATAGCGATCGAGGAACTGAGTACACCCACCACAGCCTTGAATGACGCAAGGAAAATATTGGCAAGTATACCTATTATACTTGTTCTGACAATGACTTTATCTCTGTTCATATCCCATATACCTTCTCAGAAAGTCTCCCACTCGAATTCCGCGCAGTCAGTGAGCTTTATATCGTCCGGAGTTATGCTCACAGCTTTTGCCTCTGCCCGCAGGCAGTTCATATCCATGCTGAAACGCGCCTGCGATACGAAATTCATATCTGAACGGTCATAGCTTATTTTCAGAAGCTTTCCCAGCCTTACTCCGGAAGCCTTGCAGAGCAGCTCCGCTTTTCTTTTTGCGTTTGAAGCCGAAAGGCGTATAAGCTCCTCACAGGCAGGCTCCTCGTCCTTTACCGTGAAGCATACATTCAGCTGCGGAGCGGCGCCCGAAGCTGAGACAGCCCTCAGTATACCGGCAAGGCGCTCGGTGTCAAGGTCAAACTCCACTTTCACGGAATGAAAACAGCAGTAGCCCTTGAATACATTATGGTAGATATTGTTCTCATCAGGCTGAGACTCATATTCCGTCCTGACATTGAAGTCCGAGGTCTTCAGCGCGTCCCTCTCAAATCCGAAACCGCCCAGTATATCCCTGAGCTCTTCAATATCTTTGCCCGCTTTTTCCATTGCCTCTCCACAGTCCCTGCTGCGGGACTCCATTTCAAGCACAAGACGTATAAGATCAGGCTTTACGGAAACGCTTCCCGTTCCCCTTACAATAACAGAAGCCATAGTACGATCACTCCTTTATCAATAATCTCCGCTTTTTACTTCAATCTCGTCCTCTGTGGTCTCAATATCTCCTGTGAGACCGCACCAGCCGCAGGTTATACGCTCTTCATTATTCCAGCAGCTCAGCTTGCCGCAGCGGCTGCACTGCACGAACCTTACCGACTTGCAGTAGGGACAGCCGTTGTATTCGTCTGCCGGATAAAGGTTGCCTTTTATCTCGTTCCTGTCGAAGCCCTCGCGGGAAGCCCGTTTCGGATCAACAGGAAAAGCCCACGTCCTGAACCAGTCCCCTTTCCACTCTTCAACTCTTACACCGTAGATACGGTTTGCTTCGGGACATTTCATAAGTATAACTTCAGCTTTCATTTTCTTCAGCCTTTCTTTTCTGTTCATCGCGGTAGTCAGACGGCGAGACGCCCTCGCAGGATCTGAACTGGCGGACGAAGTAGTTGTATGATGAATAGCCGCACTCACGGGATATCTCCGTTACTGTCATATCCGTCTGTGAGAGCAGGGTCTTTGCGTTGTCTATGCGGAACTGTATCATTTCCTCTATAATACTCTTTCCGAAGTATGACTTGTATATCTTCTGCAGGTAGCTCTTGCTGAGATAGAGGCTCTCCGCTATCTCGTTTATCTTCCACGGGAGCTCTGGGTTCTTCATTATCCTGTTCCTCAGCTGACACAGCTTTTCAAACTGCGGATTTGAGGTAGGCTCCGAGATAGCGTAGGAAAATACCCTGTTCACCGTTGCCCTGTACATAGCGTCCGATAGGTCGGCAGAGGGGGTTATCTCCAGCCCGCACACCCCAACGGAAAAGTCGATATTGCAGTTTTCATCGCCGCTGAACTGGCTGTCCTTTATTTTTCCGCAGAGCTCGGTGTATACCTCTTCCGCACGTCCTTCGTCGGGACTTATGACGCAGAGAGTCTGAGCAGCCCATGCTCCGCATATCTCCCTGCCGCGTATGCAGGAGCGGAGCTTCTTCGCAAAGGCAGCCATGATACTGTTTGACTTTTCCTCGCCGCTCTGGTAGTAGGCTTTTTTCAGTCCGTGGAGCTCAAAAGCTGCACACTCGATAAATCCGTTGCCCGAATGAGCCGAGAGCTTCGTGCTGAATTCCTGCTCGATACCGCTCCTGTTGAGCAGACCGGTTATATGGTCGTAGAGCAGCGCCTTGCTGGTATTGAGGATAGTCCTGTTCATTATCGCCTTTATTCGCACCTGTTCAAGAGCTACGTTCACGTAGTTTATCCACTTCATGTAAAGAGAGCTGAACGAACGTGGCTCCTTTCCGAAGGATACGGCGCAGTAGCCGAAGAAGTTGCTGTTGTAATGGAGAGGAGAAATAAAGAAAGCGGAGGGGTAGCTTCGCTCCTCACTGTAGTCCGGGAGCAGCCTTGATGAGCTGAAAAAGCTCCGGCTCTCGGACTCGCGCCATATCGCTGACTTTGCAAGTATGACCTTCATTTCGTCACCCGTGCGGAAGCTCAGCTCCTCGGCGTTCTTGTCCACCGTGGAGTCGATATAGCTCTTTGTGAGGCAGATACGCACCCTTCTCATCTTATGCAGGAAGTATGTGTAATTATCCAGCCTGTCGGCAAAAGTGGCTATATTGTCAGCATTGGTTATGTCAAACAGCATATCGCCGTAGAGAAGCTGGGTCTCGAAACGGCTGTTTATGCTTATATTACGCTGTATATTGCGGCGCAGTCCCTGATTCTCAGTACAGCCGCAGCTCTCTCCGAGTCTGAGCTCGCCGTTCTCATTGGGCACCTTGCTGCATATTTTTCCTGTTATTATGCGGTAGAGCCGCCTTACCGACTCAGCACCGAGCTGAAAATTCGGGCGGCAGTAACTGGTTATGGAAGGAGTTGACTGATAGCCCTCTATGGATGCGTCGTAGCCTGTTATCGCAATATCCCCCGGAACGCTTAGTCCCGCATCTGTAAATATCTTGGTAAGGGTTATCGCCATAACATCGTTTCCGCAGACGATAGCCTCCGGGCGTTCAAGCTCGCCACTCAGTATGCGTCTGGCGAACTTTTTCGGGGCTTCGATCCAGAAATCACCGTATTCGCACCAGTCCGTGCCTATATCTATCCCGTGCCTCTTCATCGAACTCCTGTATCCGGCAAGTCTTTCCTCGCCGCTGAAGGTGTTCTTGGGACCGGTTATACAGTATATCTTCCTGTAACCATGCACATTTATAAGGTGGTCGGTAATGGTCTCAAAGGCTTCACAGTCATCGACCGAGGTGGTCTCAAAGCTCTTGTGATCGTTGTGGTCAAGGAGCATTACCGGCTTTTCCGAGCGCTTGCACAGACTGTCAACATAATGACAGATATCCTCATTGTGAAATGTATTCCTGTCGTAGATAAGACCATCTATACTGTCGGAGAGTATGAGGTCAAAAATCGCCTTTTCCGCGTCCTTGTGGACGGAGCTTACAGAAAAATCATGAAGCGGCGCTATGACCGCTATATCGCAGTTGCTCTTGAAAGCCTGCGTTATTATACCCCGCAGTATCTCACACTGGAAGTCGATATGACAGTCTGCGATAATTACGCCTATCAGTATCCTTCGGCTCATGCTCTCCCTCCTTTTGTAAATCATAATTTTGCGGAGCAAAAATATGATTTAGTTTATATGTACTATTGTATCATAAATAAACGTCGAATGCAAGACAATTATATATATTTGCTGTACAGATTTCAAAAAATCTTCTTAAAAAAATAGTATTTTTCATTGCTTTTGCAAGAATTTGTGTTATAATACTATTTGAAGGCATTGACAGCAAATCCACGCCCGGTAAGGAGTTGCCGGCAACCGCTCTGCCTTTCAGGGGACAGGCATATCTTGCAGGAGTATAGGCTGCTCTGCACGCGATACTGCCTATCTTCAGGCTCTCGGAGCCTGTACGGGACACGCTTTTTACCCTCTCACTTTTTATAAGTTGATTCCTGTGAAAAAGTTCTCCGTTTCCGGAGGACTTTTTCGCTTTTATTCAAAAAACAGTGAATAATCGGCATTTTTGATGTATATTGTATAAATTAGCCATATATCTATATGGTAATTATATTGACCGTGACCATTGACATTTCATTCTGAAAGTGTTATTATGTTTGTATATATATACTGTCCATTTTGTGGAACCACTGTGGACATACTGATATTTAATTGCAGCCTGCACAAAGCAGTCAACTGTTGTTTGTACATTACGGCTGAAAAAAAGGAAGTCTGCAATGCTTGCAAGCTTAACGAACATAAACAAATTCTATAACGGGAATCAGGTCCTGAAAAATGTCTCCCTCACCATCGACGAGAGCGACAGGATAGGTCTTGTGGGCAACAACGGCTGCGGCAAGTCCACACTGCTGAAGATACTCACCGGCTCTGTTGAGCCCGACCGGTTCACAGAAAAGGACGGTATAGTATCCATGGCGGCAAAAACCACCGTTGGCTACCTCGAACAGATGGGCGGTCTCAATACCGAAAACACCGTCATCGAAGAGATGAGAAGCGTATTCGAGCCTGTACACACGGCTATAGACCGTCTCCGCGAAATAGAACTTGAAATAGAAATGGGCGATGATTCCGCTGCCGACGAGTACCAGCAGCTCTCTTCATGGGTAGAGGCCAACGACGGCTACAATACCGATGTGAAGATACGTATGGTGCTGAACGGCATGGGCTTCTCCGGCGAAGAGCTGGAGCGTACCGTATCCGGCTTCAGCGGCGGAGAAAAAACCAGACTTTGTATCGCCAGGCTGCTCCTTGAAGAGCCTAACCTGCTCATACTCGATGAGCCTACCAATCACCTTGACTTCAAGACAATAATGTGGCTTGAGGACTATCTCCGCTCCTACAAGGGCGCTATACTGATAGTTTCCCATGACCGCTACTTCCTTGACAGGCTCTGTACCTCGGTCTGCGAGATCGAAAGAGGTATACTCACACGCTACAGAGGCAACTATACAGCCTTCGTAAGACAGCGTGAGGAGAACGACGCCCGCCGCGAGAAGGAATACGAGCTCCAGCAGAAGCAGATAGCTCAGCTGGAGGACTACGTAGCTAAGAATCTCGTCCGTGCGTCTACTACCAAAATGGCTCAGAGCCGAAGAAAACAGCTCGAAAAGATAGAGCGCGTAGAACGCCCCGTCCACGACACAAAACACGCGAAGATACGCTTCACTTATGCAGTTGAGCCGCCCATAGACGTGCTCAAGGTAAAGGGAGTGGACATATCCGTAGGAGAAGGCGCTTCACGCAAAACACTTGTGGATACCCTCGACTTTGAAGTCCGCAGAGGCGAAAAAGTCGGTATCATAGGCGACAACGGCATTGGTAAATCAACGCTGCTGCGCATACTCCAGGAACAGCTGCCGCACAGGGGGCTCGTCCGCTGGAACAGCAATATCAAAATTTCCTATTTTGAACAGGAAAGCACAAATCTTCACAAGGAGCTCACTGTCATGGAAGAGCTCCACAGCCGCTATCCCCTTATGTCGGATCTTGAGGTCCGCAGTCTCCTTGCACAAGTGCGCTTGGTGGGCGAGAACGTGTTCAAGGAAACGGGCGTCATCAGCGGCGGCGAGCGGGCTAAGCTCTGCTTCGCCATTATGATGCAGGAGCATGGAAACGTGCTCATACTCGACGAGCCGACCAACCACCTCGACCTCAGTTCAAAGGAGGCTATCGAGGAGGCGCTGGCTGAATATACAGGAACGGTCATATTTGTGAGCCATGACCGGTATCTCCTGAGCAAGATCTCTGACCGTCTCATCGAATTATCGGGCGGAAGCTACCGTTTACACAACTATGGCTTCAATAAATATCTCGATGTGCTGCGGGAAGAGCAGGCTGCGGAGCGTAAAGCTCTCGAAGCCGAAAAGCAACAACGGGCTGCGGAAGCAGCAAAAGAAAAGTCCGCAAAGGGCTATCGCAGCAAACAGCAGAGAAGTGCCGACGCTGCGAGAAAAAATGAAATGAAACGCCTTGAAAAGGAAATCGACGACCTTCAGGCGCAGATAGACTCCCTTACCGATGAGATCGGCAGGGAGGAGGTCTACAGCGATTACGAGCTGATGAACCGCAAATGCGCCGAGATCGAAGAGCTTAAACAGAGGATCGATGCTGATTTTGAGCTTCTGATTGAGCTTGACCAGTAAAAAGGAGTAACATCTTATGAAAATCAAAACGCTTATGAGCCTTGCCGCAGCTGCGGCGCTCGTCGTTCCGTCAGCGGGGTTCACCGCTCACGGTGCAGCCGGTCTTTATACGATCGGTGACGTAAACGGCGACGGCACGGTTGACGCAACGGACGCTTCGGCTGTCCTTGCTGCATATGCGTCAATTTCCTCGGGACATGAAAGTCCCCTCTATTCGTATCAGGAATCAGCTGCCGACCTCAACGGCGACAGCCTTGTGGACGCGATAGACGCTTCCCTGATACTTTCCTACTACGCCTGCGTTTCGGCAGGAGATGAGGAAGCGATACTTACAGACTTCCTCGAACAGCACGGCTTTAAACAGAAGATGACAGACGAGGACGATAACGGAGTTCAGGGCACATCTGCTCCGTCAGCCACTGAGTCAGAAACACAGCAGCCACTGGATTTCAGCGGGCTTGAGTACACTCATCCGCGTATAGACAGTGACTACAGCGAATGGTTCTGGATAGGCGACTCACGTACAGTGGGACTGTCTTACAGCGTGGCTATCGATTACCTTGGCGAGATTGGCGTGGGCATCGCTCTTCTCAACAGGAATCATGACAGTATATGTCAGATACGCAATAAAACCGTTATCTTCAATCTTGGTGTAAACGATCTTCACAACAGTCGTGCATATCTCAATTGGTACAACAGTCTGCCTGACGAGTTCCTTGACAACAACACGGTAATCGTCATGTCAGTTAATCCGTGCAGCGGCTCTTCTCAGGGGTTGAATTCGGGCATTGAAAGCCTCAACGCTACATTGAGAGACGGTCTGGACAGCAGGATCACTTTCCTCGATTCCTACACCTATCTCAATATGCATGGCTTCGCAACCACTGACGGTCTGCACTATACATCGGGCACCTATGTCGATATTTACAACTTCGTTTACGACAGTATCTACGGAGCATGAGATATAGGTAAATAAGTAAATTATTTAGAATAACTATTGCATTGAACATCAATGTATGGTATAATATTATTCAGTAATTTACGGCACGTGCCGTATCATTCCTATGGAGGGTAAAAAAATGAAACACATCAAGACTATCAATAAGGCTAATCTCAAGGAATCCGCTAAAAAAGGCGGCTGCGGCAAGTGCCAGGCTTCATGCCAGTCAGCTTGCAAGACTTCATGCACAGTTGCAAATCAGAAGTGCGAGAGATAAGCTGAACACTAAGTTTAGTCGAGGCAGTATGAAAATGCTGCCTCATATTTTTTGAATAGAGGTTGTTAACATGATCCATAAATATAAGCTTAACGGGCTTAATATCGTACTCGACGTCAACAGCGGCGGCGTTCATCTTGTGGACGAGCTCACCTACGATCTCCTCGATAATGTGGAGCCCCCCTTTGACGCGGAATGTCCCCGGAACGTGGTGGACAAGCTCTCAAAGTCCTACTCCCCTGAGGATATCAGGGAGTGCTATGACGAGATAGTTGAACTGTATAACGACAAGATACTCTTCTCCGAGGACGATTATGAGAAGTACGCTCAGTACTCCGTAGCTTCTCCCGTAAAGGCAATGTGCCTCAATATCGCTCATGACTGCCAGCTGCGCTGCAAATACTGCTTCGCCTCAACAGGCGACTTCGGCAAGGGCAGAAAGCTCATGTCATTCGAGACAGGCAAGCACGCTATCGACTTCCTGCTTGAAAACTCCGGCGACCGCCCCAACCTTGAGCTTGACTTCTTCGGCGGCGAGCCCCTTATGAACTTCGGCGTTGTGAAGCAGGTAGTGGAATACGCAAGGAGCCGCGAAAAGGAATACAACAAGAAGTTCCGCTTCACCATAACTACCAACGGACTCCTCCTCGACGATGAAAAGATAGACTTCATCAACAGAGAGATGTCAAATGTTGTCCTCTCTATCGACGGACGCAAGGAAGTAAACGATTATTTCCGTGTTCTTCCCAACGGTCAGGGCTGCTACGACATCATAATGCCCAAGTACAAAAAGCTTGTGGCAGGCAGAGGCGATAAGGAATACTATGTAAGAGGCACATTCACAAACAGGAACCTTGACTTCTCAAACGACGTATTCGCTCTCAACGAGGCAGGCTTCGACCAGATATCCGTTGAACCTGTGGTCGGCGACGATGATGTATATGCCCTCACGGAAAAGGATCTCCCGGCAGTTTTCGCAGAGTACGAAAAGCTGGCGCTGAAGCTCCTTGAAAACGAGAAGAAGGGCAGGAAGTTCAACTTCTTCCACTTCATGCTTGATCTCGATCAGGGTCCCTGCGCTATCAAGAGACTCAGGGGCTGCGGCTGCGGAAACGATTATGTGGCTATCACTCCGGACGGAGATATATTCCCCTGTCACCAGTTCGTGGGTATCGACGAGTACAAAATGGGAAATATAGACGAGGGCACCTTCAATCAGGAAATGAAAGCCGACTTCGCAAAGGCTCATGTATACTCAAAGCCCGACTGCCGCGAGTGCTGGGCAAAGTTTTACTGCAGCGGCGGATGCAACGCAAATAATTACCAGTATACCGGAGATATCAGAACAGCTCACAAGATATCATGCCAGCTTGAAAAGAAGCGGCTTGAATGCGCTATAATGATGAAGGCTGTACGAATGGCTGATTCTGCGGAATAATTTCACTGTCAGGCGACAGGTAAGGGGATATTATGAAAATAAACAGCATAACGCTCAATTGCCGGCGTACAAACGCCCTCGGCGGCGAAATGGGAGCAGATCCTGTTTTTCTGCTTTTCAGGTCTCCCGTTGAATATATAGAAAACGGTACCGTAAAGCATACCTCCGGCACGTCCGCCGCGCTTCTGACAAGCGGCTACAAGCAGAGTTTCCGCCCTTCAGGCGCCGAACCCATGCGATATGACATTGTCAGCTTCAGAACATCCGCCGCTGACAGGCAGTATATCTCTTCGATGAATATACCGCAGGACACTCCTGTAGAAATAGACGATGATTTCGTTATTTCCGGGATACTCCGCTCCATGCAGTCACATTCCATGCACAGAGGAAAACATTTCAGCGAGTTCATGGAGCTCGCCATGAGAATGATATTCATTGCGCTCAGCGACGCTATAGACGGTCCGGAGAAATCTCCCGAAGAAAAGATCCCCCATTATGCAAAGCTGAAAAAGCTCAGGGATTCAATATACGAGGACCCGGTAAAGCAGTGGTCCATCGACGATATATGCAAAAATCTCCATATAAGCCGCACCTACTTCCACCGCCTTTATTTCTCGGCATTCGGCGTTACCTGCCGTCAGGACGTCATAGAGAGCCGTCTGCTCTGTGCTGCGGATATGCTAAGGAATACCGAGAACTCAGTGGCACAGATAGCTGAGCTGTGCGGCTACGACAGCGAGTCATACTTCATGAGGCAGTTCAAGCTGCACAAGGGCTGCACCCCCACCGAATACAGAAGAAGGATAAGGGCAGAAGAGGAATAGTTTGTCAACAGAAAAACTGCCCGTAATTTGTGGACAATCGTTCTTTGTTGGTACACAATGTGCAAATTTCAATAAAAAATTAGTGCAAAAAATAAAAAAACCTCTTTACAATTACAAAAAGTTGTGATATAATACTAAGTGTGAACAAATTTTGACTTTAAAGTCAGAAGGACAACTAAACTTAGAGATAGACCGCCGTATGTGCGGAACACATATACGAGCAGGCGCTGAATATGATATTAATCAGCCGCCGTATTGATCGAATAATCTTTAAGGAGCGATTTCTTTCTATGAATAACGGAGATAAGCGCAGAAACCGCAAGAGAGAAAGATCATCAAGGCGCTATAAAGTCAGATATGATCGTCTTGTTGCGGTAGTCCTTGTTCTTGTAGTACTTGCAGTGGTACTTGCTTCATGCGCCCATGCGTGCTCTGACAAGGATAAAAATAAAAACTCCGCTACAAACAAACAGACAACCAACAGCAGTACGACCGGTCAGCAGGATTCTTCCATAATCGACGACCTTACAACAAGCAGCGAAACCGGTTCTCTTATAACAGGTACAGCCGACGGTCTTAAGCCGTCAGAATCACAGTACCAGAACGAGAGCTTCAAGCAGGAAGATATCTACAGCGGTGACCTTGTTCTCGTAAATGCTGAACATGAATATAAATTCCCGGAAGATGACATCGAGCTCATAGATCTGTATGATAATATAGCAGACGAGCCTTTCCACGTTGCGGACCTTTCACAGAAGCTGGACAAGCCAGTCCTCGAACAGCTCACAGCTCTCATGAGAAGCTTCTATGAGGCTGAGAACAGCAAGGAGCTGTACGTTATCGGTACATACCGTAAATTTGGCGATCAGGAAGATGTGTACTACAGCGGCAATTCACAGTTCCAGCCGGGTTACTCCGATTACCATACCGGACGTTCTCTCGATCTCGCTATAGTTCCATCAGACGGATCAAGCTCCGGCTACTATTCGCCGAGAGGCATCTATGGCTATGTGGACGAGCACGCTGCGGAATACGGCTTTATACTCCGTTTCCCGGAGGGCAAGGAGTCCTTTACCGGTGAACGCTCAAGAACATACACCTACAGATATGTAGGAGTTCCGCACGCTGTTTATATAAAACAGAACAATCTTTGTCTTGAGGAGTATATTGACGTTCTCAGGGAGCATACTAATGAGAACCCGATAGAGGTTTCGACAGGCAAAAAGCTGTATCAGATATACTATGTTCCCGCAAACAAGACAGGCGACACCGAAGTGCCTGTTCCTTCAAACAAGACTTATGATGTTTCGGGCAACAACGTTGACGGTTTCATCGTAACAGTCAGCATGAATTAAAGCATTGTCTATGTCCCCCGTCTGATCCGGGGGACATATTTTGATTATAGCCGCATATAAAACGGACAAAGAAAAAGAATGGAGATAAATGTGAAAAGAAAACGTATCATTTCCGCAGTATTGTGTGCTGTGCTTTGTATTACAGCCGCAGGCTGCGGCGGAGACAAGGACAAAAGAGGCGACGGTGCCGGACATATGTATGGCGCCGCTCTTGAAGGCAACCCCAAAAGTCTTGATCCTCAGTTTGCCGGCGATCCATCGTCTGCGACCGTAATAAAGAATATGTACAGCGGACTTGTTATGAAGGACAGCAGCGGCAGCCTGGTATGCTGCAACGCATCGGACTACAGCATATCCGACGACGGCTGTGTGTATACCTTCCACCTGCGTGACGACAATTACTGGTTCTTCGACAAAAACGAGAACGACAAGATAGATGAGGACGAATACTTCCCTGTGGTGGCGGACGATTACGTTTTCGCCCTGAGAAGAGTGCTCGATCCTAAAATGTGCTCCCCTTACCTCATGGACTTTGCCTGCATCAAGAACAGCCAGTATGTATCACAGGGAAGTTTTTCCTCAAGAGGTGTCGGTATCGAGGCAAAGGACGCCCAAACCCTCGTTATAACCCTTGAACACCCCTGCGCCGAATTCCTCGGACTTATGGCAACTCCTGCTGCATTCCCATGCAACGAGGATTTCTTCATCTCCACCAAGGGCAGATACGGTCTCGACGACAGATCGGTCATGTCAAACGGCCCTTTCTTCGTTCGCCAGTGGTTCTACGATCCTTATGGAAGCAACAATATACTGTATATGCGCAAAAACGAGGTCAATGAGAATAAGGAATATGAAGTGCTGCCAACATTCGTAAGCTTCTCGATACAGGACAGCGAAGCCGATGTAAAGCAGTGCTTCAAGGCTGAAGAGACCGAATGCTTCTCAACTATGAAGGCCGGCGGGTATAACCCGAAAAAGTACAGTATCACCGGTCAGCAGGCAACTACTCTCGGACTTATATTCAATCCTCAGGACAATATCTACTCAAATCCCGATATCCGTAAAGCTATAGCGCTTTCTGCCGACAGAAACGCGATCAGTGACGAAGAGACGACGGATATATCCCCTGCTTACGGAATAATACCGCCTGCTGTAGACCTCTTCGGCAGGAGCTACCGCGACCTTGCTTCGGACAGGCAGTTCGACATATTCGATGCAGGAGAAGCCGCAAAGCTGCTCGCCAAGGCAAAGAACGACCTGAAGATAAACTCCGTGGAAAGCGTAAAGATAATCGTCGACTCAAACAGCATAGATTCGAGATACCTCCACATTCTTTCCCAGAGCTGGCAGGACAGCCTCGGCATATACCTCGGTATAGAGGACCTGACCTCCGCCGAATTCAGGAAAAGGATAGCTGAAGGTGATTACAGCATCGCTCTCTATCCGCTGAAAGCTGATTTCAACAGCGGTCTTGCGGTATTCAATGAGTTCAGGACTGTTGACTGCCTTAAAAACGCGGCTAACGGTCTTGACTGCGCGGACGCCGTGATAAAGTGTCCCTCTGCTTCGGAGCTTGCCGACTGCTACAGCAGTCAGGAAAAAGCCCTGCTCGGAGAGTACGGCTTTATTCCGCTGTTCTATAAGAGTTCCTACCTTATCGCAAACAAGGACAACGAGGATATAATCTATGACGCTTTCACCGGCTCTATAGACTATCGTACAGCCAAGAACTACAGCTAATGCGTCCCCGCTGAAACAAGAAGCAAAAGCCCAAACATAGGGCCGACATAAGACAGTCACCAATATAAAAGTTTTGCCCCGAAGCGTGTCAAAAACGCTTCGGGGCATTGTATTATCATTTTGAAGCCGTTAGCTTTTAGAAGCGGCTTCGCCGCTTTAATAACGGGCGCACGCTGTGCGCCCGTACAATGGGCTAACAGCTAATGGTTAACGGCTCATAGAAGTTCTTATGGCAGCCTTGTTTTTTAATATATCAGCCCTGTGCGACAAGGAGCTTTCTCAGCTCCACTTCGTCAAAAACGTCAACACTTCCGTCTCCGTTAAGATCGAACTGCTCAGCGGCTTCCTTGCTGCTGAAAGGCGAATCGCCAAGCAGCATCTTCCTAAGCCTTACAAGCTGTGCGACCTTGTAGACCTTCGCGGGCTTTGTTCCGTCAGGCTCAGTGCCGCCTATAAGCTTTCCGTCAGCGTATACGCAGACATTCTCGCAGCGCTTCGCAAACTCTACGCCGCTTACTATGTTGTCGTAGTCCTCGCCTTCTTCCGTAAGGTCTATCATACCTTTCTTGCTCCAGTCATTGGAGGAATCCCACTTCTCACCGTAATAGTTGCCGATTATCAGCTGATACTTCTTGTTTGAGTTGGCAATGGCGTAATCAGGCCATGATATCTCGATATAGTATATATCGTCCTTATACTGCTTTGGCTGCGAAAGGACCGCCGACTTGTCAGCGACCTCCGTTTCCACCTGATCATAAGTCTTCTGAAGCACAAAGCTGCCGGGAATTGTCTTGTTCTCGAATTCCTCTATACTGAAATAGTAGCGTATGGATATATCGTCATGGGGTTCAAGAGAATCGGTATTCACAAAGAATGTGAGCTTTGTAACGCCCGAACCTGTCTTTTCGGGAGCGTCAGAGCAGTAGCCTGCCGCCCAGAAGTCATCGCCAGAGAAAAGCTCCGTATCATCGACCTTTTCAGCAGGCGGGAAATTCTCCTCAGGCTTCATGGTCTTGTCTCCCTTGTAAAGATAAAGACCTGCTGCCGCACCTACTATGGCGGCATTGTAGTCGATAGTTACCTCGTTGTATACCCAGTCCCTTGTGACGTCGTTATGCTCGTCGTTCTCATCGGGACCGCCGGCAAGAGCTCCGTAGAGAACGTGCTTGTGCTCGGCAGGGTCCTCAGCCATAGTCAGTCCGGAAGCAGCGCGGTGATGCGGATACTTTACGGAGTTCTCACCATAGCCCACAACATAGCTCCTGCCAAGAGGATTATCGCCGATGATATACTCCATCTGTCCGAGTGACCACTTCGTAAAGGTGTAGTCCTCATTTTCTTCGTTGTATCTGTCCTTGCCCTTCTGGTACTTGTCGTATACGAGGGCAGTGAACTGAACGGCGGTATTGTATCTTGCGCTTCCCCATGTATCAAGGTGGAAGTATCCTGCGGGAGTTAGCTTCTTGTTCATCACGGTATTCAGCGCCTTTGCTTCCATTTCCCAGAAATCGAGCACCTCATACTTTCCCCTGCCTATTGCCACACGGGTCTCCTCGCAGACCTCCGGGTATATGTCCTGTATACGTCCGAATACAAGACCTACGCCGTTCCACATATCGTTCCAGCAGAGAACATATCCGGGAGGAGCATAGTAATCGATATACTTCTCACAGGCTTCAAGATAATCATGGTCACGTGTTATAAGATAGAGCCAGCCTGCCGCAAAGCAGAAGTCGTCCTCCCACTTGCTTGAGGTGTAGAAGCTCATAGGACCGTCGCCGCCTGCTCCTACCTTCTTTTCATTTTTATTTGCAAAGTCAAAGAGAGCCTTTGCGTAGTCAAGGCACTTCTCCGCATATTCAGGGTCGGTGTCCTTGAAGTTATAGTAGTTGATAGCAAGAGCCGCAGCGCTCTCGGAAACATCGTCTGTCGTAGGGAGCTCGGAGGTAGCAAAGAACGCAGGACGTCCCATAGCGTCTATCTCAGGTGACTGCCAGTAGGAGTGGTCAACGCTTCCGTCGCCTACCTGATAGCAGAAAGCGATAACGTCGCCGTTCTCGTCACGGAAGGTGCTGCGCATGAAGTAGTCGCAGAAATAACGGCATATAGTTTCCACATGAGCGTCCTGTCCGGTCTCGGTGTAGGCGTCACGGAACTCATAGTAGCCCCACGATACCACCGAAGCGGCGTAAGCCTCAGGAAGTCCGAACTTGACATGGTCGCCCGCATCGTGGAAGCCGCCTGATACGTCGATATATCCGTCGCCGTCAGGGTCGAGTATATCCTTGTACTTTGCCATGAAGGATTCCGACATATTGGTTCCCGAATGTTCGTCGTCAATGGGGTGCATAGGTACCTTTGAATCATATACATGGCAGTCTCCGCGCCACGAAAGGCGGTTGTTCTCCGATACTCCTGTACCGCACATATTCGCGTCATAGAAATACAGAGTATACTGAAGGAGCTTCGCCCAGTTGTTCTCGGTCTCGTAATAGTCCGCAACGTCGGGAGTAGCCGCCGCATTCACAGGCAGAGCTGCCGGCGAAGCGGTAAAAGCAGTTACCGCAGCCGAAACAAGAGCCGATAATCGTTTTATAAATCTCATAAGCTCATTCCTTTCCTGAAAAATAATCCATCAACTACATTTTAACGCAGATCGCACAAAATGTCAACGCAAACTTTTATGCGCCGCCATATGCTGTCACTGATATGGGCTGCCGCAATACTTGACACACACATCTGTTTGGTTTATAATATAAAGGTATACTCATAGCTGCCGCAGTGCGGTTATTGCCAAACGACAGACTTTGATACAGCTTTATATCATTTATACAAGGGGGTATTCCGATTGCAGGAACTCAGAAAAAAACTTTCCGATATCGCAGAACTGATAACTACGGAAAAATCATTCTGCAAGATCATAATATTCATTATGCTCGCTTTGCCTATAGCAGAATTATTCGACGAAAGACATTACCAGACATTCAACAGTCAGCCGACTCTCGTGGAGATCGCGGGCTTGACCGCATTTTTCTGCATAGCAGTCCATTTCCTTAAACATAAGAATATAAAATACTATGCCTCGGATCTGATATTTCTTCTGCTGATCGTATTCATGGCTTTGTCCGCGGCATTCACACTTGACAAGGAAGCGACATTCCTCGGCTTCTACTACGATGAATGGATGACCGACTTTGTCGGATACTTCAGCCTTATGATGGCAGGTACCATGATAACCGACAAGAAGCTGAAAAAAGAGATAATCCGGGCTTTCTTCATTGTCATATTCCTGCAGACCTTTGTAGCGTTCCTGCAGACCTTCGGCCTCAATATAGACCAGTGCTTCTTTGACACGGAAGATATACGCTACAGAAAAATGTGCTACGGACTTCTCCAACACTCAAACTGGTACGGAGGTCTCAGTGTGCTTATGTTTGCCTGCGCAGCCGGTGTTTTCCTCTTTGTGGAGAACAAGCTCGCAAGGAACAGCTCATTTGTGCTTTCACTGGTATGCTTCTATACCCTGCTGTGTACAGAGGCAAGACTCGCTCTTGTAGGCGTATTCGCTTTCTTTTTCTTCCTTGCGGTATCTATAGCGGTAATGAAGCTCAGAGGCTACAAGAAGGAAAAAATGAACAGTATAATAAAACGGGCCTGCATACTGGTCGCAAGCACTGCTGCCGTTGCCGCGTTCACCATACTTGTACTCGGCCGTCTCAAATGGAAGTTTGAAAAAACAGCCACCGAGGTACAGGAATTCAAAAACGGCAATATCGGTGCTCTCGGAACTGACCGCGCAACTATTTGGAAAGCAGGTCTCAAAACAGTTCCCGGTCACTGGCTCTTCGGTATAGGCCTCGACAATTACAGACACGCATTCTACATGGATCCCGACTTCAAAAAGGGAATGCTGACGCAGGGCAAGGCACATAATGAATACATACATTACCTTGTAACGCAGGGAGCGCTCCAGCTCATAAACTATCTCTCGCTCCTTGTGCTTGCCGCCGTTACAGCAGTAAGAACAGTTATCCATACAGATGATGACGATGAACGCTTCATAAACTGGATCCTTCTCGGAATGTTCTTCGGCTACGCGGCACAGGCTTTCTTTAACAGCAGTGTAGTCAATGTCGCTCCTTACTTCTGGATAACGATAGGTCTGTGCCTTTCAAAAGCAAATCAGCGCCCCTTCGGTTACAGAAAGGCACATAAAAAAGCTGCCGAAGAAAAGAAATAACAGTTTGGAAAAAGCGTTGAAAACAAACACAAAAGCCATGAAGCAGATCTGCTCTGCTTCATGGCTTTATTCATAGTTTCACCAAGTCATCTGCCTGTTCAACCGCGAGCCTGCAGGTGCGGTCTCACAAAATTGTTATCACGATGCTTTTTCTCCGTTTCAACAGTATTCTGTTCAGGCGGAGCCGCAGCCTCATGTTCTGCATTTTCAGGCTTTTTCTCTATCTCAGGTGCATCCTGCCCCCGCGGAGCTTCGGCGTCATGTTCTTCACCTGTGAGCAGTTTCTCCATTTCGTCAGCGTCCTGACCGGTAACATATCCGTCTTTATCGAAATCAGCCTGGAATACCCCCTCAGGTGAAAGTGTTATTTTACCCGCAGCAAAATCTCTTACTGCCTGCGGATCGTTCCTGTCAAATACATTGTTGCCGTCAACATCATACAGCACGGTCGGCAGATCGTATCTGTCCGCAACTGAAAGAAACTGATTGCAGTAATGGGACAGCACGTCAATCCCCACATATGAACCCAGAAATTTCCTGAAAGCTTTCTGGTCGGAGCCATATCTCGGATGATTGCTGCATAGATAGTAGAGAACATTTATAAACCTCAGTGCTGTTCGTGTCGAAAAGGATAAGGTATTGTCTCCGCCGCCGCCATAGGAGCAGCTGCCTGACTCTTTAACAAACTGTATCGCGGTATCCAGAGTCTCACTGCTCATTTCAATGCTGTCGCCGAGCATGATCTTTTCTATAACAGCCCAGCCTTCCGAAAAACTGTTTGCGTATTTATCGTACAGATAAAGCTGGTCGAACAGGCAGTTTTGCAAGGCGTTGTTATCTGCGTTCGCCGAGCTGCTTAACGCATGAACGTAATTGTCGAGTACGGTACCGTTCAGTATCAGGTTTTTGGATCTGAGTTCGCTGCAGTTCTGTATCGCGGCGATACCGCGGACGTTTACAAGGCCTTCGTCACCCAAAGAGTCATAAGCCGCATAGCTTTGCGTTATGTCATTCAGGTAGCTGTATGCGTGGGATATCTCATGCATGATTCCCCAGTCAAAATAATCGTCCATGATCTGTCTGCAGTGGTACTGACTTGTATCATCAGGATACTTTATAAGTATGCCGACGTTCTTTCCCGTATCGTCCGTGATATAATCGCACTGTGACGAAGGCATGAAAACTGACGGATCATCAAAGCATATGTAAATATCCCTGAATTCTATTCCTGTTATATCAGACAAACTTGAAATATAGCGTCCGAGAGTCATGAGCCATTCGTCATATTGCTGATCGCTCAGATACGTGCTCTTCCTTATGGATAAATGTATCTTCTGCCCCTTGCTGTCAGTTACCTCAGAGTATATGTAACCCTCATCGGCCGCGCTTAAAACGCATGATACCGACACGTCGCAATCCGTGAAGCTTCCGTTAAGGAACTGCAGCTTTATATCTGTGTCCTTATTTCCGTAATAGGATATAAAATCCCACTTCACACTGTAAACAGCTGTTTTACTGTCAGACTGTCCTGTATCTTTTCTGATCTCCAGCCCCTGGGGCTCTGTCCAGTTCTTGTTTGAACCGCCGCTGGGATTGAAAACCTGAAGGGAAATACTGTTATTGATAATCTCGTCTGTGTCCGTTCCGTCATGATTCGTGATCTGAATCAAAAAACTCAGCGTCTTTCTGTCAAGCGCACAAGTGGAGATCTTACCGTTAAGCGACTGTTTTGACTTACCTGAGGGGCATTTGTATGTGCCTTTTTTTGAATCGAATTCCCAGTTAGCTCTTGAAGAAAGTTCTACCTTCTGAGCTTCAGTGCGGTATCTGTTTTCGCTTTGAACAGTCATCTCTGAATCAGTGATAGACATTGCCTGTATTGTTCCCGCTGTATCTGAGGCTGCGGAAGCGGTCAGGCTACTGCTTATGGATCCGACAGATGATGACGCGATCAAGGCTGCTGACAAAGTACCTGCTATGAATTTTCTTTTACTCATAATGAACCTCCGTTAGTATGATTTGCGATCAGCTCACCGCTCTGGCAGTGCTGATCTCATTGCAGAATGGATTTACTGTGTTTATGCCGGGTAATTTGCCTGAAAATAAGTGTCTGTTTTCTGAGCGCTCCTCCTTCCGTAATAATTTTATATATACAAAAACCGTGTTCTGAAAAAATATAACGCTGCGCTTTCAAAGGCAGCTCCTGCGTTGGCAAACATCCAAAACGCCTGTTTCACGCGCTCCCAACAGGGAGCCTGACTTTATATCACCTTCTGTGGACTGCAATTTTATATATAATTCTGTATAAAACGACATTTTTTATATTATATCACTAAAAATTTTATTATTCAATAGATTTTATCAGTTATTTTTCTGTAATGACTTCTTATCACGCTTCAGTATATACAAAACTTATACTTAACAAATGTACAAGCTCCACTTTTGGGAATTCAACGTACAAAACAATCACAGCTGACCGGTCGCTGTCAGACTGATAATAAAAAATTTATATATTAACCAACTGCAACAACTGCAAGAAATCAGGCAGCAGCATTTAAGGAAGCCTGTCTCTTTTTGTCCCTCTATGAAAAAATGCCCACTGATAATAAATCAGTGGGCATTTTTCAGTCCAATAGTTTGTTTATATGTTGTGTGCTGAAAAATTTCTTCCTATGATCTTTCTCATTTCGATAAGATCAAAAATATTCCAGATCCCGTCTCTGTTGCAATCGTAGTTTTTATTGCCAAGGTCGCAGCGATTTCCGAGAAGGAAGCTCTTGAAGCGCTCAGCGTCTTCTGCCGTATATATTTCCGGTTCAGCTGCTGAAATAACAACATCACCGTTGTTCCATACGACCTCATTTTTTTCCGCAGAACCTATAAAAGTAAGCTTTTCTGTGCACAAAGCGCCTTCCGTGCAATACCATGTAAGCATTAAACCGTCATCTGTTTCATCGCAGGCAAAGAACCATACATTGTCACTCATATATGCGATACCGCGTCCGTTGGAAAGATGATAGGAAAAATCAGTCTGCTCCTTGTCTGTTATATCGTAGGATACCGAATCCTCTTCATTTCCGCTGAACCAGTAGTAACCTTCTTCACAGTCGCCTGAAACACCCTCACATTTCCATAATCCTTTAGTAAAGTAAGTTCCCGGAGCCTGAGTATTGTCAAGCTCTATTCTTCTGCCGTTCTCATCAGTCCATTCGCCCGTGAAGCGGTCAACAGTACAGCATTTGAAAACCGAATCCTCATTACAGTAAAGATCTTCGGTAAAATAGACGTTTGTTGTTCCGTATCCGTCTTCGATCTCAAAGCAGCAGGGATTTAATAATATGCCGGTCGTTTTCTCATAATAATTTGTCAGAAGCTCAATTATCTCCGCGTTGCAAAGGAAACTGAAGTCTTCCGGAGAAACATCGGAAATATAGCTCATGACATCGATCCTGCCGTCTGCATATTCCAGTGAAGCTCTGTCTTCATATATTGACGCTGTAGTTTCTTCTGTATAACCTGTCTCATAAGTTTTTATGCATTTATCATTTTCAAGAATATATTCGCCGCCCATATTTGTGCCGCTGTTAGCAGAGAACGATATGAAATCCTTTCCGTTCGGGTCAAAATAGATATATTCTGAAACTGATGTGCCATTGTAATACACTTCCCAGAAGCCGGGCTTGAATGTGCTGACTTTTTCGCCTGCGCCGGGAGGTCCGAGTTCAGCTATGGCATCAGGATCAATATAGTAATCATCTCCCGGATTCAATTCTGTTAACAGCTGAGAGCCCTTTTCCTGACCCGGAGTCAGAAGATCAAGAGTGTTCGATGCATAGTATGTATAACCGTTCTCGCGGCAATAGTTTTTAACATTATCGATAATATCACTGTTCTCGGTATATTCAAGCAGATAAACGTCTTTTCCGAAATCACTTACAAGTTTACAGTAATCCTGAAAATACTCTCTTGTATCATCATCATTTTCGGTAAACAGATCGTTGTCCCAGTCTATGGCGCTGAAAACTGTCTCCTGATTTACAGCATCCATAATCGCATCAAGGTTTTTATTCTTCTCAGCATATTTTGAAATGTACGTATCACCGCCGTTAATGATAACGTATGTGTCATACGCCTTTAATCCCGTCAGGATATCTGTTACGCCGTTAAATATGCCCTCGTTTTTAAAATTGTAATATACATCGCAGTTATCGACCCAAAGGCCGTCAACGCCCTTGTCAAGTATATCCTTGGCGAGCTTGCCCACAACAAAGTCCTGCCATTCCTTCTGCGATACATCTATCCATTTCTCATCTGTCCAGTTCTCATATGTACCAAGGGAATACTTCTTGTATTTCTTGTAATAAGGACGGAATTTTTCAACAGAGCCAAGGTTCAGATAGCTGTAGACAGTGTGTCCTGCTTCCTTCAGCTCGCTGATCTCTTCTTCCTCAAAATACTGTGCGTCGATCACGATCTTCCTGTAATTTTCCATATAGGAGATATCCTCCGGATCAGCGCCAAGAAATACTCCGTACTCATACTTTACATCTGCCGTTTCAGCCTTGATACAGCAGGGAGCAGCAGATAATGCTGCAAAGCAAGTTGTTATAGCCATGATAAGGCTTGTTATCCTTTTATTTTTCATTATGATCCTCTTTTCGTTCGGTATTGTTTTAGTTTGTGAGTTTTCAGACATTTGGTGCGTCAGGTTGCTTCATATGATGTCAATAACAGTAGTGTTTTTCATAGTAATACTCCTTTTTGTGAATGTGAATCGTTTTTGATATGCATTTTATTATAAGCGCAGTTCATGCTGCACTGTTAATATATACGAATGAAAAAAACATTTTCAGACAAAAAATTCAAATCATTTATGATGAAGACAGTATCTCTTCCCCATTGCAATTCAGCTTATTGTACTTATCATCAGTCTGTTCAGATTGCAGCCTGATAAGCAGAGATAAATAAAGCTCTGAGGAACAGGCATATCATCACGATATACATAAAATAAAAGTGCTCTCCGTGGAATGGAAAGTCCCTGCTTTTTTTCCTGAACGTATCCGGTTAAATACGACAATAAAGTACTTGATTTATTTCTGTAAACAGTATATAATTTATGCATAACAAATCGCCTTATCCATTCAGCCAAAGGAGGTATAACAATGATACGCAAAAAGATCTTTACCGCTATAGCAGCTGTCGTTCTTTCAGCAGCAAACGCTCTCACTGCACTGCCCTCATGGACAGCCGCAGCAAACGGCTCTGAGACTTCACAGACTCAGAACGCTCCCACTGAAAAAAGCGACAGAACAGTAAGTATATATACCGGATCGCTTGCAGATCACACAGTACAAAAATCCGGTACGTGTACGCTGAAAATCTCATGCATTGATATTACAACAGGTGAAAAGACTGCTGATTTCACTTACGATTATCAGATCGCCAACGAATACATCGACGGTAACTATCCGTCAGGCAGGAAAATAGAAAAGCGTTCTGACGAGGTTTACGAATTGTACCCCGGTATAACATACTCCTTCTCGTTCTGGGTACAGGGTATGCAGACCTTCACTGACAGCTATTTCGTTCATTTTGACAGTGAAAACCAGACAAAAGAGTTGGTCGTAAAAGCATATCCGAAAAGCACTGCAAAAAATGTACACATAAAAGCCCATGACCTGACCGGTATTTCAGCAGATGCGGAAAAGAAACCTTATGACGGCGATAAGCTCATGGAGCAATTCCAGTACGTCTATGTCTATGACGAGAACGGAGAGCTCTTTGCGAGAACTGCCATGGAAGGACAGAATGACATATACCTCCCCGACGGCAAGTACAGTATCAAGGTGATACCCGCGTTATCCTACAGCTGTACCGAGCCCGGCGGAAATGTACTGCCCCTTGAAGTAAAGGACGGCAAGCCGGACAGCGATCTTGATTTCTGCTTTGAAAAAGACGACAGCAGCAAAGTTCAGACTCTCGGCATAAATGTGATCGACGCTCAGACAGGTGAGAATATCGACGATATCAGCTTTTATGTAAACTATTATTGTGAATATTCAGCCGGTACTCCGAATTTTCCCGAAAATTACCCCGCTTTCGGCGGATCATACTCTCAGGAGACAGAGTCCGGAAGTGATGAATTCGGTTACAGTACAGCCTTTAGTTCAGAACTGTGGGAACATATTGAGCTGTTTCCAAAAAAGAGTATTTTATTTAAGACCGGCACCGACGAAGCGATAACCGTCCCTGCTTTACGTACATACTATCAGATCAGTTTCATTTCTGTTCCTTTAAAATACCGGGACTGCTACATCGCGGAATGCGATCATAAGGACGGCGTCATTTTTGATTTTACTGACGGCGGCTCAGTATTCTTCAATGTTCTCGATGAAGACGAGAAAAATATCACAGTAAAGCTTATTCCTGTGCCCGAAGAAGAGTATCCCACAATAGGCAGCTGCTCGGCTGACATATCCGTTGTGGATATGGATACAGGCGAAAATATAGAAAACGTAAATGCAAGGCTCACGCTTGAAGGCAGCACTACAAGAATAAACGTCGGAAAATGGAACACCTCCGATTCACCGTCACAGTCCTTCAGTCAGCTCCGCGATTCGGTAAACTACCGGCTGGAGCTCAGCAATGTCCCGGAGGAATACGTATGTGAAACTTCCTGCAGCTTCCGTTTTGACAATGACGGCGAGAAAAAGGATATCACAATAAGAGCAAGGAAAGCCGGCATTGAACCGAATGTTCCGATAACAGCCAACGACTGGACCGGCTTCCTTTTCAATGACAATGCAAAGAATTACGGTATAAGGAAGATGAAAAAGCCCGTCACCGTAACGGTTTACGGCGAAAACGGCAGCTTGTTCGTTCAGGATACGATAACCGCAAAAGGCAGTATCTATCTCCCCGACGGAAAATACATACTTGAAGCCACTACGGAAAAAAGCACTGAGTTCCCGGATTACAAACCCGTTTCCACGGACGAAGAAAGAGTTCAGAGAGCGGCGGAACTCCTGCCTGACGAGGTAATACCAGACGGAAACAGGGTAGAGCTCACAGTCAGTGACGGGCTCCCCGACAAGGATATCTGCTTCTGCTTTGAAGAGGGTATAGAAACTCCTGCCGTGGAATCAAAGCTTAGGATACATATTATTGATTCTGAAACAGGCGAAACTCCGAAGGACGTTGTTTGCAAGGTCAATGAAGGGCTTTCCTACCGGACACCGCGGGAAATGGAATACAACACGAGCGAGGACGATGATATAACCCTTGAAAACCTCAGCGGAACATACAATATAAAAGTCTATTCTCCCGATCAGTATAACAACAGCTTCTTCTTTGAATACTCTCCGGACAAAGGTCTGTACGCTGACGGTGTATCGTTATTTGAAGTTTCATTCACGCTTTATCCAAAGGGTGACAATGATATTTATATAAAGCTCGTTCCGATCGATTCAAAGCCCGATAGTCAGGGCGACAACTGCGTTGCCAATGTTTCGGTTATTGACAGTGAGACAGGAGAATACATTCCTAATATACATTGCAATGTATACCTGAGCGGAAACGACTATAACATACCCGTTGCCGGCTGGAACTCGGCTGATCACACTATCGGATGTGTAAGAGGTCTTTACGCAGGTCAAAACTATTTATTGTCGCTTTTTGACATTCCCAGCGGTTATATATGCAAAAGCGATGTATATTTCAGCTTCGACGCACCGAATGAAACAAAGGACATAACACTTTATGCGTTCAAGCCTGAAAACACCAATGTTTACATAAAAGCTCTTGACATTTCGGATGAACGTCCTAATGGAAAATATATTCCGTATAAGAACTACAGGTTCATGGGATATGACGAATTCCAGCTCGAAGTCTATGATGCCGAGGGCAATGCTGTATACAGGAACGCTGCGGGAGAAATGTTCCTCCCCGACGGCGAATATACTGTAAAAGCCGTGTCACCTTACTACGGCTATGTTCTGCCGGACGAAAACGCCCCGAAAACAAAAGCTGCCATGAAGCAGATCACAGACTACATTATCGCTGCCAACGGTGAGCTGAGCATAACTGTAAAGGACGGTCAGATGGCGGAAAAATGCTGCTTCCTGTTCATAAACGAAAAGGAATACAGCGAAGCTATCAACTATGGTGACTCAAACTGTGACGGTACTGTAGACCTTGCAGACGCGGTGCTTATAATGCAGGCACTGGCAAACCCTGACAAATACGGTCTGAACGGAAGCTCGGAACTGTGTATTACGGCTAAGGGGCTCAATAACGCAGATGTTGACAGTACAGTAAAGGGACTGACTTCAAACGACGCTCTCTGCATACAGAAATACCTGCTCGGAATAATAACAGCTCTGCCTGTATAAAACCAAAACATAAAAGATCAGGAGTATGTCCGGGATAAGCGAACATACTCCTGATAAATTTTTATATTGAAGCTTTTTTGAAAAAGTGTGAGAGTTTATGAAACCCCGACCGTCTAATAAGTGTACACAATAAAAACAGGCGGATTGCTGGCCGAAAAGATTCTGCACAGCAAACTGCCATGTCCTTGATCTAAAGGAGGGGTTACTATGAAAAAAAGTAAAAAACTGACAATACTCACAGCACTTATAATGGGACTGACATCATTTTCAGCTATCCCAATGACAACAACAGCCGAGGACGGAGCACCCGCAGCAGTTTCGGACAGTGATGAATATACTGCTAAGGAAAAGGGCGAGATCATTTTTGATGCTGATGATCTTTCTGTGAAAGTATACACAGGTGATGAGCTTAACATCGATAATGTACAGCTCAGATATGGAGTATATTACGACGAAGAAAAATCATACGTTTCACCGTTGTATGATTTTGAAAAATTCACTGTAGGCTCAGGTACCAGTTCCGAGCTTTACACCATAGATACAAGCGAGGTTGATACTACTAAAGCAGGTAAGTATAATATAGTGCTCAAGCCCAGAGCAGGTGCTGTATTTAAAGCATTATCGGATTATAACACAAATTATGAGATCACACTGGAGGGAACAGAAAGCTATCTGCCTGTTATAGTCTATGACAAGGAAAGCATAAAGGATACTCCCCTTTATCTGCGTTTCTTCACAGAAGCCATTGAGGCACCTGCGGGAAGTATTCCTGATTTCAGACTTTGCGGCGCAATGGCTTCCGATGTAAGTTATGAGGTGGAGGACGAGACGATCGCAAGGGTCACTGAAAGATCAAATCCCGAATTCCTTGAACTGGATTGCTTAAAGGAAGGCGAAACTACTATTAATGTCTATACCTCCGACGGCAGAAAAACAAGTGAGAAGATAATAGTGACACCGTCGCTTTATCAGCCGATTGATCCTGACGAGTTCCCTTTTACCACAACTACAACATATAATCCTGATCATGTATATACCACTACAACTACAGTGACAGTTGACAAGTGGTGGTATGAATATGAAAAAAGTCTTCTTCCGACAACAACTACTGATGTTCTTACAAGTTATGCCGGAAAGCCACTGACCACTACCACCACAACACTGCCTTTTGCAAAAGTTGATCTCGATACTTCCGATATGAAGGTAGGTGAAACAAGAAAAGGTCACTGTATTGATCCGCGTACAGGAGAGAATATAGTAGCTACAATTATGCCATCTTCAAATATGTGCGTTTCATACAGCTCGGATCAGAAAACTTTCACCTTAACAGCTCTTAAAGAAGGGCTTACTCACCTTGCCATTGTTACAGGAGATATGCCTACATATTCTATTGACATCAGGGTCGTAGCGGCAGATTCAGCTGTAACGGGCACAAATGAGCCTGAAACATGGATAAGGGGAACTGGTGTGGATCACTTCGACAGTATAAAAACTCTTCCGACAAAAACTATTTACGATGAAGGTGAAGAGCTTGACCTCAGCGGACTTGCAGTCAATGCTTATCATTCAGCTGCAAGAAGTTCCAATAAAGGCAACTCAGAAACTTTAAGAACGGATTACGCCTGGGAGATCGAAGAAATAAAACCGGAATATATTACTATCAGTGATCTGCAGGGCAAAACCTATAAACCAGATCAGTTTGCAGCGCTCAAAGGCGGAAATGCCTGCATTGTAAGTATGGGTAAAAACCAGTATATTCCCGATATCAAGGTAGCCGGTGAAGAATACGAAAAAGATCTTTATGATACAGACGGCTTCTCTTTCAGAGTATATATAAACCCTTACAATAAGGATTCAAAGTTCATAAAGATTGATAACGCCGAGGTCGAGAGTTTTGCATATGGTTCAACAAGCAAGGGATTCAAACTGAAAGGTAAGGACGCTTTCAGTATAGATATGGACGCTAATATGCACTTTGGATATTCTGTTGAAAGTGATATACGGCAGGGCGACAAAGTATCAGGAGTGCTTTATATCAAGCCTGAAACGAACTATATAATCATGGGGGATCTTAATGTCATTGAATACGGCGGTGAAGACGGTGATGCAAATGCCGACGGCACACTTGATATGGCTGACGCTGTATTGATAATGCAGGCTCTTGCAAATCCTAATAAATACGGTCTTAACGGTACAAGCGAAAAACACATCACAAAGAGAGGAAAAGCTCTCGGTGATATGGATTACAACGGTCTGACCGTCGGTGACGCACAGGTAATTCAGCGCAAACTGCTTGGTTTGGATGTTGACGCTGTATTTACCATTTATAGTGAAAAAGAATAAGTATTACGTTTATGGGATATAATATATCATCATTGCATTTTTGCCGGCACTCTTATTGCTATAGTACCAATATACAACTAAAGGCAATAATCAAGAAAGCTCTCCGAAGTGGAGAGCTTTCTTCTTGCCTACTCTTATTTTCTTAGGATCACCCCTGCGTATGCAGGGAAAAGTCAAATGCCGTATCAATTATGTTCTCTGTCACAGGATCACCCCTACGTGTGCAGGGAAAAGTACGAGCCACGACCATTAGAACGACCACCTCTAGGATCACCCCTGCGTGTGCAGGGAAAAGCATTACATTCAGGGCGTACAAAGTGCTCTATGAGGATCACCCCTGCGTGTGCAGGGAAAAGATTTATCCAGTATCTCTCATTCTCAGTCATTTAGGATCACCCCTGCGTGTGCAGGGAAAAGGCGTTAATATCAATGTTTCCGTTTTCTTTATAGGGATCACCCCTGCGTGTGCAGGGAAAAGGCTATCATAACAACCGAAATAGGTACAAAAGTAGGATCACCCCTGCGTGTGCAGGGAAAAGAGTTGTTAAGCTGTTCAACCGTGACACAAATTAGGATCACCCCTGCGTGTGCAGGGAAAAGTGTTATTGCCGCGGACGGCATGACATACGGCGAGGATCACCCCTGCGTGTGCAGGGAAAAGTGGCATTTTGCAGACCTGTTATCGGGACTTCTAGGATCACCCCTGCGTGTGCAGGGAAAAGCTGATATCAGACGTGAAAACGCATATAATAACAGGATCACCCCTGCGTGTGCAGGGAAAAGTCACAGTTTGTTTATACCGGTTTACCGGACACAGGATCACCCCTGCGTGTGCAGGGAAAAGTGCAACAGCAAATTTATCACCCTTGATTATTGAGGATCACCCCTGCGTGTGCAGGGAAAAGACGTGATACCGGTGATTGCGAGTGATGGGTGGAGGATCACCCCTGCGAGTGCAGGGAAAAGCTAAACCCGAATAACGAGTAGACAGA
>JAEEGJ010004043.1_pt1 | contig 51704 bp, 40 predicted proteins | sample 8958761 | NCBI WGS metagenome assembly JAEEGJ01 (sample SAMN16246546, study PRJNA631951) | gut metagenome | biome: gut microbiome; feature: rumen; material: RS-attached | host: Bos | place: Iran: Karaj | collected 2018-10
ATTATATGATAAGTGATATGTTCTATGAAACTGTTGCGGCAGGGAAAAAGGCATATGAGACTATGAATCTTTTATCATCAGATATGAAAGCAGCCGGAATAACAAATGTCGGGCAGATAGAAGTATATTTTCATATTTATGATTCGGATACATATAAAACCATTGATGATTCTGAATGTATTTTGATTAAAACAAATCTATATGACAAAATGGATACCACTGTTGATAATACTGGAAAGACCTTGTATGAAAAAGACGGAATAAAGATTATCGGTAAATATGTTGACGAATCCAGCTTTTGGGGAGCCGCCGTTATGTTGTATTGTGAAAATAATTCTGGACAAAAGGTGAGGATTTCGGTTGATGATCTTTCTGTAAATGGCTTTATGGTTTCCAGCTTTTTCTCTCAGACAGTGTATGATGGGAAAATGGCATTTGATGACATTACTCTATTATAAAGTGATTTAAAAGAAAATGGAATCACATCAATTGATACGATTTCACTGAAATTTAAAGTATCGAATCCGGATACATATCGGACTATTGTAGAAACTGATGAAATAACATTTTCAACAAAATAAAAAAATTTCTTGACATTTTAAAAAATTGGAGTATACTGTTGTTTGAATTATTGAGGCAAGGGTGTCTCGGATTGTATCCGAGGCACCTTTTCTTTTTGCTTATAAGGTCTAAAGAGTAAAGGATTGTCATCTTGAGAAGAAGCTGACACAAGAATAACCGAAAACAGAAAGGTGTGAAAGAAATGGGTAAGCCTACAGGTTTTTTAGAGTATGAGAGAAAGGACGGAGCGGTTGTTCCGGAGAAAGAACGTATAAAGAATTTCAATGAGTTTCACTCGAGTCTGTCACTTGAAGAGCAGAGAAAACAGGCAGCCAGATGTATGGAATGCGGCGTTCCGTTCTGTCAGGCGGGCGTAAAGATTTCGGGAATGATATCGGGCTGTCCTTTGAACAATCTGGTACCTGAGGTTAACGATTTGATATACAGAGGTAACTTTGCAGAAGCATACAGAAGACTTTCGATAACACATTGCTTCCCTGAGTTTACTTCCAGGGTTTGTCCTGCACTATGTGAGCATGCCTGCACATGCGGACTTCATCAGGCCCCCGTTTCCACCAAGGAAAACGAGAAAACCGTCATAGAATATGCTTTTGCCAACGGTCTGGTTGATGAGCCCGAACCTAAGGTAAGGACCGGTAAAAAGGTTGCAGTCATAGGAAGCGGTCCTTCAGGACTTGCAGCGGCTCTTATGCTAAACAGAAGAGGCCATCTGGTTACCGTATATGAAAGAAGCGACCGTGTAGGCGGATTGCTAAGATACGGTATCCCGAACATGAAGCTTGACAAGAGCATAATAGACAGAAGAGTTGCTTTAATGGAAAAAGCAGGTATTACCTTTAAGGTAAGTATTGATATAGGAAAAGATATTACAGGAGAAGAGCTCTTAAAACAATATGATGCGGTTGTTCTTGCATGCGGAGCTTCACATCCGAGAGATATAAATGCACCCGGAAGGGATGCAGAAGGCATATATTTTGCGGTTGACTTCCTGAAAAAGGTAACAAAGAGACTGCTTGATTCGGAGATGAAGGAATTTCCTTTTGATCTTGCAGAAGGAAAGGATGTAATAGTTATCGGCGGCGGCGATACAGGTAATGACTGTGTAGGTACATGTATAAGGCTGCACGCCAAGAGCGTGACACAGTTAGAGATGATGCCCGAGCCTCCGAAGGAAAGGCTGGAGTCAAATCCTTGGCCCGAATGGCCCAGAGTACTTAAGGTTGATTACGGACAGGAAGAAGCAATAGACCGGTTCGGTTCCGATCCCAGAATATATAAAACCACAGTTAAAGAGTTTATAAAGGACGAGAGCGGTAAGCTTAAGAGCGTTGTCCTTGTTTCGCTTGAATCAAAGAAGGACGAAAAGACAGGCCGTATGAGCATGGTTCCCGTTGAAGGTACCGAAAAGGAAGTACCTGCACAGCTGGTACTTATCGCAGCAGGTTTCCTCGGAAGTGAGAGTTATGTTACCGATTCCTTTAAGGTAGAGGTTGACGGCAGGACTAATGTAAAGACAGATGCAGATAAGCATGCTGCTTCGGTAGCAAAGATATTTACTGCCGGTGATATGCACATCGGTCAGTCACTGGTTGTAAGAGCCATAGCTGAAGGCAAGGCAGCAGCCAGGGAAGTTGATGAGTACCTGATGGGATATTCAAATTTGTAATTAACAAGTGTCAATCATAGGACAGCTGTGATTGATCATGGGAGGATAGATAAGAATTATGAAAATTACGTTGAATGAAGTGAATAAAAACGGTTTGTACAGCCCGGAATTTGAGCATGACAACTGTGGTATAGGAGCTATAGTTAATATAAAAGGAAAAGCCGGACACGGGATTGTTGCGGATGCTCTTTCAATAGTAGAGAACTTGGAGCACAGAGCAGGGAAGGACGCAGAAGGCAAGACCGGTGACGGCGTCGGCATCCTTACGCAGATACCTCATAAGTTTTTCAAAAAGGTGATGAAACAGCAGGGCATAGAGCTTCCCGAAAAAAGAGGCTACGGCGTCGGTATGATATTTTTCCCGCAGGATGAGCTTCAGATGCGTCAGGCTAAGGCAATGTTTGAGGTTATAGTTAAGAAGAACGGTCTTGAGATACTTGGGTTCAGGAAGGTCGATACCAATCCGGGCGTGCTTGGTTCAAAGGCACTTGAGTGTATGCCCAATATATACCAGGTATTTATAAAAAGAAACGAAAAAAATTCGGATCTCGATTTTGACAGATTATTATATATCATCCGCCGTGAGTTTGAGCAGAGTAATGTAAATACCTACATTCCGTCACTTTCGTGCAGGACTATAGTATATAAGGGAATGTTCCTTGTAGGCCAGCTCCGTACATTCTTTAAGGATCTTATGGACAAGGATTACGAGTCGGCTATCGCTATGGTTCACTCGCGTTTCTCGACAAATACGACACCCAGCTGGAACAGGGCTCATCCCAACAGGCTCATCGTTCATAACGGTGAGATAAATACCATCAAGGGTAATGCCGACAAGATGCTTGCCCGTGAAGAGACCATGCATACCAATGCATTCTCGGAAGAGGATATGACCAAGGTTCTGCCCGTTATCTCACAGAGCGGTTCCGATTCGGCCATGCTTGATAATACTCTTGAATTCCTGATGATGAGCGGCATGGAGCTTCCGTTGGCAGCTATGATCGCCATCCCCGAGCCTTGGGCACATAATGAGACTCTGTCCCAGGAGGAGAGGGATTTTTACCAGTATTATGCAACTATGATGGAGCCTTGGGACGGTCCCGCATCAATCGTATTCTCAGACGGAGATATAATGGGAGCCATTCTTGACCGTAACGGTCTTCGTCCTTCAAGATATTATGTAACGGATGACGACAGGCTGATCCTTGCAAGTGAAGTGGGCGTGCTTGATTTTGATGAAGAGCACATTGTTAAGAAGGAAAGACTCCATCCCGGAAAGATGCTGCTGGTTGATACGGTACAGGGCAGGATCATAGGAGATGAGGAGCTTAAGGAACGTTATGCCCATAAGGAGCCTTACGGCGAGTGGCTGGACAGCAATATCGTAGAGCTTCATGATGTTAAGATCCCCAATCTTAAAGTGCCCGCTTACAGCAGGGACGAGTTAAAGCGTCTGCAGAAATCCTTCGGTTATACATACGAAAACTATCATGATTCAATCCTTACAATGGCACTTAACGGTTCGGAGCAGATAGGCGCGATGGGTGTAGATATCCCGATAGCTGCGCTTTCCGACAGCTATCAGCCTCTGTTCTATTATTTTAAACAGCTGTTTGCACAGGTTACAAACCCTCCTATTGACGCCGAGCGCGAAAAGATTGTTACTTCCACTACGGTTTACGTTGGAAAGAACGGTAATCTCCTGGAGGAAAAGCCTTCAAACTGCCATGTATTAAAAATCCATAATCCGATCCTGGCAGACCTCGATCTCTTAAAGATAGAGCATATGAAGAAGGACGGCTTTAAGGTAGCAAAGGTTTCCACATGTTATTATAAGGGAACCCCTATGAAACGCGTTTTAAAGCATCTCTTCATTGAGGTTGACAAGGTTTACCGCGAGGGCGCTACAATCCTTATCCTTTCCGACAGGGGAGTTGACGAGAACCACGTTGCTCTGCCTTCACTGCTTTCGGTGGCTGCAGTACATAAGCATCTGGTTGAGACAAAGAAATCGACGGCTATGTCCATCATAGTTGAATCAGGTGAGCCAAGTGAAGTACATCACTTTGCCACACTTCTCGGTTACGGTGCATCCGCAGTCAACCCTTATCTTGCACATGCGGCAATCAAGGAGCTTGTTGATGAGGAGTTACTTGACAAGGATTACTATGCAGCCGGCGAGGACTATGACAAGGCAGTTCTCCACGGTATCGTAAAGATAGCTTCCAAGATGGGTATCTCTACCATCCAGTCCTATCAGGGCAGCAAGATATTCGAAGCAATCGGTATTTCTGAGGATGTTATAAATGAATACTTTACCGGCACGGTTAGCCGTGTAGGCGGTATCTCTCTTGAGGAGATTGGAAAAGCTGTCGACAAACAGCATTCAAAAGCTTTTGATCCGCTGGGACTGGCTGTGAACAACGAGCTTACCGCATACGGCAGACATAAATCAAGAAGTCAGGGAGAAAACCACAGGTATAATCCCGAAACCATACATATGCTCCAGACTTCAACGAGAGAGGGCAGCTTTGATAAATTCAAGCAGTACACCTCAATGGTTGACGCGGAGGAAACAGGTTATTTAAGAAGCCTCATAGATTTCAATTATCCGGCTGAAGGCATTTCGATAGATGAGGTTGAAAGTGAGGACGAGATAGTAAAGAGGTTTAAGACCGGTGCCATGTCCTACGGCTCAATCTCGGAGGAAGCACATACGGCACTTGCGATAGCCATGAACCATCTTCAGGGCAAGTCCAACAGCGGTGAAGGCGGAGAAAGCGATGAGAGGATCGCGACCGCCGGCACAAAGGACGACAGAAGCTCAAAGATCAAGCAGGTGGCAAGCGGACGTTTCGGCGTTACCAGTGCTTACCTTATAAGTGCTCAGGAAATCCAGATAAAGATGGCGCAGGGAGCAAAGCCCGGTGAAGGCGGACATCTTCCCGGAAGGAAGGTATACCCCTGGATTGCCAAGACCAGACATTCGACGCCCGGCGTGAGCCTTATCTCACCGCCCCCGCATCATGACATTTACTCAATCGAGGATCTGGCAGAACTTATATATGACTTAAAGAATGCAAACAAAAAGGCAAGGATATCGGTCAAGCTGGTATCCGAGGCAGGTGTCGGGACCATAGCATCCGGTGTTGCAAAGGCAGGCGCACAGGTTATCCTTATTTCGGGGTATGACGGAGGTACGGGTGCGGCACCCATCAGTTCGATCCATAACGCAGGACTTCCTTGGGAGCTTGGACTTGCAGAGACTCATCAGACCCTGGTAGCCAACGGACTTAGAAATAAAGTCATCATCGAGACCGACGGCAAGCTTATGAGCGGCAGGGATGTAGCTATAGCAGCCATCCTTGGTGCGGAGGAATTCGGTTTTGCAACAGCTCCGCTTGTAACCTTAGGCTGTGTAATGATGAGAGTATGTAATCAGGATACCTGCCCCATGGGTATAGCCACACAGAATCCCGAGCTTAGGAAGAGGTTTATAGGAAAGCCTGAGTATGTAGAGAACTTCATGAGATTTATTGCAAGGGAGCTTAGGGAATACATGGCTAAGCTTGGCGTAAGGAGCATGAAGGAGCTTGTGGGAAGGACCGACCTCTTAAAGAGTAAGGCTGCAAAGGATGATAAAAAGGCAGCCATCGACCTTTCGAAGATTCTCTGTGATATGTCAAAGGTAGATAAGGATCAGCAGGTATTTGACGCCAAGAACCTTTATGATTTCAAACTCGAAGAGACGGTTGACGAGAAAGTACTCTTAAAGGATAAGAGTGTGCTTAAGGCAGTCAAGGACGGAAAGGCCTGTGAGATCTCGGTGGATATAAAGAATACCGACAGAACCTTCGGAACACTGCTTGGTGCAGAGATAACAAGGCTTCATCCCGAGGGATTGCCTGAGGATACCATCACCGTTAACTGTAAGGGTGCGGGCGGACAGAGCTTCGGTGCATTTGTTCCGCAGGGTCTTACACTTAAGATCACAGGTGATTCAAACGATTACTTCGGGAAGGGTCTTTCAGGCGGAAAGCTTACGGTTAAGGCTCCCGATAATGCAAAGTACGATCCGAGCGAGAACATCCTTATCGGTAACGTTGCGCTTTACGGAGCAACTTCGGGCGAGGCATATATAGCAGGAATGGCAGGAGAGAGATTCTGCGTAAGAAATTCCGGTGCAACCGCAGTTGTTGAAGGTGTCGGCGAGCATGGATGCGAATATATGACAGGCGGCGTGGCAGTGATCCTCGGACCTACGGGCAAGAACTTCGCAGCCGGTATGAGCGGCGGTATCGCTTACGTACTTGATGAGGGCAATAAATTATACCGCAATCTCAACAAGCAGTTAGTCAGCATGAAAACCGTTGAGAGCAAGGAAGATATAGACAGACTAAAGAGCATTATTGAAAAACATGAAGCTGCTACAGGCTCGAAAAAGGCTAAAAGGATACTTGATAATTTTGATTCTTACATAGGGAATTTTAAAAAGATCATTCCTATGGATTATCAGAAGATCATGAGCCTTATTGATGAAAACATATTAAAGGGCTTGAGCAGGGAAGAAGCACAGATCAAAGCATTTACTGATTTTATAGGTGAAAAATGATATGAGAAGCCAATTTTTAGAAAAAAAGGTTGACAAATGCCGCAACGTGAGTTAATATATCTTTTCATAAGGGCAAGGGAGTCTTTGAACACAGGTTCAAAGACTCTTTTAACATTATAAAGGCAATGGTGTCTTATATCCGTTTGATGGCGGTATAAGGCACCCTTTTTTATGTGAGAAGCTGATCCCGACAATGGAAGCTGGAATTCAAATTGTTGGCTGAGCAAACAGAGCGTATTAGAAAATAATATAGAGAACCGGGAGGATTGATCATATGTGTTCGATTATGACATATTGTGATGATAATGTTGATTACGATACATTTAAGGAGGGTTTTGACAAGACTGTATCACGTGGTCCCGATGACAGCCGTATAATATCGCTAAAGAACGGTGTCATGGGTTTTCACAGGCTTGCTATCATGGGACTTCATCCCGAGGGAATGCAGCCGTTTGAGAGAGATGGAAGTTACGTAGTATGTAACGGTGAGCTTTATGGGTTTAAGGAGATGAGGGATGATCTTATTAAGAAAGGATATACCTTTGAGAGCGACAGCGACTGTGAGATAATCCTTCCCTTATACTTTGAATACGGAACGGATATGTTCAGGATGCTCGATGCGGAATATGCATGTGTGATATATGATGCAAGGACCGATGAATATATAGCAGCAAGGGATCCGATAGGGATCAGGCCTCTTTACTACGGCTATGATGAAGAGGGTGCGATCGTATTTGCCAGCGAGCCGAAGAACATTGTAGGGATAGTTGACAGGATCATGCCTTTCCCTCCCGGACATTATTATAAAGAAGGAAGATTTGTCTGCTACAATGATATTTCAAAGGCAGCATTTGTTACGGAAAGCGGATACGCAGACGGAACGGGAACCGTCAGGGAATATATAAAGGATGATATTGAGACCATAACGAAAAACATTCATGATAAGCTTGTGGCAGGTGTTGAGAAGAGGCTTGTGGCTGATGCCAAGGTAGGCTTCCTGCTTTCGGGCGGACTTGATTCTTCACTTGTATGTGCAATTGCAGCACGTAAATCCGACAAGCCCATCCGTACATTTGCCATCGGAATGACAGAGGATGCGATCGATCTTAAATATGCAAAACAGGTAGCGGATTACATAGGAAGCGACCATACAGAAGTATATATGACTCCCGAACAGGTAATAAGCTCTCTTGAGGATGTAATACATCTGCTCGGAACCTATGATATTACTACGATAAGAGCCAGCATGGGTATGTACCTTGTATGTAAGGCGATACACGAGACGACCGATGAGAGGGTGCTTCTGACCGGTGAGATATCCGATGAGCTTTTCGGTTATAAATATACCGATTTCGCACCCAGTGCGGAGGAATTCCAGAAAGAGGCTGAGAAACGTATCCACGAGCTTCACATGTATGATGTTCTCCGTGCTGACAGATGCATTTCCGTTAACTCGCTTGAGGCACGTGTTCCCTTCGGTGATCTTGATTTTGTAAAATACGTAATGTCGATCGACCCCGAGATCAAGCTGAACAAGTACGGAAAAGGAAAGTACCTTTTAAGAAAGGCATTTGAAAAGGGCGGCTATCTTCCCGATGAGATCCTTTGGCGTGAGAAGGCAGCGTTCTCAGATGCGGTCGGACATTCCATGGTTGATTACCTTAAAGAATATGCCGAAAAGACAATATCCGACGAGGAGTTTAATCAGGAGTGCAATAAGTACACATATGCAACTCCGTTTACCAAGGAATCATATCTTTACAGGAAGATTTTTGAAAAGTATTATCCCGGACAGGCCAGAATGGTTGTTGATTTCTGGATGCCCAACAAGAGCTGGGAAGGCTGCAATGTAAACGATCCTTCGGCAAGAGTTCTTTCAAACTACGGTGACAGCGGTAAGTAATGGGTCGGGCTTATATAACAGAATCAGAGATGCTAAGCAGTGTTTTGTTACCGAGGAAACGCTGAAGGCGTTTTCAAGGTGACAATGACAGAAGGGTAGAAAAATGAGTTTACATGAAGAGTGCGGAGTATTCGGTGTATACTCCGACAAAAGAATGGATGTTGCAGGACTGTCATATTACGGGCTCTATGCTCTTCAGCACAGAGGGCAGGAAAGCTGCGGTATAGTCGTAAATGATGACAGGGTGTTTTATTCTCACAAGGATCTGGGACTTGTAAGCGAAGTTTTCAGCCCTGAGATCCTTGCGAAGCTGCCTGAGGGCAGGATGGCGGTTTCCCATGTAAGATACGGGACAACAGGGGCAAATAACAGGAGCAACTGTCAGCCCATAGAGGTTAACCACCGTAAAGGAAGAATGGCCGTCGCTCACAACGGTAACCTGTCAAATGCAGCAGAGCTCAGGGAAGCCTTAGAGTTAAAGGGAGCCATATTCCATACGACAAGCGACACCGAGATAATAGCATATATCATAACAGAAGAGAGGCTTTCCTCTTCGTCGATAGAGGAAGCCATAGAAAAAGCCATGAATTCCCTGGAAGGAGCATATTCTCTGATAATCATGTCTCCTCAGAAGCTGATATGCGTAAGGGATCCTCATGGCTTTAGACCTTTATGTTACGGACGTACCGAGGACGGCACATATGTCGCCGCATCGGAGTCCTGCGCTTTGACTGCGGTCGGAGCGGAGTTCATCCGTGACATAGAGCCGGGAGAAATGCTTGTTTTCGGTAACGGTGAGTTAAGATCGATAAAGACACATATGAATAAGCAGGAGAAAAAATTCTGTGTATTTGAGTATATATATTTCGCACGCCCCGATTCGAAGATAGACGGAGTTTCCGTACATGCATCAAGAGTGCATGCCGGCGAGATACTTGCCGAGGAATATCCCGTCGATGCGGATATAGTAGTCGGAGCTCCGGATTCCGGACTTGATGCGGCTCTCGGGTTTTCGCGGAAGTCGGGGATACCCTTCGGGTTGGGCTTTATAAAGAACAAATATGTCGGAAGGACCTTTATCTCGCCTACCAAGGGTGGAAGGATGGACGGTGTCCGTATAAAGCTTGCGGCACTTGAAGAGTCGGTAAAAGGAAGGAGAGTAGTCCTGGTCGATGACTCGATAGTAAGAGGTACTACCATGGAACGTGTGGTAAGGCTCTTAAAGGAAGCCGGTGCAACGGAGGTGCATGTACGCATATCTTCGCCGCCGTTCCTGCACCCGTGTTATTACGGGACAGATGTCGATTCGGAGGAAAACCTTGTGGCGGCTAACCATAAGATCCCGGAGATATGTGAGATGATAGGTGCGGATTCCCTGGGGTATTTCCCGGAGAGCAGGCTTAATGAGCTTGCCGGGGGACAGGGCTTCTGCAGCGCATGCTTTAACGGCAGATATCCGACTAAGGTGCCTTTGCAGGGAAAGAATCTTTTTGAAAACTGAAAAAAATGTTGACAACTTAATAAAAAAAGAATAAACTAGTTGTTCGAAGAAGCAAAGGCGTTTCGGGGTTAGTGTCTCGAAGTGTCTTTGTTTTTTAGTTTTGGATTTCCGGAAAGGAATTTCAGCTATGGAATTTAACAGAAAGCTTATACTTGAAGACGGACAGGAATATTATGGATATGGGTTCGGAGCCGATGAGGAAAAGGTTTGCGAGCTTGTATTCAACACATCCATGGTCGGGTACCAGGAGATACTTTCCGATCCGTCATATACATACCAGGCGATAGTCATGTCATATCCCCTTATAGGAAACTACGGGATGGCGGATGATGATTATGAGTCGGAAACGCCCACTGCCGGTGCGCTTATCACACATGAATACAACGATCTCCCGAGTAATTTCAGGAGCACGGAGACATTATCGGAGGTCATGAAGAGATATTCAATCCCCGGAGTCTGCGGGATTGATACCAGAAAGCTTGTAAGATCGATAAGGGATTTCGGAAGCAGGAAGGTACTGATCACCGGCGTTTCAACGGATAAGGAAAAAGGACTCGAGATACTGAAAAATACTTCTATCCCCACCGATGCTGTGGAGAAGGTAAGCTGCAGGAATATCTGGAGATCGAAGGTAATGCTGAACCCGGGAGACGGGAGACTGCATTACGGAAAGAAAAAGCATGTGGTAGCCATTGACTGCGGCATGAAGAAAAACATCGTACTCAGCTTAAATAACCTTGGAATAGATGTGACCATAGTTCCGTGGAATACAAGCGCAGAGGAAATAAGGAATCTGAGACCGGACGGAATATTCATATCCAACGGCCCCGGAGACCCGACGGATGTGGTTCCGACCATAGAAACAGTAAGGAAGCTTATCGGTTCGTACCCGATTTTCGGTATATGTCTCGGACACCAGATTATTTCCCTGGCATATGGAGCAAAGACCTATAAGCTGAAGTTTGGTCACAGGGGCGGGAACCATCCCGTGAAGAACCTGGAGACCGGAAGGATAGAGATAACATCACAGAACCATTCGTATGCGGTTGATGAGGAAAGCATGAAGAATACGCCGTTAAAGGTTACGCATATGAATATTCTGGACAATACTGTTGAGGGCGTAAGCTGTGAAAGAGATAAGGTTTTCTCTGTGCAGTATCATCCCGAGAGTGCTCCGGGACCTCAGGATTCAAGGTATTTGTTTGATAAATTTCTTAAGTCTATAACAGGGACAGTTCCGATGTCTTTAAATTAGCGTCATTCTGAGCGTTAGCGAAGGATGACAAAAAGAGCTTAAGTTAACGATGTTAGGATAAACTATGAATAACAGAGTAGGAGCAGAAGAAGATCATGCCGAAAAGAACGGATATAAAAAAGCTTCTTGTTATAGGTTCGGGACCTATAGTCATCGGCCAGGCCGCAGAGTTTGACTATGCGGGCACGCAGGCCTGCCTGGCATTAAAGGAAGAGGGCTACGAGGTAGTGCTCTGCAACTCGAATCCTGCGACGATCATGACGGATACATCCATAGCGGACAAGGTATACATGGAGCCGCTGACATTGGAATATATAGCAAAGATAGTCAGATATGAGAGACCGGATGCCATACTTCCGGGACTCGGAGGACAGACCGGGCTTAATCTGGCTATGCAGCTTGAGAAAAAAGGAATACTTAAGGAATGCCGTGTATCTCTTCTCGGGACAAAGAGCGAGAGCATAGAAATGGCCGAGGACAGGGAGCTTTTCAAGGAACTATGTGAAAGACTCGGAGAACCGGTGCTTCCTTCCGATATAGCTTCATCCGTTGAGACAGGATTAAAGGTGGCTGAGAAAATAGGCTATCCTGTTGTGCTCCGTCCCGCATTTACGCTTGGCGGTACAGGCGGCGGATTTGCCGATAACGAAGAAGAATTTGTGCCTTTGATGAAGAATGCGCTTTCACTTTCTCCTGTAAAGCAGGTACTTATCGAAAAGAGCATCAAGGGTTTTAAAGAGATAGAATATGAAGTGATCCGTGACAAGAATGATACGGCCATCACTATCTGTAACATGGAAAACATGGATCCTGTCGGAGTTCATACCGGGGATTCCATAGTCGTTTGTCCTTCGCAGACTCTGACCAACAAGGAATATCACATGCTGAGGGACAGTGCATTAAAGATCATCAGAGCCCTTGAGATCGAGGGCGGCTGCAATGTCCAGTTTGCACTCGATCCCAATTCCTTTGATTATTATCTGATAGAGGTAAATCCCAGGGTATCGCGTTCATCCGCACTTGCATCGAAGGCCAGCGGATATCCTATCGCAAGGGTTTCCGCAAAAATCGGTATCGGTATGACTCTGGATGAAATCAGGCTTGCCAATACTCCGGCGTCCTTTGAGCCCGCGCTTGACTACGTGGTTACAAAGATGCCGAGGTTCCCGTTTGATAAATTTACCGATGCAAACAATACGCTCGGTACTCAGATGAAGGCTACGGGTGAGGTCATGAGCATCGGAAGATGCTTTGAGGAAAGCCTTCTTAAGGCAGTGCGTTCACTTGAAATAGGACTGTTCCATCTCCACAGCAAAAAGTTCGACGAGACTTCCTCCGATGAACTTAAGACCTATATAAAGACAGGAACGGATGACAGGATATATGCGATAGCGGAGCTGCTCCGCCGCGGGACCGGAACCGAGGAGATATCTGCCATAACGCAGATTGACCGTTTCTTTATCGATAAGCTGAAGAACATAGTTGAGCTTGAGAGTGAATTAAAGGAAAGCCCGGGTGACAAAAAGCTTTTGGAAAAAAGCAAGAAGTTCGGTTTCTCTGACAGGGAGATCGCAGTTCTTTGGAATATGACCGAGCCTGAAGTAAGGATTTTAAGGAAGTCCGCAGGTATCATGCCCGTTTACAAGATGATCGACAGCTGTGCATCCGAGTTTGACAGCTACATACCTTATTTCTATTCAACCTATGAGGACGAGAACGAATCCGTCGTATCGGAAAAGGAAAAGATCATAGTTTTGGGATCCGGTCCCATAAGGATCGGACAGGGCGTGGAGTTTGACTATTCCACCGTTCATGCCGTAAAGACCATAAAGGAATCGGGCTATGAGGCTATTATCATAAACAATAACCCCGAAACCGTTTCTACCGACTATACCTGTTCGGACAAGCTGTATTTTGAACCCTTGTGTACCGAGGACGTAATGAACATCATCGACCTTGAAAAACCCAAGGGAGTAATAGCGACCCTCGGCGGACAGACGGCGATAAACCTTGCCGATTCACTTAAGTCCTATGATGTAAAGCTGATAGGAACCGATGATGATGCTATAGACAGGGCGGAGAACAGGGATCTGTTCGAGAAACTCCTCCTTGATCTTAAGATTCCGCAGCCAAAGGGAATGGCGGTAACAAACATAGAGGACGGCATAAAGGCCGCTGAAGATATAGGTTATCCCGTACTTGTAAGACCGAGCTTTGTTCTGGGCGGAAGAGCCATGCAGATCGTCGCAAAGGAAGAAGCTTTACGTACATATTTAAAGACTGCTGTTGAGATTGATGTGGATAAACCTGTACTGGTAGACAAGTATATCCGCGGTAAGGAGGTGGAGGTTGACGCCATTTGCGACGGTACGGATGTTTTTGTACCGGGTATCATGGAACTTGTTGAAAGAACCGGCGTTCATTCGGGAGATTCCATAAGCGTTTATCCACCGTTCAGTATCTCACAGAAGGTAAAGGACACGATACTTGATTATACCTTTAAGCTTGGTATCGGTATCGGCATCATCGGGCTTTTCAACATACAGTTCATAGTAGATCCGAATGAGAACGTATATATAATAGAAGTAAATCCCCGTTCATCGAGGACTGTTCCGTTCCTCTCAAAAGCTACGGGATACAGCCTGGCGGACATAGCAACACGCGTAATACTCGGGAAATCGCTTAAGGATCAGGGTATAAACGTTATATATCCCGAAGAGAAGGAACGGTACTATGTTAAGGTTCCCGCATTCTCGTTCTCAAAACTGAACGGTATGGACTCCTACCTTTCACCCGAGATGAAATCAACGGGAGAGGCCATAGGCTATGATAAGAAGCTGCACAGAGCCATGTATAAGGCGCTCATTGCATCCGGCATGAAACTCCAGAATTACGGAACGGTCGTAGTAACCCTTGCCGACGAGGACAAGGAAGAGGCGCTTCCTCTGGTACGCCGTTTCTACAATATGGGATTTAATATAGAAGCAACGATCGGTACTGCCGTTTTCTTAAAAGAACACGGCATCCGTACAAGGATAAGGAGAAAGCTCTCCGAGGGCAGCGAGGAGATACTTGACTCTTTAAAGGCCGGCTATGTAAGCTATGTTATCTGTACAAGAGCGATCCTTTCCGGAGTTCATTATGTCGACGGTATAGCCATAAGAAAATGTGCTTCTCATAACGGCATAACGATGCTTACCTCGCTTGATACCGTAAGAGTGCTGCTGGACGTTCTTGAGGAACTTACCATCGGTATCTCTACGATCGACGCCTGATTGAAAATTTTGTTAAATCTGTGTCATTCTGAGCGAAGCGAAGAATCTTTTAATCTATGATAAGCTCCTTCGCTAACGCTCAGGATGACAAACAAAGGATGACAAACAAAGGATGACAATCAAAGGCTCAAGACCAAGATAAACCCCGAAAAAATAACCCGGATGTTTTAAAACATCCGGGGCGTTTTTGCGATAAGCGAATGCTATTAGTTCTTAAATATTTTCTCTCTCTTCACATAAGAGCCTCTTAAACTCTCCGAGCGTCTCACAGCCGCTTTTTTCCCTCATCATAGCCAGGAGCTTTTTAACATAGCTGTAGGAATAGAAAAGCTTGTCGCTTATCTCCTTGCAGTTATAGCCTCTTATCATGAGCTCGGCCACTTTACATTCGGTCTCAGAGAAATTCTCGGAAAGAGAGGGAAGTTTTTTGGGCTTGTTTTCATTGGTCTTCAGGATATTGCCGAGACGGGCCAGCAGAATCTTCTGGGAAAACGGTTTCTTAATATAATCTGCGGCGCCAAGCTGAAGACCTTTGAGCTCGTCTTCTTCATCGGACAGCCCTGTCAGGAAGACAACCGGTATATCCCGGCATTGTTTCATTGCCTTTATGGAGCGGATAACATCATACCCGTTTATATCCGGCATCATCACATCAAGCATTATAAGGCTTGGAAGATTTCCGCCGGAAAGGGCTTTTAATGCATCCGTTCCGCTTGAATACAGACTGACGCTGTAATTCATGCCAAGAAGGACGGCCGCATTTTTCAGAAGTATCTTGTCATCATCAACTACCATGATACGTGGCTTTTCGTCATTCATTACTGTTTTCTCCTGTATTGCCTGAATAATGTCTGAGCGCTGGCGAAATCAAGCTCGTCAACAAACTCTGCGATATAGTTAAGCTGTTTGATCTTTTCGGGATTTGTTTCAATCTCGGAGAGTTGCCTGAGCGCATTCTGTGTCTCGAGCCAGATGTGCTCGTCAAGCCCCTTTTTGATCTGCTGTTCTAGTGTCGTACTGTTTATATTTCCCGTGAGCTCCTCAGGCTTTGTCTGCGGAAGCGCAGAGATAAGAAGGTTCATACCGTCAGCGGCTCTTTTCCATTCAAAGAGAAGTAGTTCTTTTGCATTTGCCGCATATTCGTAATCCTTGTCGTGGAGCCTTTTTTCAAGCTCGTTCGCCTGTTCGAAAAGACTCAGGGCTCCGACACCCTTTGAGGCCGATTTTAGGGAATGGATCTCAAAGGCAAGGCTTGTATAGTCTGTATCAAAAAGATTGCGGACCTTTTCGTGATTCTTCTCATATCCGTCCGCAAATATTTCCGCAAGGGAACAGAATCTCGTGATGCTTCCGCTTAGGTAACTGATACCTGATTCCAGGTTTATGTCGTACTTGCGAACCTTTTCGGAAAGGCTCTTGACTTCCTCGTCCGGAATGACCTCCTCAGAAACGCTGTTTATCGTAACCTTATCCTTCGGAAGCAGTGAGATAAGAGTTTTTTCAAGGTCATGCCAGCTTACGGGCTTTGACAGGTAGGAAGTAAAGCCGGCAGCAAGGAATTTTTCTTCTGAGCCTGCCAGGGCTTCGGCGGTCAGGGCAATGACCGGCGTACTTTCGGGAAGCCCCTTTTCACGAAGAGCCTTAAGTGTTTCTATACCGTCCATATCCGGCATCATATAATCAAGAAAGATAAGGTCGTAATCCCTTTTATCCACCATGTCGGTAGCAGTCTTACCGTCCAGAGCGGTATCCACGGTGATCATGGTACGTTCAAGCAGCATTTTTATAACCGTAAGGTTTTCTCTGTTATCGTCTATGGCAAGGATGTGACAGTTCGGTGCGATAAAGCTGTCCGAACAGGTCTTATCGTCCGGCGTAAGCTGGATCTCGCCTATCGGTGAGGAGTCACATATCTTCTGGTTAAGCTCGATGCCAAATGTGCTGCCGTTGTTTTCGTTGGAGCTTACGATAAGCCGGCCGCCCATACTGTCGGCAAGATCCTTTGAAATGGCCAGCCCGAGTCCGGTACCTTCCACGGCCGATTCAATCGCTTTTGTACCTCTGTGGAAATTCTCGAAAAGAGTTTTCATTTCTTTTTCGGAGATACCTACACCGGTATCCGTTACAGAGATCCTTAAAAGCGCGGTTGAATCATGGTTGTCTATGGTTTCGGCAAAAAGGGTAACGGAACCTTGTTCGGTATATTTTACGGCGTTGGATATGAAATTGGTTATGATCTGGCGCAGATGGTTTTTGTCACCTTCAAGCATGGACATCGTTTCGTGAGAGATATTGGGGATGAATTTGAGCCCTTTAGCGGTGCAGAGCCTTGAACCTATCGAAGCAAGCTCCGATAGCAACGAGTCTGTACGGTAAGGCCTTGATGCGGTAATGATCTTTCCCGATTCTATCTGGGTTACGTCAAGGATGTTATTTATTATGGAAAGAAGGTGATCGCCTGAGTTCTGTATGACAGAGGTGTACTCATGGATTTCTTCCGGGTCGGTTGATCGGTTGATCAGCTCGTTTGTTCCCAGGATGACATTGATAGGAGTACGGATCTCGTGGCTCATGTTCGCAAGGAAGATACCCTTTGCTTTGTTACTCTGATTTGCCTCGGTCATGGCCTCTTCGAGTTTTTTCTGCTGGCTGTTATATAATCTCAGCTGTACGAACATGGCGGTACCGAGGGATATCGAGGAAATGGAAAATCCGGTTATTACATCCATCATGATAGACTCGCTGTCCGGAAACCATTCGACGAATTCGGGATAGGCGAGAGCCAACATACAGCTTGCTACATATATGAAGATTTCCAGAACTGCAAGTACGATACCGACCCGGCCTTCAAGCATGAACAGCGTGAATGTCGTTGCGAAAACGAAAAAGCAGGGCATGCCGCTTAAGAAAGCTCCGGCCGTGAAGAACAGTATCGGGAAAATGATCATGAAGATGAATATAGCCGTAATGATACAGCATATATAATAATTCCCGCTCTTTATCGAATATATCAGGAGCACGCCGGAAAGGATCGCGCATGAGAGCAGTACGGCACTGTTAAGTGCGGATGTTCCTATTATAAAGGAAATGGCAAATATGGACATGCTTACAAGAAAGCCTGTTAAAGCAAGCATATTAAAGATTCTTGCCCTGAAGTTGAGCTCAGGCGAGAACAGGACGGCTTTCAATTTTGACAGCATGACATACACCTCCTCTTTTTTATCACTATAGCATAGAGAAAAAAATAAGGCAACAGATTATGTAAAGAGTGTCCCTTAGGGACATTGTTTTATTTTTTTTTTCAATTATAATGGATAATGGAAAATGCGGATGCTATAGTGGAAAAGCTGTTTGCAACGAAGCAATCTGTGGCATCGGTTGTGATCAAAACAGAGCTTGACCACGATATCATATAAAAATCTAACGGGGTAAATATTATGGCAGACAATAATGAAGCAGATGCTCTCTTCGCGACAAGACGAAAGAGACAACAGGAAGCAGAAGCCGAAAAGGAAAGGCTTGAAGAACTTGACCGTCAGAAGCAGCAGGTAGCCGAGGAGATCAAACGGCTCGAAAACATCCGTGCTCTTCAGGAAGAGGAAGCAAAACAGCAGGCAGAGGAACAGAAGAGGCTGGAAATCCAGAGACAGTACGAAGAAGAACAGGAGAGGATAGCCCAGGCCAAGAGGGAAGAGTTCATTAACAAGTCAATGATGTCCAAAGCGGAAAAAGTACCGAGAGAAACCTCCGGAGGGACAAACTCGAAGAAGCTGTTCTTATACGGAGGCATTGCGCTGGGTGTAGTAGTGCTGGCAGTGGTCATAATACTTATCATTTCCATGAACTCGGGTGATAAGAAGAAGTCCGACAGCAGCTCCGATGACACCGGTAAAAAGACTGCCGAAACTGACAAAAACTATGAAGAAGACCGGGACGGTGATGTCGAGGACAATGATTACCCGGACGATGATGATAACGGCAACAGTGCGGATGAGGACGGGGACGGATATGTTTCATTTAAAGAAAAGACCGGTAGTTATAATTATGTAACGGCAAGTATTCCGGGGACGGATGCAAGCAGGAACGCAACCTTTGTGTATCCCGATTTCTTTAAAGAATATTCAGATTCCCAAGGGAACTCAATGTTCGCATGTTATGATGAGACATCGGAACAGTACGTATATTTCAGATATAAAGTAATCTTCCTGGAAAACGATCTTAGCGCAGCAATTGCTGACAGTGAGAGAGTACAGGAAATAAACAATACGTTACAACAGTCAATCTCTTTGGATAACATAGGAGACTCACTACTGGAAGATTACCGGGAGCTTGGGAATGAATCCGAATTGGATCTGAGTGAATACAGGGTGTACACGCTGGGTGACGCTTATGTTGAAGGTATGACAACCTTTGATGACTGTGCTTACGGTGACGTGATCCCGATGGTGCTTGTACGTGTAAAGGGTGATTTTGAAGCGATAGGTTTATTCTTTGTTACCGTAGGGGATGTTGGAGACCCTGTGTTATTTACCGATACTGATGTAGAAAAACTGTTTGAGATAATGGTTGACAATACAGATTTTTCAAGGGGTTAATGAAAGGAGAGGGAAATGTCTTTACTGCTAACGGTGTTTTTTGAAAACGGGTTTTCGGAACATTATTTTCCTGCTGTAGACAATAGGAAGTTTCCGATAACCGTAAGCCCGTACATATCCGGACTGGATGACGAATTTGTCATTGATGTTCAGGTATGGGACGGCAAGTGGACCATTCACGAGGACAAAAGGTATGAACTGCTTAAGGGCGGACAGAATGTAGAATCCGCCGAACTTAAAGCCGGGCTTATCCTTGAAGGAAATCTCAAAAAAGAGGATGTCTGGTTCTCACTTAAGATTGATGAGGCAGATGCCAACAGAGTAGGTTTCTCAAAGTACATCCTGAGAAGGGACAAGATACAGTCACTTGTAATAGGAAGCGGAAGTGCTTCGGATATCATTTACAGCAGCAGATTTGTATCGGAAAAGCACGCAGAGATAATCCTTGATGGAGATTCAACTTATATCTGCGATAACGGGGCAACAAACGGTACGTACTTAAACGGCAGGCTTGTAAACGGAAGGGCACCTATAAAGTACGGTGATATTATTTATATAGTAGGTCTTAAGATCGCATATCTCGGAGCGCTGATTGCGGTTAACAATCCCGACGGATGCGTAAAGGTTAAGCTGCTCGATCCCGTAGTTATCCCCGAACTTTCGGATGAAGGCGAGGAGGAAGAATACGAGAAGGCATATTTCTTAAGCACTCCCAGACGTCTCCGTGAGCTGGATGCCGAGGAGACACAGATCGAGAGATGCCCTCAGAAGCAGAATTCCAAGCAGCAGCCTCTCATATTTACCATCGGACCTTCGTTCACGATGGTAATCCCGATCGCTCTTGCGGCTCTCATGAGCAATGAGGGCGGATTCGGAGCTCAGGGTCTCGTGATGTCCGTAGGTGCCGCAGGCATGGCAACAGTATGGGCTATAGCAAATGCAAAATATAATAAGAAAGAAGCCCTTGAGACAGAGTTTACCAGAAAGAATACTTATCTTGATTATATTTCAAGAATAGAAAACAAGCTGAAGAAGAAGGCGGAGTATAACAGAACGGTTCTTGAGGAACAGTATCCTTCGGCTGACGAGATGCTCAGATTCGTAACCGACATGAACAGCAGGCTCTGGGAAAAGAACAGCAACCACAGGGACTTCCTTTCCGTAAGGCTTGGCATAGGCGATATCCAATCACCCAACACCGTTGACTTCTCAAATGAAGAGACGATTCAGGTATACGATCCGTTAAATGACTTCGGAAGCTCCCTTAAGGAGAACTACCGCATACTTGAAAAGGTTCCCGTATCCGTATCGCTTTATGATAACAGGATCGTCGGTATAGTAAGTGCCGATGAGGCAAAGAGAAATGAGCTGTTAAGGCTTGTAACTCTTAACCTGGCCGCAAGCTTTTCATATAACGAGGTTCGTTTATGCTTTGCATTTAAGGGAAAGGAATATGACAACTTAAGCTTTACCCGCTGGCTGCCTCATACATGGACACCCGACGGTAAGGTAAGGCTTGTGGGATATGACAGCAGATCTCTCGGCGATGTCATGTATTATCTTTCGGACATGATAAGAGAGCGTGTCGAAAGGGATGAAGGAAACGACAAGCCCAAGGATGAGAAGACACTTCCTCATTATGTCATATTCATAACCGACATCTCGATAATCGCCGGCGAGCCGGTATCGAAGTTCCTGCTCGATCCTCCCAAGGAGGCAGGCATAACGGTTGTATTCCTTGCAGAATCACCCGAAAGGCTTCCTTCAAAGTGTGATACGGTCATCAGGGAAGATAACGAAGTATGTGCACAATACAGTATTGCCACACAGAAATGCGACAGCTCGAATCTTTCGTTCGACAAGATCTCTCTTCCCGCAATGGATAACTTCGCAAGACGTGTTGCAAACTTCGAGCTGAGAGATACCACGGGAAATTCGGAAATACCGGATATGCTTACATTCCTTGATATGTACAAGGTATCAAGAGTGGAGGATCTTAACATTTATCATAAATGGCTTGAAAACCGTACATATGAGACCATGAAGGCCATGGTCGGACAGAAGTCCGGCGGAAAGCCGGTTTATCTGGATATACACGAGAAATATCATGGACCTCACGGTCTGGTTGCAGGTACCACAGGTTCGGGTAAATCAGAGACACTGCAGAGCTATATCTTAAGTATGGCGATCAACTATCATCCTCATGAAGTATCCTTCATACTTATAGACTATAAGGGCGGCGGAATGGCACAGAGCTTTGACGGACTTCCCCACCTTGCAGGCATGATCACCAACCTTGGCGGAAACGGAACTACAAGAGCGCTGCTTTCCATCAACGCAGAGATAAAGCACAGACAGAGAGTATTCAACGAGTACAAGGTTAAGCATATCGACCAGTACATAGAGCTCTACAGAAACGGCGAAGCAGATGAAGCAATACCTCATCTTATCATCATTGCCGACGAGTTCGCAGAGTTGAAAAAAGAACAGCCCGAATTCGTAAAGGCACTTGTATCCGCAGCACGTGTAGGACGTTCGCTCGGTGTTAACCTGATACTCGCTACCCAGAAGCCCGGCGGCGTAGTCGATGACGAAATCTGGAGCAATACAAGATTCAGAATATGCTTGAGAGTTGCGGACAAGCAGGATTCCAACGAAATGCTCAAGCGTCCCGACGCAGCATTCATAACCGGTACCGGTCGTGGATACATGCAGGTCGGAAATGACGAAATTTTTGAAGAATTCCAGTCGGGCTGGTCGGGAGCACAGTATACTCCCGATGTACCGTTCAATGACGGAAGCAAGGGCTTCGTAAGGATGATCAGTATTTCAGGTAAAGCTGAAAAGACAGGTAAAAAGAAGAAGAAATCGGGCGAAGACCTGAACAAGGTTACACAGCTTGATGAAATAGTAAAATATGCGGCAAAGCTTTCGGCGGAGAATAACATCGCTCCGTTAAGGCAGATCTGGCTGCCGCCGCTTCCCGATACGCTCTATCTTGAGGATCTCGATACCGAAGGCCTCAACACCGAGCATATGGCAATCCCGATCGGTCTTGCGGACGATCCCGAGAACCAGAGGCAGTTTACCGTTTCGCTCGACTTCGTACGTGACGGACATCTCCTCATTTGCGGCGGTTCGGGTTCAGGTAAGACGACACTTATACAGACCATCATATTCAGCGCGGCAACAAGATATACCGCAAAGCAGGTTACATTCTATATTGCAGACTTCTCAGGCCGTACAATGTCGGCATTCTTAGGACTTCCTCATACCGGAGTCGTATGTCTCGAGGGTGAGGACGAGAAGATCGAGCAGATGATGGGCTTCATCAGGGAAGAACTTGAGAGAAGGAAGAACATCCTCTCACAGAAGGGCATCGGTTCATATCGTGATTACCTTTCGGTAGGTGATGATCTGCCGATGGTATTCCTGATCATAGACAACTACGCATCATTCTCGGAAAGCTACGAGGAGTACGAGGATCTCTTAATACAGCTTTCACGTGAAGCAGCAGGCTACGGTATCTACATGATCATAAGCTGCAACAACTCATCAGACCTTCGCGGAAGGATGAGGCAGGGCTTCATGAAGGGTATAGGAATGCAGCTTCCCGACAGATTCGAGTATGACAGCGTTATCGGAATGAGAACAGAGATCCTTCCCGACGACAGGGTGAGCGGACGAGGACTCATCAAGGAAGAAAAGCCTCTTGAATTCCATACGGCACTTCCTGTAAGAAGCACCGGCGCAAGCGTAATGCTCACTATAAGGAACATCATAGCAGAGAAATTCAAGGGAAGCGCAGGAGAGACAAAGAAGCTCCAGAGCAGATACGAGACGGTATCCTCAGAAGAACTGCTTAAGGAAACCGGAAGCAGAGACAGCCTGCTCATAGGTAAGGATGCAAGAGAACAGAATACCGTAGAGTTTGACATGGATAAGCTTCTCTGTTATCTGGTAAGCGGAAATGCAAAGAGCGGAAAGACCAACTTCTTAAAGTTTGCGGCTATGCAGCTTAAGGAAAAGGGCGCAAAGGTTTACATCTTTGACAGCGTTTTAAGAGAGCTTGAAGATTTCGCTGACAAAAACGAATTTGAAGGTTATATGACAGACGGTCAGCAGCTCTTCAACTTCATGGAGAATACGATAGTACCCGAACTTACCGAGAGAAACGAGCTTGTATTCAACGCAAGGGAAGAGAAGAGATCCGTAAAGGAAGCTCTTGAAAACTACGACAGGATAGTTCTTATCGTAAACAGCATCACCGATTTCATGGAGGCAATCTACAACGAAGAAGCCGATATGAGCGAATTCCTTGAGATCGTATTCGAGAAGGGCTTAGAGCATAAGATCCACTTCATTATGGGAGTATCTCCGAGAGAGTACAATGACTGCTATCAGTACGCAGCATTCCGTATGGCATGTGAAATGAAGACAGGTATGCATCTCGGTGGTGAGGTAAGCGAACAGGGCATCTTCGATTTCGATGTGACCGGAAATGAAGCTGACAAGAAGAGTCCTGCGGGAGTAGGCCTTACGACAGCAAACGGTAAGACAGTTGAGATAGTAACGCCTTTAGTAAAGGAGGACGCTGATGAGTAAGATCAACATAGAGGTTAAAATACCCGGCAATGCAAAGACCTATGATTTCCAGGTGGATGACAGGATGAAGGTAGGCACGGCCAAAAAAGAGATCATGTCTGCTATAGCTGATTTTGAAGGCTATAACATATTTAACGGAACCAAGGACATCGCAATCTGCTCTGTAGAGCTTGAAGGTCTTATTGAAGACGGAGAAAGTTTCCACACAGTAGGCATAAAAAACGGCAGTCAGCTGGTAATAGTATAGGAGGTAGGTTTTGGATCAGAGTAGAATATCAGTAGATACTGAGGCTCTTATGGGAGCCGCAGAAAAAGTGGATAAGTCTGTCAGCGACATTCAGGCAAATATCCAGAAGTTTCAGTCTGTTATCGAGGGTCTTAACAATACTTGGAGCAGTGATGTAAAAAACAAGTTTTTTACCAGCTACGAGAAAGACCTGAAGGCTCTTAACGAGATGGTTTCACAGTACAGCGAGGTTTCTTCCGGGTTGAGGACTATCGCCGATTACCACCAGAAGAACGAGGAAACCATAAAGAGTCACATAGATAAAGCACACAGAACTTACGGTTAGGAGGCACACAATGGCAGGAGATACTAATAAGGTCGATACCGCCCAGCTCGTTTCGGCAGCATCTGATATCGGTAATATCAAAAAGAATATTACTACAAGCGTTGAGTCTGTAAACGCAGTATTCAGAAAAATGTTCGAAACAAATGCGGGTAAATCGTCCGACGAGCTGAGCGCCGTAGTCGGGCAGCTCAAGAAAAGCTCTGCGGAGATCATAAATATGCTTGCAAGGTATGAAACAGTGCTTAAGGAAATCGCGGGAATCTATGATACCACGGAAAACAAGACAAGTAATGCTGCGGGCAAATTAAAGTTTGGAGGGTTGCGCTGATGGCAAATATCAATATAAACACCACTGAAGTAAGGCGTCAGGCAAGACTGTTAAAGGAAGCATCGACACAGCTCATTAACGGTACAGTAAAGCCCATGGATGAAGTAAATCAGAGCATACAGTCCATATGGACGGGAGATACTGCAAGGCTTTTCCTTAAGTATGCGGATGAATTAAAGACAAATTTAAAGTCAAACGCACAGGACATAAACGAGATCAGCGTATTCCTGACCGAAGCATGTCAGGCAATCGAAAGAGCGGAACGTGAAGCAAAAGCTAAGGTTAAATAAAATATTATAAGGAGGTTGCACAATGGCGACACAACAGGTAAATGCGGCAAAATTGAAGAAGGCCGGAAACGATCTTAACGATCTTTCAGCAAAGATGAAATCAGAGATGAACAAGCTCGACGAGAATATCCAGAAGGTATCTTCCGTATGGAGCAGTGATGCAAGCGCAGCTTATGTTAAGAAGTATAATGACAACAAGGCAAATCTGGATGAACTGGTACGTATCCTTCAGGAATTCGGCACATCGCTCAATACTTTTTCACAGAATTATACACAGGCAGACAATAAAGCTACCGATCTTATCGGAAAGTATCTTGGCAAATAAAGGAGAATAAAGATGGCAGAACAGATAAAGGTTAATACCCAACAACTCAAGAACTATTCAAACGAGATCAAGAACGGCTACAAGAACATGTACCAGTATTTATCACAGAGCAAGACCATCGTTAAGGGCTTAAAGTCAAGCTGGACAGGTGCCGGAGCAAATGATTTCTATACAAGATTCGACAGCATCATGACAAAGTGCGAATCCACACTTAACATTGTAAACACCTATGCTTTAACACTTTCGGAGACAGCAGATGTTTACGCTCAGAATGAACAGAAGGTAAGTGACAAAGCTAACAAGCTTAAGATCAAGCTTAAATAACAGGAGGGGCTTATGGCATCCATAAAGATAGCGGTTACGGAATTAAGCGCTAAGAAAGCCACATATACCAAGGCTGCCAGGAATCTGAGAGACATAATCCAGACTCTTAACAAGGCAAGGACATCCATAGGAAACGACAGGATGTTCGACAGGGCAAAGCAGTCTATCAAGAAGCTTGTGGATCTCCTTGACAGAAGAGCATTTGAGCTTGAGGCTTTGGCACAGGTCATGGGAACATCGGCAGACAGCTATAACAATGCCCAGTCACATGTCGTATCGGTCGTATCGGATTACAAGGCACATAAACAGGACTTCTACGGAAATCCCGTACATGTTTCGGGCGCAGCAGGCGGAGCTTCAGGAGCTGCCGCAGCTGCAACAACGGCATCTGCACCGTCAGGATCTTCGTCATATGCGGGAGGATCGTCGTCTGCAGGATCGGGATCGTCGGGAACATCCTATACAACAAACACATCGAGCACTGCAAGCACCGGTTCAGCAGGCGGAGCTGCAGGTGAAAGTCCGGTTGTAAACAACTACAGTGAAACTACGGTAAATAACTATACCCAGAACAATATATACGTTTCATCTTCGGATGCGGTGGGAGCAGCGGGAGCAGCTGCATCAGCAGCGCCTGCGGCAGCTGATGTTGTTCAGACCTCTGCAGCAAGCGTTGCATCGGCAGCACCTGCAGCAGCAGGAGTGGCTGCAGAAGCAGCATCCTCGGGCGGCGGACTCGGCGCGGCAGCCATCGGCATCGGTATAGGTGCTGCAGCTACGGCTGCGGGAATAGGTGCGGCAGGCATCATTTCCTCGAAGAAGAAGGAAAAGAAGGAAAAGGGCGTTTCTTCCGAAAACAGTGAAATAGACAAGAAACTGGCAGAAGCAAGAAAGAAGCTTAGCGCTCTTGAAAATGAAGAGGAAGTCTTAAAGGCAAATCTTACGGAAGTAACCGAATAATATATAGTTTAGCGGTAAAAAATAAGAAGAACGGCATAGCAGGGATACCGGGTCCCCGCTATGCCGTTCTTTGTGCGATAAGCGAATGTCCTCAGCGCAAGCTCAAGTTTATGTTGATTTAAAGCCCGGTATAGACTATAATGATATAACAAAACTGAAGGCGTTTTCGATGTGACTTTGACCGGAAGATTGCGCACGACGGCACTTTAAAAACGAGGTTATATAAATGGGCTACAGGATAATGATAGTCGAGGATGATTTTACACTTGCCTCGGCGATGAAGGAACAGATAGAAGCATGGGGTTATGAGGTAACGACCGTAAAGGATTTCAGAAAGGTAAAGGAAGAGTTTACGGAAGCGGATCCGCAGCTGCTCCTGCTCGATATATCGCTTCCGTTCTATAACGGGTATTATTGGTGTACTGAGATAAGAAAGATATCGAACATCCCCATAGTTTTCCTGTCGTCCATGACCGAGAACATGAACATGATCATGGCCATGAACATGGGCGGGGATGATTTCATACCAAAGCCGGTGGACCTTTCGGTGCTGACCGCAAAGATACAGGCTATTTTCAGGCGTGTCTACAACATGAACCTTACACCTCAGGTTTTAGAGCACAGGGGAGCTGTATTAAACCTTAACAACGGAACTCTTGATTATGACGGAAGCCGGATAGACCTTACGAAAAACGAGTTCAAGATCCTGAACATGCTCATGGAGAAAAAGGGCAGTATCGTCAGCCGTGAACAGCTTATGACAAAGCTGTGGCAGGACGACTGCTATGTGGAGGAAAACACGCTTACGGTAAACATTACAAGGCTCAGAAAAAAGCTTGAAGCCGCGGGACTTAAGGACTTCATAGCTACGAAGGTCGGCATTGGGTATATCATAGAATAAAAAGAATGACGGTTGTACGGAGGAAAGACAGGTGTCATCTGATCGGAAGAAGCTGATAAAGGGTTATATAAAATATAAAGCGGGCTCGATCGCTGCTATAATCGCATGTCAGGCGGTCATGCTTTTTATTTTCGTACTTTACAGGCTCGAGATGACGCCGTTTTTATATGCACTTTGGATAAACATCCTGATCCTGTTCGTGTTTGTTGTATGCTCGTTTGTAAAATACAGGACCCGGCACAAGGAAAGGCAGAGGATACTTGAATCGGTGCTGAACGAAAGCATGGAATTTCCCGAGGCAGAGTCTCTTGAGGACGAGGATTATCAGAAAATACTCACCGTATTAAACAGCAGGTGCAACGAACTGACAAACAGGCTCGGCTCCGAAACCAGGGACATGAGCGATTACTATACCATATGGGTGCATCAGATAAAGACGCCGATATCGGTACTGTATATGCTCTTAAACGAGGATACGCAAAAGGAACGTTCCTGCAGGGATGAGCTTTTCAAGATAGAACAGTATGTAAACATGGTACTTAACTATTTAAGGCTAGGAAGTGAGACAAACGACCTTGTGCTTAAGGAACAGTCGCTCGATGAGCTTATAAGGGGAGCTGTAAGGAAATACGCATCCCTGTTTATAAACAGAAAGCTGAGCATCAGCTACGAACCTGTGGAGCTTAAGCTTGTAACCGATGAAAAATGGTTCTCATTCATCCTTGAGCAGATACTTTCAAATGCTGTAAAATATACTTTAAACGGCGGGGTAACCATAAAAGCGGAAAGGGGAAAGGTCAGTATATCCGATACCGGTATTGGCATAGAAGCTGAGGATATACCCAGGATATTTGAGAAGGGCTATACAGGGTTTAACGGCAGGAGCGGCAGAAAATCTTCAGGCTTGGGGCTTTATCTCTGTTCACTTGCGGCCCGTAAGCTGGAGCTTAAGCTATCGGTAGAGTCCGAACCGGGCGTCGGTACAACCTTTATCATAAAATACGACCCGGATGTCGACAAAATGAGCTTTGCCGACTAGAAAAAAAGACAACCTTACAAAATTGTCACACTGAAAAGCTGAAATGTCACACGAATCGATTTTGACATCTCAGTTTTTTTGGTATTATGGTACCAAGGGAGAAAGTTAAAAAGTCTATTAAGCTTGCTTAAATAGACTTTTATGACTTTCGCAATCCGTAGCATAAACTTGACTAAAAAGCATTATGATCACAAAAGGAGAGAACATATGACTATCTTGGAAGTAAATGGCGTTCAGAAAATATACACGACACGTTTCGGTGGAAACAAGGTAAGGGCGCTTGAAAACGTAAACTTCTCAGTAGAGGAAGGCGAATATGTAGCGATAATGGGAGAGTCCGGTAGCGGCAAGACCACACTGCTGAACATTCTGGCGGCACTTGACAGACCTACAAAGGGAAGCGTCCGCTTGGACGGCATGGAGCTTACTGAGGTAAAGGAAAGCGAGATGGCGGCATTCAGGCGGAAAAATCTCGGATTTGTATTTCAGGAATTTAATCTTCTTGATACCTTTTCGATACGGGACAACATACTGCTCCCGCTTGTACTTGACAGGCAGGATATAAAGCAGATGATGGGAAAGCTTGAAGAAATAGCATCGGCGTTCAACATAAGTGAGATACTTGATAAATATCCTTATGAAGTATCGGGCGGACAGAAACAGCGTGCGGCTGCGGCCAGGGCGATAATAACCGAACCGAAGCTGTTGCTCGCGGATGAACCGACCGGAGCGCTTGACTCAAAATCAACCGACGGGATGCTGAAGATTTTTTCACAGATAAACGAAAAGGGACAGACGATACTCATGGTAACACATTCGACAAAGGCCGCAAGCCACGCAAAACGGGTCCTCTTCATAAAGGACGGTGAGGTATATCACCAGTTATACCGCGGAGAATCAAGAGCCGAGGAGTTTTACGGAAAGATAACGGACACACTTTCGGTATTTTCAAAGAATGAATAAAGGCAAAGGACAGGGAATATGAAAAACTTTTATATAAAAACAGCATTAAGCAATCTGAAGAAAAACTCAAGATTGTATATTCCTCAGGTAATATCCGGAGCCGTGATGTACAGTGTTTTTTACATTATGCTGAAGCTCTGCTATGAAGAAAAACTTTTATACGGCAGGGGATCACGGTATATCCCGACATTCATGGCCATCGGCTGCGCGGTCATGCTCATTCTGTCGGCAGTCATGATCTTTTATTCAAACGGCTTTTTGATGAAGCAGAGGAAAAAGGAATACGGACTGTATAACGTACTCGGACTCGAAAAACGGCACGTTATACTGATAATGTTCTTTGAAAACATAATCTCGTTTGCAGGTCAGATACTCGGCGGGATCGTCATCGGCGTAAGCTTTTACAGACTGAGCACGCTGCTGATATCAAAAATCATGGATAACAGCAACATATCCGGGGCATCCGTATTCAGCGGAAAAGTCGTGCTGTTTACAACAATTGTGTTTTTGATGCTGTTTGTACTAACGTTCATCTACAATGTGATCTCGATAAAGAAACTTAACCCGGTAGAGCTGATGAAGGCTTCATCAACGGGCGAAAGGGAACCGAAGGTAAAGTGGATCATGTTTTTGCTGGGAATCATTTTCCTCGGCGCAGGATACTGGCTGGCGGTGTCTCTTGAAACGCCGCTGCGCGCACTGATGGGCTTCTTTATTGCAGTAATACTGGTAATAGTGGGAACGTATTTCCTCTTTACGGCAGGAAGCATTTTTATACTTAAGGCATTAAAGAAGAATAAAAAATACTATTACCATCCCGAGCATATGATATCGGTATCGGGCATGCTGTACAGGATGAAGCAGAATGCGGCCGGACTTGCTTCCATAGCCATACTTGCAACAGGAGTGCTCATCATGATATCCTCTACGGTTTCTCTGTACGGCGGTGTGGAGGAATCCATAGCAAAGATGTACCCGCAGGATCTGTATTTTTCTTCATATTTCATTACAAGGGAGGATACCCAATACAATACCAGGTGGGTAACATATGAAGAAGCTGAAAAGGTATTAAGGGAGAGCGCGGAAAAGGCGGGCGTGGAAGTGACCATGTTTGGCCGGGAGGAATACTTTGAGACCGCATATATACTGGATAATGACGAACTGAAAGCTGAGGTTGAAAATCCGACGTCATCCACCTTTTTCGAATCGGGCCTGAGCAGTTCGAAAGTGAAATGTATAACCTTTATAGATACGGACTGCTATAACAGCCTTACCGGGGAAAATCTTGTGCTTGGTGAGGATGAGATGGCTCTCGCAGCTATGTCGGGCGGAAAATGGAAGCCGGAAAAGGTAAAAATAGCCGGTCTTGAACTAAAGTGCAAAAGCAGGCTTGATCAAATACCGGTTTATTCTGAGGTTGGTACGATCGTGGACTGTTATCTCATGGTGGTAAGCTCCGGGAACTACCGGGTGATATTTGACGAGCAGAAGGAGAAGTACGGAGATTCTGCCTCCGAGATAGAAAAACGTTTTGTAGCAAATATAAAGGGTGAGGACGAAAACAGGGAGAAGCTGGAGAATATATATCTTAACATGATCAATGACTATCTTAAAGAGGATGAAGACTGGTGCAGTACCAGGTGGAATTCTTCATGGGATATGAGGACGGATTTTTATGACATGAACGGGAGCCTTATGTTCCTGGGCATACTCCTTTCGATAGTCTGCCTGATTTCAACCGCGTTGATAATCTATTACAAGCAGATTTCCGAGGGTTATGATGACAGGAATAAATTCCAGATCATGCAGAAGGTGGGTCTTTCGAGAGAAGAAATAAAAAAGACCATACGGAGCCAGATACTGACCGTGTTCTTCCTGCCGCTCATAGTCGCAGGCATACATACGCTTGTCGCTTTTCCCATGATCACAAAACTGATGGCGATGTTGTCCGTATTCGGTGCAGAGATACTCCTGCCGTGCCTTGGCATAGTATTTGCTGTATTCGCACTTGTTTATGTTGTGATATACAGCATTACGGCTAAGACATATTACAAAATAGTCCGATAAAAAAATGTTGACATTATCGGGAAAAAGAGATAAACTATGTTTCTGAAGAAGCAAAGACGTTTCGGGTAAGAGCTCGAAGTGTCTTTGTTTTTTATTATTTAGGAAAGAAGGAAGAAAAATGTCACTGCCAAACAAACATTACGGAGAACTGAAGGACTCATATTTATTCTATAACATTTCACAGAAGATAAAAGCATATTCCGCCAAAAACCCGGACAAGAAGCTGTACCGCATGGGTATCGGAGATGTTTCGCTGCCGCTTTGCGACGCTGTTATCAAGGCACTCCATAAGGGTGTTGACGATCAGGCAAACAAGGAAAGCTTTCACGGATACATGCCCGAATGCGGGGCTCCCTTCTTAAGGACAACGATCGCAGAGTACTACAGGAAAAGAGGCGTTGATCTCGCGGATGATGAAGTTTTTGTTTCAAGCGGCGCAAGCGATGAGCTCGGAGATATCATAGACATGTTCGACAGGGGAAGCGCAGCATTGGTCATAGAGCCTGCCTATCCCGCATATGTGGACGCAAACACAATGGCCGGAAGAAAGATAGTGCATCTTGCATCGGGAAAGGAAAATGGATTCCTGCCCGCACCCGATGAGGATACACAGGCCGATCTCATCTATATCTGCTCACCCAACAACCCTACCGGTGCAGTATTTACAAGGGAAGGTTTGAAGGCTTGGGTTGATTTTGCAAACAAACATAAATCGGTCATTCTTTTTGATGCCGCATATGAAGCCTTTATCGAAGAGGAAAACCTTCCCAAGAGTATTTTTGAGATAGAAGGTGCAAGGACCTGCGCTATAGAGATATGCTCGCTTTCAAAGACCGCCGGCTTTACCGGAACAAGACTCGGCTATACGGTGATCCCTAAGGAGCTGGAGCGTGACGGCATGAACTTCAACTCTATGTGGGTAAGGAACAGGACTACAAAGACAAACGGCGTAAGCTATATCATCCAGTGCGGAGGAGCAGCCGTATTTACCGATGAAGGTCAGCGTCAGATAAAGGAAAACATAAAGATATACAAGGATAATGCAAAGGTGATCATGCAGGCTTTGGATGAGCTCGGCATCTGGTACTGCGGCGGAAAGAACGCGCCTTACGTATGGCTGAAATGTCCCAAGGGAATGGGAAGCTGGGAATTCTTCGACTATCTGCTTGAGAACGTACAGGTTATAGGAACTCCGGGAGAGGGCTTCGGAAAATGCGGAGAAGGCTATTTCCGCTTCTCGTCCTTCGGAAGCCCCGAGGATACGAAAGAAGCTGCCGAGAGACTTAAAAAGCTGCTGAAATAGTTGCTATTCACAAATAATGCGGTGGATAGTAACGTTAAATGAATATTGAATACTGAAACGCGCATCCTAAAGGATGCGTTTTTCTTAAGAAATGTTTACTTGCTTCGGAATAAAGTATATGATAAAATAACCGATAAGAGATGATGTTTTTATAAGTTTGTAACAATTGACAAAACAATTTGGAAAGCAAATGCCACCTGGGTATGATAAAAAAATGGAGGTGTGCCATGGCTGTTTCTTAAAAAACCTTTTCATCTGATGATTGAAAAAGGCATGACAAACGCTCAGCTGCAGCAAAAGGCTGGTTTCTCTGCAAATATTATCACCCGCCTTAAACGCAATGGTTATATTTCACTTGAAAGCATCGAAAGCATTTGCCATGTGATGAACTGCGGTGTTGATGATATTTTAGAATTTATTCCTGAAAATAAGGGGGAATGATCGTATGACTCCAGAAGAGCAAGCCCGTGTGGTTATAGATGAAAAGCTTGAACAGTCCGGATGGATTATTCAAGATATGCGGCAACTGAATTTGACAGCTTCCCTCGGTATAGCAGTACGCGAATTTCCTACCAGTACCGGGCCGGTTGATTATGCTCTTTTTATAGAGGGGAAGCCTGTAGGCATCGTAGAAGCAAAAAAATCCGAGGCCGGAGAAAACATTACTGTAGTGGAAGGTCAGTCCGCACGGTATGCGAACAGCACCTTTAAATGGGTACAGCAGGAATACAGGATTCGCTTTGCCTACGAAGCAACTGACATGTTGGTCAGATTTACAGATTATGATGATATCAAATTCCGTTCCCGTGCTGTATTCTCATTCCATCGCCCGGAAACGTTAAAATCGCTGATAGCCGCTTCAGATACGGTTCGGAACAATATGAAGCATTTCCCGGCACTTGATGAGACAGGCTTCAGAAAATGCCAGATCAAGGCTATCAATAATTTGGATCGGTCCTTTGCGGATAACAGGCCAAAGGCGCTGGTCCAGATGGCCACAGGTGCGGGCAAAACATTCACTGCAATTACAGCAGCATACAGACTTTTGAAATACGGCAAGATGAACCGTATTCTTTTCCTTGTGGATACGAAGAGCCTCGGTGAACAGGCTGAACGTGAATTTCTTGCCTATACGCCAAATGACGATCCGAGGAACTTTTCTCAGTTGTATGGTGTCAGACGACTGAAAAGTTCATATATTCCGAATGACATTCAGATCTGTATCAGCACCATTCAGCGCATGTACTCTATTCTGAAGGGTGAAGAACTGGATGAGGGCGCTGAAGAAGTTCCATTTGCGGAATATGTGACAGCAGAATCCAAAGCACCGAAGGAAGTTGTTTACAACAGTAAATATCCTCCGGAGTTCTTTGACTGCATTATCGTCGATGAATGCCACCGCTCCATCTATAATGTCTGGAGTCAGGTGCTGACCTATTTTGACGCATTTATTATCGGGCTGACGGCTACTCCGGATAAAAGGACATTCGCATTTTTTGATGAAAATGTAGTCAGCGAGTATCCGAGAGAACAGGCTATCGTTGACGGCGTTAATGTCGGAGAGGATATTTTCCTTATAGAGACGGATATTACCAGAAACGGCGCACGTCTGATGAAACAGCTGATTGAATACCGCGACAGGCTTTCACGCGCAAAGCGTTGGCAGCAAATGGATGAAGACGAGGATTATTCCGGTGCGAACAAAGGAAAGCTCGATAAGGATGTTGTAAATCCAAGCCAGATCCGGACGGTAATCCGCAGCTTTAAGGAAAACCTGTTTACTACACTGTTCCCTCGCCGGAAGGAAGTACCGAAGACGCTGATTTTTGCTAAAACCGACAGTCATGCGGATGATATCATCCAAATCGTCCGTGAAGAATTCGGCGAAGGGAATGATTTCTGCAAGAAAATCACCTATGCCGCCGATAAGCCGGAGTCGGTCTTAAGTGCATTCCGCAACGATTATTATCCCCGGATAGCTGTCACAGTGGATATGATCGCTACAGGAACGGATGTAAAGCCGATTGAATGTCTGATCTTTATGCGTGATGTCCGGAGCAAGAACTACTTTGAGCAGATGAAGGGGCGCGGTACACGGACACTCGGCGTGGATGACCTACAGAAGGTTACTCCCTCTGCCACAGAGAATAAAGATCATTTTGTCATTATAGATGCCGTCGGTGTTACGAAATCCAGGAAGAGCGATACCCGTCCATTAGAGCGCAAACCATTTGTTTCCATGAAGGAACTTATGATGAATATCGCTCTGGGTGCAAAGGATGAGGATACCCTGACGTCACTTGCAAGCCGTATTACTCGCCTGAATGCCCAAATGACATCAACCGAGCGTAAAAACTTTGAAAATACGGTTGGTATTTCTGCGTGGAAGGTGGCAGAAAATCTGCTGAATGCATTTGATGAAGATGTTATCACCGAAAGAGCGAAGACTGATGCGGGAACAGAGGAGCCGACCGAGGAACAGCTGCAGGCTGCAAAGACTGCAATGATCACAGAAGCGGTCACCCCGTTCCATAATCCGGAAACCAGGGATTTTATCGAAAATGTCCGCCGGAGTCATGACCAGATCATCGACAACATCAATCTGGATACAGTAACCTTTGCTGGGTATGACACGCAGCGAGAAGAAAATGCCGATCAAGTAATCGCGACCTTCCAGGAATTTATTGAAGAAAACAAAGATGAGATCATTGCTCTCCGTATTATCTACGATCAGGCATATAAAGACCGCCCTATGATAATCGATGGGCTGAAATCGATGTATCAGAAGCTGAAGGAAAAAGGTATCACCGTAGAACGGTTGTGGGATTGCTATGCGATCAAAAAAACGGAAAAGGTGAAACGCGGCACGATGGCGCAGCTCACCGACCTGATTTCCATTATCCGCTTTGAGATGGGATATACGGACAATCTCTCTCCTTTTGCGGATAAGGTGAACTATAATTTCATGCAATGGACCTTCCGCAAAAATACCGGTGCGGTGCATTTCACAGAGGAACAGATGAAATGGCTGCGCATGATCAAGGACCATATCATTACTTCGCTTTCTATCCTGCCGGAGGATCTGGATTTGACGCCTTTCGACCGTTGCGGCGGCTTGGCAGCATTCTATGATGCATTTGGTGATGATTATGAAAATATACTCAACGAGATGAATGTTGAGTTGGTGGCATAAACTATGACAGAAACAAAGAAATTAAAAGACTGCTGTACAATAATTGCCGGACAATCGCCTGAATCAAAATATTACAATTCGAAAGGGGATGGGCTGCCCTTCTTTCAGGGAAAAGCTGATTTTGGCGATTTATATCCAACGATACGTGTATACTGTTCAAAGCCGACGAAAATATCGGAAAAAGACGATATTTTATTGTCAGTTCGTGCACCGGTTGGTCCCACTAATCTTGCACCTTGTACTGTATGCATTGGCAGAGGGTTAACCGCTATCCGTCCATCCAAAGAATTACTGATAAAGTACGTGCTTCTCTTCTTTAGGTACTTTGAAGCTCAACTTGCGTCAAAGGGTACAGGAACAACCTTTAAGGCAATAACGCAGGATGTTATCAAGAATCTTGAAATACCTGTTCCTTCTATATCCGAACAGCAACGCATCGTGTCCCGTATCGAGGAGCTTTTCTCCTCACTCGACAATGCTGTGGAAACCTTGCAGAAAACAAAGGAACAGCTGGCAGTATATCGGCAGGCTGTTCTGAAAGAGGCTTTCGAGGGTGACTATAAAAAAGTCTCTCTCGGCGATATTTCTACGGTTATAAGCGGATACGCATTTAAGAGCAAAAAATATGATCCCGATGGTAAATATGTTGTTGTTAAAATTGGGAATGTAAAGGAGCGGCGTTTTGACTTTAGCCGTGATTTAACTCGTACTAATGAGGCAGACGATAACATTTTAGAGAAATATCTCCTACAAGAAGGAGATTGTCTAATCACACAAACCGGGTCGCGAGGTAAGAGAGATTATGGTTTTGTCTCAATGATTAGTAATCAAACCAATTTCTTGCTAAACCAAAGAGTTGCTGCATTGAGGTTTAACAAGGATGTTGCTATGCCACAGTTCTTTCAATACTATCTTTCTTCACCGGATTATAGGGATAAATTCTTCAGTTATGAAACCGGCAATGTGGGGCAGGGAAATGTCGGAATAAAAGCACTATCAGAACCTATGGTCATTTTGCCAAGTATTGTAGAACAGAAATTGATTATTCAAAACATCGAAGAACGATTGTCCATGTGCGACAGTATTGAAAAAACTGTCAACACCGCTCTCACACAGGCCGAAGCCATGCGTCAGAGCATACTGAAAGAAGCATTTGAAGGTCGTCTGTAAAAGGAGTTATTAATGCCAAGAATTAACATCAGGAATTTTACAAGAAAGATGTCAAAGAACTATCTTCTGCTGAATTCGAAAAATGCTGCCTTATGGTTCTGAGCGGGTATGCAGAAGAAATGTATCTTGATAACTTCGTTATCTCGCACAATGAGATTGTAAAAGCACACGATGGCGACTATCAGGTAGATATTTACTCTGAGTTCACTATTTTTGGCGGAAGCAAAATAAAGGTTTTGGTAGAGTGTAAACAATACAGTAGTCCCGTGAAAAGGGAACGAGTCGAATTGCTTCACAGCAGGCTGCTAAGCACAGGTTCTCACAAGGGAATCCTGATGACAACTGCACAATTCCAGAGTGGAGCACTCCGCTTTGCGAAAGAACATGGCATTACACTGATCGAAGTTATGAATACATGCGATCGATTCCATAGCTATGCAAGCGAAGCGGACTTCAACCTTCCTTTTGAAGAAGAAATCCTTCACAGATATCCTGTTTTTTGCGCCAACCTAGTAACAGATGAAAGAAAACAGGTTTTTCCTACAACTTCAATGATAGAGCGATATATCGCAGAAATACATACTGAGAAAGGTAAAAACTGATATGCGAGAATACAAAGATTGCTATATTGCTTATCTTGATATATTGGGCTTTAAGGAACTACTTAAAAAAACAGATGATAATCTGTGCGAATACATTGCCGGGCTGTTTGATCGGATACAAGAGGAGTATCATATAACTGTCAATAGAACTGGGAAACACTTAGTTGATCCTGCTCTCATTAAGCAAAAAATTATGTCAGATAGCATTTGCATCTACGTTGAAGCAAGTGTACCGAATGCTCTTGCCGGATTAATTGCTACTTGTGACTATTTTCAAGTCAGATTATCACGGCAAAATGCCCCCGTTCTTGTACGTGGTGCCATTGTTCGTGGGAATTTGTATGCTGAAGATGATATCATTTTCGGACAAGGTTTTGTTGATGCTTATCAGATGGAAGAAAAAACGGCAAAGTATCCACGCATCATTCTCACCAAGGCCATAATAAAGAAGTGCAGTTGCTTTGACGAGCATGGTCGGGATTATATCAAACAATTTACTTTTGATGATGACGATGCATTTGTCACGGTAGATTACCTATATCTTTTTTATGGACTGAGTCATGAGAAAGATGATTGGAAGTGCTTTGCGACCTATGTGTTTGATAAAGTTGAGGCAGAAACAGATGCGTCAATAAAAGGAAAATACTTGTACTTACAGCGCAATATTAAAAGAGCCATAAAGAAATATGTGGACCAAGAGGAGGATTCTCATGTCTGAACAAACATCAACAATTATTTCAAAAGTCTGGGGCATGTGTAATCCGCTCCGGGATGACGGTGTGTCTTACGGAGATTATCTGGAACAGCTGACTTATCTGATCTTCCTGAAAATGTCCGATGAGTATGGGAAGCCCCCTTACAAGAGAGAAACCGGAATTCCAAAGGGATATACATGGTCGGATATGAATACGCTTAAGGGTGCCGAACTGGAAACACAGTATAAGAATACCCTTGAGAAACTTGGAGAAGAAGGCGGTATCCTCGGCCAGATTTTCAAAGGCGCAGTCAATAAGATCAGTAATGTTGCAATCCTTTATCGCGTTGTCCAGATGATCGATAGGGAAAACTGGGTGGCGATGTCTTCAGATGTGAAAGGCGAAATCTATGAAGGTTTGCTCCAGAAAAATGCGGAAGATATCAAAAGCGGCGCAGGACAGTATTTCACTCCCCGTCCGCTGATTAAAGCTATGGTTGAGTGCGTTCGTCCGGAGCCAGGAAAGACCATTGCAGATCCCTGCTGTGGCAGCGGAGGCTTTTTCCTCGCCGCGCAGTCGTTTCTTTCCAATCCGGCGAACTATTCCCTTGACCGCAGTCAAAAGGAATTCCTGAAAAATGAAACCTTCCACGGGAATGAAATCGTAAGTGCGACTTTCAAAACGGCTCTGATGAATCTGTATCTTCATAATATCGGCGATATTTATGGTGAGATTCCGGTTACGCTCGGTGACGCGCTGCTTTCTGATCCCGGATATCGTGTGGACTATTGTTTAACGAATCCGCCCTTTGGCAAAAAGTCTTCCATCACATTTACAAATGAGGATGATGAGCAGGAGGAAGAGGATCTCGTATATAACAGACAGGATTTCTGGACGACCAGTTCGAATAAACAGTTGAACTTCGTGCAGCACATCAATACGCTGTTAAAGGCAACAGGCAAAGCTGCTGTGGTTGTCCCTGATAATGTGTTGTTTGAAGGCGGTGCTGGAGAAACTGTTCGCCAGAAGCTATTGGAGACCACCGATCTTCATACGATTTTGAGACTTCCGACCGGAATTTTCTATAAGCCGGGTGTAAAAGCAAATGTCATCTTCTTCGATAAACGTCCAGCAAGTCCAGAAAAGCAGACGAAAGAAATCTGGATATATGACCTCCGGACGAATATGCATTTTACGCTAAAACAGCATCCGATGACTTATGCTGACTTGGAGGATTTCATCAGCTGTTATAATCCGAAGAATCGTTATGAGCGAAAAGAGACGTGGTCGGAAGAAAATCCCGATGGGCGTTGGCGTAGATTTATCGTTGGCGGCAAGGATGATCAGATCTTGAACCGTGACAAAACCAGCCTTGATATTTTCTGGATAAAGGATAAATCCCTTGCCAATCTCGATAATCTTCCCGCTCCGGATGAACTGGCGGATGATATCATTGAGAATCTACAGGCTGCCCTTGAAAGCTTCCAGGAACTGCAGGCTCAACTTAAGAAATAAGTGAGGTAGCGTATGCTTTATAATGTGTATTGTGATGAAACATGTCATCTTGAAAACGACGGAATCAACGTAATGGTTCTCGGAGCGGTCTGGTGTCCTCAAAGCAAGCTGAAAGAAGTAAACCAGCGCATCAAGGAGATTAAAGCCAGGAATAATGTTTCCCCAACGATGGAGCTTAAATGGACAAAGATTAGCCCCGGTAAACTGGATCTTTACAAAGATCTTGTAAATTACTACTTTGATGATGATGATCTTCATTTCAGAGCATTGATAATACCAGACAAATCGAAGCTGGATCATCAGCGTTTCAATCAGACGCATGATGAGTGGTATTATAAGATGTACTTTGATATGCTGAAGGTCATCTTCCATCCGATGGATCGATTTGAGGTTTATATTGATATAAAGGATTCCAATTCATACCACAAAGCACAGAAGCTGAGAGAGGTATGCAGTAATTCAATGTATGATTTCTCAAAAAGTATTATCCAGAGACTGCAGCCGATCCGCTCCGAAGAAGTACAAATCATGCAACTCACAGATATCCTGATTGGTGCCATAGCTTATGAGAATCGTTTATTTCCTGAAGGATTTAAAAAGAGCTCAGCGAAACAGGAAATCATCAGCCTTATCAAAAAACGTTCAGGCTATACAATGAAAAAGAAAACTCTCCTGAGGGAAGACAAACTTAATCTTTTCCGCTGGGATGCAAGGGGGATCAATGAGTAATAATTGCTGGCTTCCAAAATGTGAATATTATGACAGTTCTCAGCCGTGGACAGATTATGAGGATCTCCTCTATTCTATTTTCAAAACTGATTTTATAGATAGTTACCCTGAATTTGAAGGCAAGGAAATCAGAATCCGCTTCTATCCAAAAGAAAACAACAAGGAGGAAGCCTTCTATCATGTCACTTGCCAAGACTACCTTAAAGTCGGAGACCGCGTCCCTGATTTCAGAAGATGCGAAAGAATCCGCTGGGTCAGAGCCTTTATTGAGAACTATGACTGTGATACGTCAAAATGTACAGACTGTGACGGAATTAAAGTATGGGAGAAACCATACAAGAATAATCAGCGGATTCACTTGCTGTTTGAGGAGAAAAGATATATCGTAGTATTGGAAAGAAGAGACAACTATGTACTGTTGATCACGGCCTTTTATATTGATCATAATCATACCCTTGAGAATAAGATTAAAGAGTATCAGCGATATAAGGCTGAGTCTGAGTAAAAAAAATTTTCATTATTTCGCGAATTCTATTGACAAGGATCAAAATATCGGCTATACTTATAATAGCTCATCTGCCAGGTGTAGAAGGAGTTCCTGAAGACGTTTTGCTTATGCAAAGCGTTTTTTGTTTTAGTAAATGGGTACGTGCAGAGGAAGTTTAGCCTCTGTACGTCTTTTCTTAATAGTTTGCCTAAGTTTTGCCTTTGTTATTACCCGCTTCCCTTCTTCCCAGCTGACAGAGATGTTATCGCTGATCTGGAAGTACAGTTCAGCAAGCCATTGCCCTTTCAATATAATGGTTGGAATAGTCCTGTATTTATATCCACTCTGTTCATAGATCTTTTAAGTGTTCTGTATTACAAACAGAGAATTTTGATTGACATAAGACAAAAAAACTATGTATAATGAAATCTGATAAATATATGAAAGCGATATTATTTATGGATATGGATTTAAGAAAAACGATCGATAAAATAAAGGATACCCGGACGATAGCGCCGGATGAGCTGAAAATGCTGCTGGAGTGTACAGACAACGCCGATCTTGAGTATCTGTATGGGAAGGCAAGAGAGGTTGCTGACGGAATATTTCATAAGGACGTGTATCTCCGCGGGCTGATAGAGTTTACAAATTACTGCAAAAACGACTGCTATTATTGCGGGATACGGTGCAGTAACAGGAAGGCTGAGAGGTATCGCCTGAGCGAGGATGAGATAATGAAATGCTGCGATACCGGTGCAATGCTGGGCTTTAAGACGTTCGTCCTGCAGGGTGGTGAGGATCCTTTCTTTAACGATGATAAAATATGTGATATAGTAAGAAAGATAAAGGAAAAGTATCCGAAGCATGCGGTAACTCTTTCCATAGGAGAGAAATCCTATGAGAGCTATAAGCGGTTTTTTGACGCGGGTGCCGACAGATATCTGTTAAGGCATGAGACTGCAAACGAGGAGCATTACGCAAAGCTTCATCCCTCGTCCCTTTCGGGCGCGAACAGAAAGCAGTGCTTAAGGAACCTTAAGGAAATAGGCTATCAGGTCGGATGCGGGATAATGGTAGGGACGCCCTTTCAGACAGTTGGGAATATTTACGAGGATATCCTGTTCATGCAGGAACTGCAGCCCCATATGATAGGTATAGGCCCCTTTATCGCTCATAAGGACACTCCGTTTAAGGATGAACCTGACGGAAGCGTGAAGGATACGCTGGTGCTGCTTGCTCTGCTCAGGCTTCTGTTCCCGAAGGTATTGCTGCCTGCGACAACTGCACTCGGTACCGCTGACGCAACGGGCAGGGAAAAGGGCATACTGGCCGGAGCAAATGTTATAATGCCGAACCTTTCACCTGTAAATGTCAGGGGCAAGTATCTGCTGTATGACGGAAAAATATGTACCGGTGAAGAGGCTGCGGAGTGTAACGAATGCATGAAGAGACGGATTGGGAGCGTCGGATATCATGTGGCTGACAGCCGCGGCGATCATCCGGATATGCAGGTGGTCTGAAAGAAGGTTAAAAGATGGAGTGGCTTACGGATAATATCGGAACGATAGCTGTTGTACTGGTGCTTCTGGCAGTGATCGCGGTCATCATTCGATATATGTATAAAAGAAAAAAGGCAGGCAGATCCTCCTGCGGATGCGACTGTACTTCGTGCCGGTTCGGAGAGAACTGCGGGAAGAGGTAAAAAAGCTGATTCCAATATTGTGCAAAACATCGTAAAATATAATACATTGTAAATAATCCGGTGTTGTGATAGCATATCTTTTAGGATATTGTTGGTTATTTAGAAAGGTATTTGTTATTATTATGGAACAGAGGGAATTGTTTAAGAACGGTTTCTTTACAGGAGAAAGAGCACTGTACGGAAAGAAGTTCATCAGGGTTGAAGACAGTGTTTTCGATAACGGTGAGTCTCCTTTAAAGGAGTGCCGGGATATCGAGCTGTCGGAGTGCCTTTTCAGGTGGAAGTATCCGCTCTGGTATTGTGACGGATTTACCGCTGAGAACTGTACATGGTTTGACATGGCCAGAGCCGGAGTCTGGTATTCGAAGAATTTTACGGTAAAGAACGCTTCCATACAGGCACCCAAGAATTTCAGGAGATGCGATTCTTTTGCACTGGAGAACGTTACACTGCATAACGCAGAGGAGACTTTGTGGAGCTGCAGCAATGTCAGGCTTGATAACGTAACGGTTTCGCATGGCCCGTATTTTGCTATGAACAGCAGGAACATGGAGATATCGGGACTTACGCTGGATGGTAATTATTCGTTCGACGGAGCCGAGAATGTCGTGGTAAGGAACTCAAGGCTGCTTACAAAGGATGCTTTCTGGAACAGCAGGAACATAACGGTTTACGATTCTTTCATCTCGGGAGAATACCTCGGGTGGAATTCGGAGAATCTGACTTTTATCAATTGTACCATAGAAAGTCTTCAGGGAATGTGTTATATAAACGATCTGAAGATGAAGAACTGCAAGCTTATAAATACGACACTTGCGTTTGAATATTCAAAGGCAGAAGCTGAGATCAACGGGAAGATCGACAGCGTCTTTAATCCTTCCGAGGGAAGGATAACCGCAGATGCGATAGGTGAGCTTATAATAGAGAAGGATAAGGTCGATCCTTCAAAGACACTGATCAGCTGCAGTGAAATTTCAAAGACTTCAGACAGACCGGAGTGGATAAAGTGAGATACGATTTTGATACGGTACATGACCGCAGGAATACGGCAAGTCTTAAATGGAACGTTTTGGAAAATGAACTTCCAATGTGGGTCGCCGATATGGATTTCACCACGGCTCCCGAAGTGGTCGAAGAGATAAAAAAACGTGCGGGACACGGTATTTTCGGATATAACGAGGTTCCGGACGAGTGGTATGAGGCATATATCAACAGATGGAGCAGCTTGCACGGTTTGATAATGAAGAAAAACGAGCTTCTGTTCTGTACCGGTGTGGTTGCCGCGATATCGAGCATCGTGAGGAAGCTTACGACTCCGAACGAGAATGTGCTGATACAGACTCCTGTTTACAATATCTTCTTTAACAGCGTGCTCAACAACGGACGGAGGGTGCTTGATAATACGCTTTTGTACAGGGACGGGAGCTACAGCATTGATTTTGACGATCTCGAAAAAAAGCTTGCGGATCCGCAGACGTCGCTGATGATCCTCTGCAACCCTCATAATCCTATCGGAAAGATATGGGACAGGGAGACACTTGCAAGGATAGGCGAGCTCTGCAGCAAGTATCACGTGATCGTTATCTCGGACGAGATACACTGCGAGATAACTTCTCCGGGGAAGGGATATATACCCTTCGCGTCAGTGTCAGAGACCTGCAGGAACATAAGCATTACATGCATATCACCGACAAAGACATTTAATCTTGCGGGGCTGCAGACTGCCGCAATCTTTGTTCCGGACAGCTTCCTAAGGCATAAGGTGTGGCGCGCCATAAATACGGATGAGGTTGCGGAACCGAATACGTTCGCATGTCCGGCTGCGATAGCCGCTTTTAACAAGGGCGGAGCATGGGCCGATGAGATGAACGAGTATGTGAGCGCGAACAGGGAGAGAGCAGAAGCTTTTATAAAGGAAAATATCCTTAAGATAAAAGCTGTTCACGGTGAAGCTACCTATTTAATGTGGCTTGATATCGGCGGAGTCGGAAAGAGCAGGGATGTTGCTTCTTATATAAGAAAGAAGACGGGACTGTATCTTACGCCGGGAGTTGAGTTTGGTGAAAGCGGGGATGATTTCCTGCGTATGAATATCGCGTGTCCGGCCTCATTACTTGATGACGGCTTAAGCAGGCTTAAGGCCGGGATTGACGCATATGTTAAAAGGACATAATTACCGGCCGCTTTGACCGGAGTTATCATATAGAAATTTTAAGGAGGGTATTTCAATGGCATGTTTTTTGGTTAGTACTGCAGAGGCGGTTGTAGTGAAGATTGCAGAGAAAGTGGTTGCAAAGAAGGAGCTTGAAGCTGCCGGAAAGAAAGAAGGAGATGCTGAGATAAAGGCAGCCATTCCGATGAGCGTTAAGCTTAAGTGGCTTTCAAGGATGCTTTTCAGCGGTTCGGCACTTTTGTTGTTTGAGCATATCTGGCACGGGGAGATCGTGCTGTGGTTCCCGTTCCTTACAGCCATGTCCGATTCCGGGGATGTCGTGGAGATGCTAAAGGAGATGGGCACGGTCGGAGTATGTATGGCGGTTCTGATCACGGTTATCTGGGCTGTAATGTGTAAGGTAGCCGAGGCTATAGTGAAACGGCCGGTTTCAGATACCGAAGGGCAGCAGGACGCATAAAGGGGGTAGCGGAATATGACACTATTGCTCACTGTTTTTGCGGCAATCACGGTAACGGCTATCTGGTATAACCGTAAGAATGACGATATGAGGCTCGGGATCCTGTGCTTCCTTTACTGGGGTGCATCGATCATGTGGCTGGTTGACGCTCTGTTTGAGTATTTTGAGGACGGGGCCGATTTCTTTAACCAGGAATTATCGGCAGTAATAAACGATGCTTTCCTCGGACTTGCAGTTATCGCACTCGGTCTTGTCATCTGGATCGTAAGGCTTCTGATCTCCGATCCCAAGGGCTCGGTCAGGAGAGCGATAAGGAAGCAGGCTTCGCATTAAATCTACATATTATATAGGAAGGAATATTTGATGAAAACTTTATATCTGGAATGTGATTCGGGTATAAGTGGTGATATGCTTGTAGCTGCGCTGCTGGATCTCGGCGCGGATGAGGATGTTCTGAAAAAAGCTCTTTCGGGTATAACCGACAAGGGCTTTTCCTACAAAATAAGCAGAGTTAGCAAAAATGGACTTGATTGTTGCGATTTTGATGTTATACTTGATAAGGAGCATGATAATCATGACCATGACATGAACTATCTGTACGGACACCTCGAAGGGCACGGAGAGCATGATCATCACCATGACCACGGACACGAACATGAGCACCACCATGATGACGAACATGAGCATCACCATGATGACGAACATGATCATCACCATGATGACGAGCACGATCATCACCATGAACATGAGCACGAGCACGGACATCACCATCACCATGAGCACCGTAATCTGAAAGATGTTATGGCGGTGATCGGGACGCTTGAACTTACCGACAAAGCACGCGAGCTCGCAATCAAGGTATTTGAGATACTTGCCGAAGCCGAGGCAAAGGCTCACGGAAAGAGCATAGATGAGGTGCACTTCCACGAGGTCGGCGCTATCGATTCGATCGCGGACATAGTGGCGGCAGCAGTCTGCTTTGATAATCTCGGGATAACCGATGTGATAATCCCGAAGCTTTGCGAGGGTACGGGAAGCGTGAGATGTCAGCACGGTATATTGCCGGTTCCGGTACCTGCCGTATTGAACATAGCTTCCGCACATCAGCTGCCCGTTTCCACTATTAATAGGAAGGGAGAGCTTATCACTCCGACAGGAGCTGCGTTTGCAGCTGCCGTTATGACATCCTCAAAGCTTCCGGAGGTGATAATACCCGAAAAGGTCGGTCTGGGTGCAGGCAAGAGGGAATATGAACAGCCGAGTATCGTCAGAGCCATACTTCTTAAGGACAGGACGGAAGAGGACGGTATCTGGAAGCTTGAGACGAATATAGATGACAGCACCGGTGAACAGCTTGGGTTTACGATGGAGTGCCTGCTTAAGGCCGGAGCAAGAGATGTTTTCTATTCACCGGTTTATATGAAGAAGAACAGACCTGCATGGCTTTTGTCCGTTATTGCCGAAGAAAAGGATATCCCTAAGCTGGAGGAGATCATCTTCAGGGAAACCACGACCATCGGTATCAGGAGGCAGAAGGTTGAAAGGACCGTTCTTCCGAGAAGAAAGGAAAAGGTTGAGACCGCTTTCGGAACTTTGGAGGTAAAGGTCTGCGGATATGAGGGTAGTGAAAAGGTCTATCCTGAATACGAGAGCGCAGCGGAGATTGCCCGCAAACAGGGGATACCGCTTGAAGAGGTCTATGCCATGGCTAGAAACAGCTTTAATAAATGACACCGGGAGGATTTGTTTTTATAAGATATGAACAGTGTTTTTTTGAAGAAAGCAGTAGTTGTCCTGACTCTCACAGGTTTTACAATCCTTTCGGGATGTACCGCGGCAGAGAAAGGCAACGATAAGATCCCGGACAATCCCGAAACGGAGATATCCAGGACGGAGATTACATCCGTGCCCGATAAAGACTCCGGTCAGGAACCGTCGCCTGCGGAAAAAGAGGAGAGCGGGACCGGAGAAGAAAATACCCAAAATGATAATAATGAAGGCGGTACGACAGACGATACTGCCGAAAAGGAGGATAAGGAAGTGGATTACGCTGAAATGTTTAAGGGGATCAAGCTGGCAAGGAGCTATAAGGGAATGGTAAATACCAATCCCATAATAGAGCAGCATTACGGAGCCGATCCTTTTGCACTGGTATATGATGATACCGTTTATTTCTACATGACCGCGGACGCATATGAGTATGATGCCGCAGGTGAGATAAAGGAAAACTCATACAGCCAGATCAGAAGCCTTTATGTTGTTTCAACAAAGGATATGGTGAACTTTACCGACCACGGCGAGATAAAGATCGCAGGTGCCAACGGAGCAACAAAGTGGGCGCATAACTCATGGGCTCCCGCAGCAGCATGGAAGATGGTTGACGGAAAGCCGAAGTTCTTCCTGTACTTTGCGGATAACGGCGGCGGTATCGGCGTTGTATGCTCGGACAGCCCCACAGGACCTTTTGTGGATGAGCTCGGACACGGGCTTATCAGGAGGGACATGGAGAACTGCGGTAATGTAGAGTGGCTCTTCGATCCGGCAGTACTTGTTGATGATGACGGAAGGGCATATATCTACTTTGGCGGCGGCGTTCCCAGAGGAGCTGACGGACAGCCCATGGCTTCTCATCCCATGACCGCAAGATGTGCAGAGCTCGGTGAGGATATGATGAGCCTTAAGGACGTTCCGGTTACCATTGACGCTCCGTACCTTTTTGAAGATTCGGGAATTCATAAATATAATGATACCTATTATTATTCATATTGCAGCAATTTCAGCGTTGACAAGGCAGGTACCGATGAGTACGGCTTTGAGAACGGCGAGATAATCGTGATGGAGAGCAAGGATCCGTTGGGACCGTTTACCTTCAAGGAGAGGATACTTAAGAATCCCGGAGCGTATTTTGGAGTTGGCGGAAACAACCATCATGCCATATTCAAGTTTAAGGATCAGTGGTATATCACTTATCATACACGTATCCTTGAACAGGATCAGGGAATACTCAAGGGTTATCGTTCAACCAGTATCGATGCTTTCGATATGGGTGAGGACGGAACCATCGGCAATATCGTGATGACAAAGAACCGGAGAAAGCAGGTAGGGAACCTTGATCCCTATAAGACTGTAAACGGTGCAACCTTTGCGGCAATGGCCGGAATCGATACCGCTCCCGCAGATGAAGTAAGCAGCAAATACGGCTGCGGCACACTTCTTCTTACCGATATAAATGACGGGGATTACGTTAAGATCCAGGGCGTTGATTTCGGTGACAAGGGCGCAACAAAGGTTAAGGTTACCGTTAAGACCAACGGAAAAGACGGTGTTATCCGTGTATCCACCAAGTCTGTAAATGTTAACGGCGAGGTCATGGGATATATCCCCGTTAAGTCCGACGGAAACGGGACAACGGTATGCGAGGCAGTTCTCGACACCGCGATCACAGGCGTTCAGGATCTCTTCTTTACCTTTAAGGGTGAAGGCTATGAGATCGTTGACTGGATCTTTGAGCAATAAGATCCTTCGCTGACGCTCAGGATGACAGACTTAACTAAAAGATGACAGGCTTGACTTGAATCAAGAATATAAATCCGGCTGCCGCGGGTTTTACCTGCGGCGGATTTATTTTGAAAAAATTTTTAAAAAAGTACTTGCATTTAGGAAAAAACTATGCTATGATGGTTCGTGCTGTGAGTTGATAGCGTAGAAGCGTGAGGTTGCCGCACAGCAATGTGCGGGTTTTCCGTGGAGCGAATGTCAAGTTTACAAAACTGACGACAAGTCACTGTACAATTAAATTTCTGCCGCGAGCAGATAAACCGTGAGTAAATCACTGTTTCTTGAGCCAGGCGAAAACCTGGTAAAATTTGAGAGAGATCGTGAAACACACGGGTGAGTGTACAGTCGCCGCTTGTTGTACTTTTTAAAAGTGCGAAAAGGAGGAGACTTTTTTTATGGCAAATCAGGTAATGAGAATCACTCTTAAGGCTTACGATCATCAGTTAATCGATGCATCGGCAGCCAAGATCGTTGAGACTGTTAAGAAGACAGGTTCAAAGGTCAGCGGTCCTGTTCCGCTTCCTACTAAGAAGGAAGTTATCACTATTCTTCGTGCCGTACATAAGTACAAGGACTCGAGAGAACAGTTCGAGCAGAGAACCCATAAGAGACTTATCGATATCATCACACCTACCCCTAAGACAGTCGATGCATTATCAAGACTGGAAATGCCTGCAGGTGTCTATATCGATATCAAGATGAAGTAATTCATCAATTAACAACCATTGATAGTAATTGAAGTTATATATAGGAAAGAAACAGTCCGGCAAAACGGATAACAGACTCCTGTAAAAACTAGAATGAACGCGAGAGCGTTCCGCTGTAGATTACTATCTAGAATGAACGCGAGAGCGTTCCGCTGTAGATTAACAAGGAGGAAAGAAATGAAGAAAGCTATTTTGGCTACGAAGGTCGGCATGACCCAGATCTTCAGTGAAGACGGTGTTTTAACACCCGTCACAGTCCTCGAAGCAGGTCCCTGTGTAGTTACACAGGTTAAGACATCTGAGAATGATGGCTACGAGGCAGTTCAGGTAGGCTTCGGCGAGATCAGGGAGAACCTGGTAAGCAAGCCTAAAAAGGGACACTTCGCAAAAGCAGGTGTTTCCTCAAAGAGATTTCTTAAAGAGTTCAGGTTTGAAAACGCAGCTGAGTATTCTTTAGGACAGGAAATCAAGGCAGACATCTTTGCAGCTGGTGACAGGATCGATGCAACAGGCATCTCGAAAGGAAAAGGATTCCAGGGTGCCATCAAGCGTCACGGTTTAAGCCGCGGACCCATGAAGCACGGTTCCAAGTATCACAGACATGCAGGTTCAAACGGTGCAGCTACTTCACCCGGTAGAGTATTCAAGGGAAAGCACATGCCCGGACAGACAGGTAACGTTAAGGTTACCGTACAGAACCTTGAGGTTGTCAGAGTTGATGTAGAGAACAATGTTATTCTTGTTAAGGGCGCAGTTCCCGGACCCAAGAAGGCAATGCTCGTTCTGAAAGAAACAGTAAAGAAAGCAAACTAACGCTTTAGGAAAGGAGGTTACTTCAAATGGCAACAGTTAAAGTTTACAATATGGAAGGCGCTGAAGTTGGTTCACTTGAATTAAAGGACGAAGTATTCGGCGTTGATGTAAATACACATGTAATGCATATGGCAGTTGTTTCACAGCTCGCTAATAAGCGTCAGGGAACACAGAGCGCCAAGACCCGTGCAGAAGTAAGGGGCGGCGGAATAAAGCCCTGGAGACAGAAGGGAACCGGACATGCACGTCAGGGTTCGATAAGAGCTCCTCAGTGGAAGGGCGGCGGCGTAGTATTCGCTCCCAAGCCCAGAGACTACTCCTTCAAGATGAACCGTAAGGAAAAGGCACTTGCTATCAAGTCAGCCCTTACATCAAGAGTAGTTGAGAACAAGTTCTTCGTATTAGATACACTTGCATTTGACGAAGCAAAGACAAAGAAGATGGTTTCAGTTCTCGAAAACCTTAAGTGTGACAAGGCTCTCGTAGTTCTTGCAAACAAGGATGAGAACGTTATCCTTTCCACAAGGAACCTTCCCAATGCAACAACCGTTACATCTAATGCACTGAACGTATTTGATATCCTTAAGTATGACAAGATGATCATCACAAAGGATGCGGTAGCACAGATCGAGGAGGTGTACGCATAATGGCAGACTTAAAGTATTATGATGTGCTCTTAAAGCCCATCGTTACAGAGAAAAGCATGGCTATGCAGGCTGAGAAGAAATATACTTTTTCAGTAAATCCCGATGCTACAAAGACACAGATCAAGGAAGCTGTTGAGAAGATGTTCAAGGATGTTAAGGTTCTTAAGGTTAACACAATGAACCTTGA
>JAEEGJ010004045.1_pt1 | contig 51684 bp, 37 predicted proteins | sample 8958761 | NCBI WGS metagenome assembly JAEEGJ01 (sample SAMN16246546, study PRJNA631951) | gut metagenome | biome: gut microbiome; feature: rumen; material: RS-attached | host: Bos | place: Iran: Karaj | collected 2018-10
CCGGCTTTGTAACGGGAATTATACAGGGATGTGTTGAAGAACACCTTGGGCGAGAATTCGTGGCTCCAGTGCAGGGTCTGGGTGTTGTTCGCGAAGCTGAACTTCATCAGGTCGAGGTCGAAATCTTCCATCGACATCCCGAAGACGTCCTTTCCGCTGAAAGCGCTCAGGTACACACGGTCCTTCTCCCCCGCCACCCAGCTGATCTTGCCGTTGAGGTCGTAAAAGTACATCTGGGTGTTCTTGGGAATCTTTTCGCCGAAGAGCGGGAAGAAGATGTCCATATAGGTCCGGCGGGCGGCCAGCATAAAAGACAGCTTGTTCTTGACAATAGGCCCTTCGATGGCCAGTTTGGATGTGATCAGGCCGATGGAGAAATCGCCCTTGAACTGGCTGTTGTTGCCGTCGCGCGTACTGACGTCGAGCACGGAGGAAAGCCGCCCGCCAAAATTGGTGGGAAAATCACCTTTGTACAGCTGTGCGTTCTTGACTACATCGCCGTTGAACATCGACATAAAGCCGAGGAAGTGGCCGGAATTGTAGAGGGGCGCGCCGTCCATCAGCACGAGATTCTGGTCGATGCCGCCGCCGCGCACGCTGAAACCGGTGGAGCCTTCGCTCGGCGTCTGCACGCCGGGCATCATCTGGATCACCCGGATGATGTCGGCCTCCCCCATCAGCGCCGGCAGTTTGCGGATGATGTCGCCGCTGACCGTCTCCATCCCGAGTTGCGGCAGGGTCAGCTGTTCCCGTTTGCTCTTGGAGAACACCTTGGCCGCTTCCAGCATCACGTGGTCTTCCTCCAGCTCAAAGTCATACTTGAGCGAGGCCTTGGGATTGATCTTGACTTCCGCGGTCACATAGCCGGCATAGGAACACTTGATGACCTGTTCCTTCCGGTCGATCTGCAGCGAATAAAAGCCATAATTATTGGTCGACACGCCGGCCGACAGATCCGCCGTAAAGACCACCGCGCCGATGAGCGGCTCTCCGCTGGAAGCCTCCTTCACATATCCCGACAAAACAACTTTCTGCCCGGCCGCCGGCAGGACAGCCGACAGCAGGAGCAGCCAGACGAAAGCCGCCTTTATCGTTGTTTGTAGGTATAGCCGGCGGAAGACCATGCAGGCATTTCTTTCTTGACGAGGATGCTGTAGAAGCGGTTGAAATCGGCGGCGAAGGTTTCGTCGGTCGGCCAGTCGGGCGCGGCGTTCCAGGCGCGCTCCCAGATGCCGACGGCCTTAGGGAGCATCTGATAGGTCACATTAGCGAGGCTCCGGTTGTTTTCCGACCAGAGCAGGGCTTCGGCGCCGACGATGTTTTCGGGATGCGTCAGGACAGGTCGTCCGGCCGCGTTGGCTTTCCAGTCGACGGGCGTGTCGATTCCTTCCCAGCGGACCGATTCATAGATTTTCCACGGCTGGAGGGCGAAACTCTTGCGCTCGTCCACGAAGCCGCCCCAGTTGAGACCGATCTCTTCCGGGCCGTCGCCATAGGCGAGGTCCACATAGCAGTTCTGGACATTGGACAGCAGCACGGGAATGCCGTCGTTCGCCAGCTGATAGGTCAGCTCGATGTTGTCGCCCTGGGTACTCCAGGCATTCACAAACAGGAGCTGCTCCTTGAGCGCCTCGAGCGTTTCCGGATAGATGCCCTGGACCATCTCCTGCCAGCCGGCCAGCTTGATCCCCCGTTCGCGGGCCAGGGAAACGATGCCGCGGGTAAACAGATCTTTCATCTCCCGGCGGTCGCGGCCGGCCCAGGCGCCGCCCGGGACTTCGTCGCCGCCGATATGGATGCCCAACAACGGAACGTCCGCTTCGCGGTACATCCGGATCACTTCATCGAACACGACGCCGTAGAACGCGTAGACGCCCGGCAGCTCCGGATCCAGCACGTTGTCGGTGAAATCCTGCGCCGACCAGTAACGGGACGTGTCGGCAGGGTTCTGCAGCCGGTACGAGGCATCGCCCGTCCGGCGCTCGTACGCCTCCATCGCCCGGATGGATGCCCGGGAGTGACCGGGCGCGTCGAATTCGGGAACCACGGCAATGCGGCGGTCCCACGCATAGCGGAGAATCTCCTTGAATTCCGCCTCGGAATAATACGTGTCCACGCCGATCCGGCCGCCAGCCTGCGGTTTCAGGCCGCGCGTCTCTTTCAGATCCCAGTCCGGGAGCTCGTGATGGGCGCCGAAAGCGGTCAGATCGGGCAGCGCCGGAATCTCCAGACACCACGATTCGTCGTCGCCCAGGTGGAAATGCAGCAGGTTGAGCTTATAGGACGCCAGGATGTCCAGCACCCGGAAGACCTCTTCTTTCGTACGGAAATCACGGACGACGTCGAGCATGAATCCGCGCAGGCGCAGGTCGGGCCAGTCTTCGATGACCACGTCCTTCGTGCCGGCGGGCAACTTGCTCTGCGTCACCCGGGCGTAAAAGGCACCGTCCTCGTCGTTCGCCTCAACGGTGGCGACGCCGTCGGAATCGATGCACAACCTGTACCAGCCCTGCGGCTGCACGCCGCACATGCTCTCCGTACCGACCGACTTCACGGCCGGAATGATATCCGTCACCACGGGCTCATACGAAGCGGCGAACCAGGAAGCGTCCGGTTCCGTGCTTTCGTGGGGCAGGAACTGGTAGCTGACCTGCAAAGGCCTGTCTTTCTTCCCTTTCACCTGCAGCACGAAACCCTCCGGCGCCCAGGAATGCCGGGGCAGCGGCCGGCCCGAATACGCGATGGTGAACTCCTTTCCGGCCTTTTCGGGAACATCGAAGTAGAAAGAGGTTCCCTGGAAATGCTTGATTTCGGCGACAGGACCTGCCGTGATCACGTGGTTGTCGAACAGTTCCTGAAACCAGATGCGGCTTCCGGCCGGCACGTTCTTGAAAACGAAGGTGTGCGGGGCCCGGCCGTCATCGCCGGCAGGACCTTCCTTCCATTCCACGGAAGGCGTGCACGAAACGGCTGCCAGTGCCGCAAGCACCAGCCAGGCCGTCAAGAATCTTTTCATATCCCTATGGCGTCTAAATCTTGTGAATCTGCTTGAAGAGCGGCTTCATGCTGACACGTTCCTCCACGATGTCGTGCAGGCGCTCGATGGGGATGCGCTCCTGCTTCATGGAATCGCGGTCACGCAGCGTCACGCAGCCGTCTTCCAGGGTATCGTGGTCGATCGTGATGCAGTACGGGGTGCCGATGGCATCCTGACGGCGGTAGCGCTTGCCGATCGAGTCTTTCTCGTCGTACTGGCAGTTGAAGTCAAAGCGCAGGCCGTCGAGAATCTCGCGGGCCTTCTCCGGCAGACCGTCTTTCTTGACGAGCGGCAGCACGGCCAGCTTGACGGGGGCCAGGCAGGCCGGCAGGCGCAGCACGACGCGGGTCTCGCCGCCTTCCAGCGCCTCTTCGCAGTACGAAGACGACAGCACGGCCAGGAACGTACGGTCCAGGCCGATCGAGGTCTCGATGACGTACGGAATGTAGCTCTCGTTGGTCTCGGGATCGAAATACTGGATCTTGCGGCCGCTGAACTTCTGGTGCTGCGAGAGGTCGAAGTCGGTGCGGCTGTGGATGCCTTCGAGCTCCTTGAATCCGAAGGGGAATTCGAATTCGATGTCGGTGGCGGCGTTGGCGTAGTGGGCCAGCTTTTCGTGGTCGTGGAAGCGGTACTTCTCATCGCCCAGGCCAAGGGCCTTGTGCCAGGCCAGGCGCGTCTGTTTCCACTGGTTGAACCACTTCATCTCCTCGCCCGGACGGACGAAGAACTGCATCTCCATCTGCTCGAACTCGCGCATACGGAAGATGAACTGGCGCGCCACGATCTCGTTGCGGAAGGCCTTGCCGATCTGGGCGATGCCGAACGGCACCTTCATACGGCCGGTCTTCTGGACGTTGAGGAAGTTGACGAAGATGCCCTGGGCGGTCTCGGGACGCAGGTAGATGGTCCCTACCCCGCCGTCCACGTTGCCGAGCTGGGTGCTGAACATCAGGTTGAACTGGCGCACGTCGGTCCAGTTCTTGGTGCCGGAGATCGGGCAGGCGATCTCGCAGTCCACGATGATCTGGCGGAGCTCCTTCAGGTCGTTTTCGTTGAGGGCCTTGGTCATCCGCGCGTGGACTTCGTCGTATTTGGTCTTGCTGCGCAGAACGTTCGGGTTGGTGGCGCGGAACTGCGCCTCGTCGAAGCTTTCACCCCACTTGCGGCGGCCTTTCTCGACCTCCTTGTTCATCTTTTCCTCGAGTTTGGCCAGATAATCCTCGATCAGCACGTCGGCGCGATAGCGCTTCTTCGAGTCCTTGTTGTCGATGAGCGGGTCGTTGAAGGCGCCCACGTGGCCGGAGGCTTCCCAGATGCGGGGATGCATAAAGATGGCCGAGTCGATGCCCACGATGTTGTCGTTGAGATGGACCATCGCTTCCCACCAGTATTTCTTGATGTTGTTCTTCATCTCGACGCCCATCTGGCCGTAGTCGTACACGGCGCTCAGGCCGTCGTAGATTTCGCTCGACTGGAAAATGAAACCATATTCCTTGGCGTGTGCCACCAGCGTCTTGAAAACTTCTTCCTGTGTCATATCGTAATGTCGTTTAATAATTCTTGTACGTAAGGCCGCTCCCAAAGCTGGGGATGCGGGATGTCCAGCCGGTCGGTATGGATCTCCAACCCGTTGAAAGTCAGGATGTCGATATCGATCGTCCGGTCGTGGTAGATCCGGCGGCCGGCGGCGTCGAACTCCGCCGCATGCGCCGGGCGCCCCAGCTGCGCCTCGACCGCCTGGCAGAGGTCGAGCAGCGCCTCGGGCGCGATATCGCTTTCGAAGCAAACGGCCTGGTTGAGGAACGGCGGCCCGTCGAAGCCCACGGCTTCCGTCTCCAGGATGTCGGAGCAGAGCATATCGGTGTGCAGGGATTCCGCGAGCAGGGCTTTCGCCTGTTCGAGGTTCCACGCCCGGTCGCCCAGGTTCGATCCCAGCACCAGATAGATCATAGCATGCCCAGTTCCAGTTTGGCTTCTTCGCTCATCATATCGGTCGTCCATTCCGGCTCGAAGACCAGTTCCACGTTCACGGCCGTCACGCCGGGCACATCGGCCACGGCTTCCTGCACCTGCGCCACGACTTCGTCGGCAATCGGGCAGTTGGGCGCCGTGAGGGTCATTTTGACCGAAATCTTCCCGTCTTCGTCGCCCTTCACCTCGTAGATGAGCCCCAGGTCATACACGTTCACCGGAATTTCCGGGTCATAGACGTTCCGCAGGGCGGCCACGATATCGGCCTCCAGATCGTCATCGTTCTTTTTGGCTTGCGGCTTGGCATTCTGGAAAGCCATCGCATAGCCCTTGATGGTCTGGATCATCGACACCAGCCCGTTGGCCCGCGTCGGGGAGAGATTCTCCTTCAGCCCGATTTTCTCGATGAACGATTCGTCGGCTGCCAGGATGTCGGCGGGCGTCTGTCCGTCATACACGCGCAGCAGCAGCGAGATGATGCCCTTGGTGATGATGGCGTCGCTGTCGGCGGCAAAATGCAGCCGGCCATCCTCGGCGCGGCAGGAAAGCCACACCCGCGACTGGCAGCCGCGGATGAGGTTGTCCTCGGTTTTGTCTTTCTCCTCGATCAGGGGCATCGATTTGCCCAGTTCGATGAGATATTCGTATTTATCCATCCAGTCCGTCAGGACGGCGAACTCTTCGACGATGTCGGCTTGGATTTCCTGGATCGTATTCATAGTCAACGCAACATTTGAATGGCCCGGCGGAGCGCCTTGACAAAAGCTTCGCACTCGGAAAGCGTATTATACGGGGCCAGCGACGCCCGCAGGACGGAGGTCTGGCCGTAGCGGCGCAGCAGCGGCTCGGCGCAGTTGTGCCCCGAGCGGACCGCAATGCCCATCTTGTCGAGAATCTGCGCCAGATCGGCCGGGAACGCGCCTTCCACCGCGCAGGAGAACAGCGGAATCTTCTTTTCCGGGTCGCGCGGCGTGCCGTAGAGGCGCAGGCCTTCGATTTTCGGGAGCTCTTCCAGCAGGTAATCGCGCATCGCGCGCAGATTTTCCTGCAGGGCCGGATCGTCCGCCATTTCGCGGGCGACGGCCAGGGCCGGAACAAAGCAAGCCGCGGCAGTGAAATTGGGCGTACCCGCCTCGAATTTGAGCGGCAGCGGCGCGTAGGTGGTCTCCTCGAAGGTCACGGTGTCGATCATTTCGCCGCCGCCCATATATGGCGGCATGGCCTCGAGCCATTCGCGCTTGCCGTACAGCACGCCGATTCCGGTGGGCGCGTAGATCTTGTGCCCCGAGAACGCGTAGAAGTCGCAGTCCAGCGCCTGCACGTCGACCGGCGCGTGGACGATGCCCTGCGCTCCGTCGAGCAGCACGGGCACTTCGTAGCGATGGGCGATTTCCACGATTTCCCGCACGGGATTGATCACGCCCAGGATATTGGAAACGTGCGTCACGGCCACGAGGCGGATCTTCCCCGCCCCTTCGCGCAACTGGCGGTCCAGTTCATCCAGGGAGATTTCTCCGCGCTCGTCGACCGGCAGCACCGCGAGTTTCGCGCCGCAGCGGCCGCAGGCCAGCTGCCAGGGCACGAGATTGCTATGATGCTCCGCTTCGGAGACCAGGATGCGGTCGCCGGGGCCCACGAAGCGCTGCGTGAAGCATGCGGCCACGAGGTTGATGGACGCGGTAGTGCCGCTGGTCAGGATGACGTTTTCCCGCGCCGGGACGTTCAGGTAGCGGCGCACGGCTTCGCGGCCGGCCTCATAGCGGTCGGTCGCCTCGGCGCTCAGCGTATGGATGGCCCGGTGGATGTTGCCGTTGGACTCGAGCGCCAGGCGCTCTTGGAGATCCAGGACGGCACGCGGACGCTGGGCCGTCGCCGCATTGTCGAAATAAATGAGCGGCTTGCCGTAAATCTGCCGGTCGAGGGCGGGAAATTGTTGTCTGACGTCCATATATCCCGCAAAATTAACTATTTTTACGGAAATTTAACGAAAAGACCCTGCCATGTACGAATATATCAACGGTACGCTTGTGGAAATCACGCCGACCGACGCCATCGTCGAAGCCGCCGGCGTAGGATACGACCTGATCATCTCTTTGAGCACTTTCTCCAAACTGCAGGGTGCCGTGGGAAAAAATGTCAAGGTCTTCACGTTCCACCAGGTCCGCGAAGACGACGAGTCCCTTTTCGGCTTCGCCGACAAGTCGGAGCGCGCGGTTTTCACCCAATTGGTCTCCGTGAGCGGCGTCGGCCCGGGTTCAGCCCGGATGATCCTTTCGGCCATGACCGCCGAAGAAGCGAAAGAAGCGGTCGTCACGGGCGACGTCAACCGATTCAAGGCCGTCAAAGGCATCGGCCTGAAGACCGCCCAGCGCATCATCATCGACCTCAAGGACAAGATCGGCAAGGGCGGCGAAGCCCTGATCTTTGACGGCGCCGTCATCAGCCCGTCTTCCGCCATCCGCGAAGAAGCCCTCGGCGCCCTCACCATGCTCGGCTTCTCGAAACCCGCCGTCGAAAAGACCCTCGACAAGCTCCTCAAGGAAAAATCCGACTACACCGTCGAAGAACTCATCAAGCGTGCCCTCAAGATGATGTAAAATAACCAAGGGGGCCTTGCGGGCCCCCTTGAACACATCACATTTTGATTTTTACAAATCAGATTATTTCCTCGTACTGCGCTGCAGAAAGGAGGTTATCAAATTCCGACGGGTCGGAGTATTTGATCTTGATCATCCAGCCTTCTCCGTAAGGATCGGAGTTGACCAGTTCAGGCGCGCCTTCGAGGGCGGGATTGACTTCCGCCACTTCGCCGGAAACCGGCATGAAAGCGTCCGCAACGGTTTTCACGGCCTCGATGGTGCCGAAAACCTCTTCTTTGGCGAGGGTCTCGCCTTCCGTCTGGATGTCGACAAACACGATGTCACCCAGTTCGCTCTGCGCGAAATCGGTGATACCGACAATGGCTACGTCGCCTTCCAGGCGAACCCATTCGTGATCTTTGGTGTATTTCAGTTCAGCAGGGGTGTTCATAATTCTCCTTAAAAATAACTATCAGTGCGCAAATATAAATAAAACTTTCGTGATTAACAAATACTTCGCCTTTATTTTACATAAAGCTTGCCACCGCCGACACCATACGCGTGAAGCGCGCCATATTGACCGCCGCCCTGGTAATCTTCCGCCCAGGAGACACGCGTGGCCTGCTTGCCCCGTTTGGTCTGGACAATGGAATAGCCGTAAATGACCCGACGGATCGGCGTACCCGCCGCGTCGGTCTCCACTTTCCAGCCATCCGAAGTCACGACACAGTCCACGACTTTGTCGGTGATGGCCTTCTCCAGCGGAAGCACCTTGGCCTTCATCGAAGCGTTCATCTTGCCGGCAGCAGGCATCGGCTGGTATTTGATCTCGATCTTGTCGTTATTTTCGAGTGCTTTGGAAACGGCCTCCAGATAGAACTGGCAGGTCCGGTAAGGACGCTCGAACTGGTCGTGATCGCGCTTATAGACATCTTTGACGATGTCCAATGCGCCATTCTCAAATATCAGTCCGATATTCCGGATCAGCCCAAACGCGACATTGGCGACATAGAGTTCATCCTCATCCAAAATCACCGGAATGAAATCACCACCCAACGGCCGCTCGCAGAAATAATACGCGCCATTGACCATACACACGGCATAGCCGTTCATCGTCGCCTTCTTTTTGGCTTTCGGAACATGCTCCATCCACAGTTTTGTTTCGAATTCGGGTGCCGGCGTCAGCGAATAAGACCACTCGCCCTGGGCGTTCCGTTTCATCCGGACATTGGTATGTTGCTCGGCAATCATTCCGATGCGCAGCAGAAAATCCGAAAATACAAGGAATTCATCGAGCAGTGCCTTATCCAACGCCGCATCTTTCGGCCGCGTGCCATCACCCATTTCATCGGTGACCTTGATGTCCCACTTGATCCGGGTGCAGAGCTGATCGGCAAACTCCTTGATCTGCGCCGGCTTGTAGTAAAGCAGTTCCCAGGCGGTCTGGTCGAGGATCTCCCCTGTCCTGCTGTCACGGCTGCTGGGCGTCAGCCCCAGCAAATCGTGGCGGTATGGGCCCTGGTCCTTGCTCTGCGCGGAAACCGGCAGACAAGCCAGCGATGCAATTAAAAGAAATAGGGTAATCACAATGCGTTTCATGGCTGTGGTTGTTTATGCGGGGGTTTTGTAAGTGTTGGCGATGACTTCGGCGTAGCGCTGGTTGAGGTTACGGCGCTTGGGCTTGAGGGTCTGGGAAAGCATGCCGTTGTCGGGCGTCCATTCGTCGAAGGCGAAATGCGGTTTCTTGATGTTTTCGAAATCGGCGACTTTCTTGTTCACCTCGGCAACCTCGCGGTTCAGCAAGCTGATAATTTTCTCGTTTTCAAGGAGTTGCTCTTTGTTCTCAACGGGAATGCCTTGTTCGTCGGCAAAGGCTTTGAGCTTGGCGTACGCCGGAAGGATGATCGCAGAAGCAAACTTTTCGTTGGCACCGAAGACAAAGGCGTTGTCGATGTACTCGCTTTCACGCAGCAGGGTTTCGAGCACCTGCGGTGCGATATACTTACCCGATGAAAGTTTGAAAATCTCCTTCTTGCGGTCGGTAATCTTGAGATATTTGCCATCCTGCAGGTAACCGATGTCGCCCGTGTGGAGCCAGCCGTCGGCATCGATCATTTCTTTCGTGGCTTCCGGATTCTTGTAGTAACCCAGCATCACGTGCGGGCCGCGCGTGAGAATCTCACCGTCTTCTGCAAAGGAAAGCTCTGTGCCGTCCATCGCTTTACCTACTGTGCCGATCACATTGTATTTGTCGGCCGGGGAGTTCACTGCGATTACCGGAGAGGTTTCCGTAAGACCGTAACCCTCAAAAATATAGAGCTTGGCAGCATTGAAGCATCGTACAATCTTTGCTTGAATGGAAGATCCGCCGCTCACCACCAGCATTTCGTGACCGCCCAGGTTCTCACGCCATTTGCTATAAACCAGCTTGTCGAAGAGTTTCTGCTTCTGGAGATAGAACCAACTTGTATTTTCGTTGTCAAACGTGTTGGCGTATTTCCAGGCCGCGTCGTATATCTTGCGTTTGAAACCGGTCAGTTTCTTGCCTGCCTCTTCGAGTTTGCCGTACATCATTTCGAGCACGCGAGGGACGGCACAAAAGCCGTCGGAGTGGCAGTCCTTCAAATCGGATGCGATGGTTGCCAGACTTTCCGCATAATACGTACTGATCGCCAGTTCCTGATATTCATAGTTCATGGTCCGTTCGTACATGTGGCAAAGCGGCAGGAAACTCACCATCTTGTGGCTATAGTTCTTGGTCTGACGGAGGGCGTGGCCATGAGAATCGAACATCATGTTGCGATGAGAAAGCATCACACCTTTCGGCAGGCCGGTCGTCCCGGATGTATAGACGATACTTGCGCATTCGTCGGGCTTGATGATTTTCTTATTCTCTTCGACGACTGGCGCAAAGCGGTCCTTGTTCTCCCGTCCCAGTTCGTAGAGCTTGGTCAGCGACATGATTTCATCGTTGTCGTCCATCATCAGGAAGCGGATCTCCCGATCGACTTCTGCGGCAATCGGAGCCACTTTCTTATAGAGAGCAGGCGTTCCGACAACGATCAGTTCGACATCGGAATGGTTGAAGATATGAAGATAATCGTCGTGGCTGAGCGTGCTGTAAACGGGGATATGGATCATGTGCGCCAAATTGATGCCCATGTCCATGAAATTCCACTCCGGCCGGTTGTTGGTAATCGTGATGACTTTGGTGCCAGGCTTGTAACCCAGGGCAAGCAGGCCATAGGCGACAGTATGGGAAATGTCGTAATACTGGTCAATGCTGTATTTGATCCATTTTCCACGGGTCCGGCGGGCCAGGATGTCATCTTTCGGCGGATAGGTTTTCAGGTTCTCGAGCAGGTCGAAGGTGCGAAGAATTTCCATAATCGGTTGACTATTTAAGCTGTATTAAGAGTTTCAAATGGTTACAAGGTATAAAGATACGTAAAATATGGTTTGGACGTACGGCTTGGGTGGTTTTTTTGGGCGTAGTGCGTGGGGCATGTTCCACGTGGAACACTAGCGGCCGAAATAGACCAACAGGACGGAAATGTCAGCAGGAGAAACGCCGGAGATACGGGAGGCTTGGGCAATGGTGCGCGGACGATAGCGCTCGAGCTTGATCCGGCACTCCATGGAAAGAGCTGTCAGACGCTGAAAATCGAAGTCCTCCGGAATTGCGAGATCTTCGAGACGAAGGATCTTTTCCGCCAGGCGGCGTTCGCGATCTATATAACCGGCATACTTGATTCGGATCTCTGCGGCATCGAGGATTTCTTTTTCGTCAAAACGGATCTCGGCGGGCAACTCCCGTCCCGACCAGGGAAAACGCAAGGAAAGACAGTCCGCCTGCGACAAAGGGGAAATCTCCGCTTCCCATGATCTTGTTCCACGTGGAACATTTGGGAGAAGAGAAAGAATGTCGGAGATGGAAACCATCGGTCGGACGAGGAGATCGGCGGCACGCTTCGAAGTGTCGATGGTAGCAGAACCCACGGATTCCAAATAGGGATTAACCTCTTCCGGCTTCAGATTGGTCTGTTCAAGACAGGTCGTCAGGCTTGCAACGGCTTCCTGCTTGCGTCGGAAAACTTTCCAGCGGAAATCGTCGACCAGACCGACCTGGCGGCCGATTGGCGTAAGTCGTGCATCTGCATCGTCCTGACGAAGCAAGATACGATACTCGGCGCGTGAAGTGAACATCCGGTAAGGTTCATCGACGCCTTTGGTAATCAAGTCGTCAATCAATACGCCGATATAGGCTTGATCGCGCTTTAGAATCAGCGGATCATGACCAGCCAGTTTCAAATGCGCATTGATTCCGGCCATCAATCCTTGCGCCGCAGCTTCTTCGTAACCGGTTGTCCCGTTTACCTGACCGGCCAGATAAAGACCCGGGATTACTTTGGATTCCAGGGTTGCCTGGAGCTGCGTCGGATCGAAATAATCGTATTCTACTGCATAGGCAGGACGGAAGATTCGGACTTGTTCGAGGCCCTCGATGGCATGCAGTGCTTCAATCTGGGTTTCGAGCGGGAGAGAAGACGAAAAGCCCTGCAGATAGTATTCAAAGGTATTCCACCCTTCGGGTTCGAGGAATAAAAGATGGGAATCTCTGCCGGCAAAGGTTCGCAGTTTGTCTTCAATCGACGGACAATAACGCGGGCCGATGCCATGAATTTTGCCTGTGAAGAGTGGGGAGCGGTCGAAGCCGGTCCGGAGGATTTCATGAACGCGCGGATTGGTGTGGACTTGGTAGCAACACTTCTGCTCCCTACCCTGCTGAATGGCTGTCGGAATCGGCAGATAGGAAAAACGTTCGGGAGTCTCGTCTCCGTCTTGCCGTTCCAGCCGGGAAAGGTCGAGAGAACGGACGTCGATCCGCGGCGGCGTACCTGTCTTCATCCGGCCGACCGTCAGCCCGTGTCCGGCCAAAAGAGAAGAAAGGCCCTTTGAGGGTAACTCCCCCAGCCTACCCCCTTCCGACATTTCGGTACCGACGAAAAGACGTCCTTCCAGGAAAGTGCCGGCCGTCAGAATCACCGATTTGGCGCTGAATTCTGCACCCATCCCCAGGCGGACCCCCGAAATTTTCGATTCTCGGAAGGTTATCTCGGTTACCGAATCTTGCCAAATATCTAAGCCACAGGTATTTTCGAGTACGTAACGCCAGTTCAGCGAAAAAGTCAGTTTATCGCACTGTGCGCGCGGACTCCACATGGCCGGACCTTTCGATCGGTTGAGCATCCGGAACTGGAGCGTCGAAGCATCCGTCACGATACCCGAGCAGCCACCCAGCGCATCAATCTCTCGAACCAGTTGCCCTTTGGCGATTCCCCCCATGGCCGGGTTGCACGACATCTGGGCAATCTTGTTCATGTCCTGCGTCACGAGCAAGACGCGCGAGCCCAACCGGGCCGCCGCCACAGCCGCTTCGCAGCCGGCATGGCCGGCGCCCACCACAATGATATCGTACTCGGCTACCATCCGGTCGCTTCCCTACTCCCCTGCCTGCATCGCCTCCCAAATCTTCAGCGCGCGGTTCTCAGCTGCCCGCATGCGCCGCTGCTTCCACTGGGTCACATCATCGTAGCCGATCAGGTGAAGCAGCCCGTGGACAATCACGCGATGCAGTTCGCGGTCGAAGCCTTCACCGTACGCCTCGGCATTGACACGCACCGTATCCACGCTGATATAGATGTCGGCACTCACGCCTTTGTGTCCGGTCTCCAGCAGATAATCTTCGGAATTGTCGAAAGTGATGATATCGGTCTCATAGTCGTGGTCGAGGAACTGCCGGTTGATGGCCAGCAGATACGGATCGGAGCAAAAAATGTAGTTGAGTTCGCCGATACGGAAGCCCCGTTGGGCGGCAACTTGCTGTAACCACTTGCTAGTCAGACGTTTCTTTTTTAGTAAGAAAGTCGTGTCTTCTGTGAAATACCGAATCATAAAAATTTATAACTTTGCAGATTAAAGAACAAAATTACATAAAAAACTACTCAATCAAATAATCATTATGTCTAAAGTAACCGTCATCGGCGCCGGCAACGTAGGCGCTACCTGTGCAAACGCCATTGCACACATGAAGATCTGCTCGGAACTCGTTCTTCTCGACATCAAGGAAGGTCTCTCCGAAGGCAAGGCTATCGATATGATGCAAACCGCCAAGATGTATGGCTTCGACACCCGCATCAAAGGCGTCACCAACGACTATGCGGCCACCCGCAATTCCAATGTCGTTGTCATTACCTCGGGTATCCCCCGGAAACCCGGCATGACGCGTGAGGAACTGATCGGCGTGAACGCCGGCATCGTCAACGGGGTTGTCTCCAATGCGCTCAAGTATTCACCGAAAGCCATCTTCATCATCATCTCGAACCCGATGGATACCATGACGTACCTGACGCTCAAGGCCACGGGACTGCCGAAGAACCGCGTGATCGGCATGGGCGGCCAGCTCGACAGCAACCGTTTCTGCTATTACCTGAGCCAGGCCCTCAAGGCTGCCCCGAGCGATGTAGAAGGCATCGTGATCGGCGGACACGGCGACACCACCATGATCCCGCTCCTGAGCAAGGCTACTTGCAAGAGCATGCCTGTCACCAAGCTGCTCACCAAGCCGGCAGGCCAGAAGGTCGTAGCCGCGACGATGGTCGGCGGCGCCACCCTGACCAAACTGCTCGGCACTTCTGCCTGGTACGCCCCCGGCGCCTCTTGCGCTGCGATGGTCAAGTCGATCCTGCTCGACGAAAAGAAAGTGTTCCCGTGCTGCTGCTACCTGGAAGGCGAATATGGCCAGGAAGATCTCTGCATCGGCGTTCCGGCCGTCATCGGCAAGCGCGGTTGCGAGAAAGTCCTTCAGTATGATCTGACCGCCGAAGAGCAGGCTGCTTTCGAAAAGAGCGCTGCCGCCGTGAAGCATGTTAATAACGTGCTCTACGAGACAAATGTGTTATCTCGCTAATCCTGAGCGATTTAACAGAAAAAGCCAAAAAGTTGTCAACAATTTTTTTGAAGAAAAATTGGATTAAATGATTTTTTCTTCTTAATTTTGGGTACTGTAGTGTCGGTTACGGCGCGAAACTTGAAAGGAAACAATAAAAAACGTAACGATATGGAAAGCAAAATTACTCCCAAAGCAGATCTTCAGAAGAAGAACTTGATGTTTCTCGAGATCGGTCTGATTGCAGCGCTCGCGCTCTGCCTGCTCGCTTTCGAGTGGTCTTCTTCTGACAAGGTCGAAACGATGGACCTGACGGCTCAGGCGCAGACCATCGAAGAAGAAGAGATCATCAACACGCAGGAACAGCAGGAAGTCCCTCCGGAGATGCCCAAGATTCCTGTCCTCTCTGACATCATCGACATTGTGGACGACGACATCCAGGTCAACGACGACCTCTTCATCGACACGGAAGACAACGCCAACCTCGGTGTGGAAATCATGGACTACCACACGGAAGTCGTGGAAGAAGTCGTGGAGGAGGAAGCCATTCCGTTCGCACTCGTGGAGGAGAAACCGAAATTCCAGGGCGGTGACGCCAACACGTTCTCCGCTTGGGTCAACAAGAACCTCCAGTATCCTGAAATCGCCAAGGAAAACGGCGTGCAGGGTCGTGTGACGCTTCAGTTCACGGTCAACACCGACGGTTCCGTCAGCGACGTGAAGGTGCTCCGCGGCGTGGACTCCTCGCTGGACAAGGAAGCGGTCCGTATCGTCTCGATGTCTCCGAAGTGGACGCCGGGCAAACAGAGAGAACGTCCGGTGAAGGTTGTTTACAACTTCCCGGTCGTGTTCCAGCTCCGCTAAGTCGAGGCTTTTTCAAACACGAATGGCTGCCCCGAAAAGGCAGCCATTTTTTTTGCGTCATACCCGGCTTGACCGGGCATCTCATCACCAAAGGAAATTATCGAAGGGATACCGGCCCGCGTGGATTTCAGCCACCATGCGGTAGAGATCACTGCGAAGCTTGTCAACGCCGGTTTTTTCCAACGCCGACAGGAAGATGCACGGCGTATGTTCCCGGGAAATCCAGGTATTCTTGAGTTCCTCAAGTGGATAATTCTTCATCGTCCGCTCCTGCAGCGAGAACTCATCGTAAGGCTCATACCGGTACGCGTCGATCTTGTTGAACACCATATAAACCGGCTTGTCCTGCGCTCCGATCTCTTTGAGTGTCTGGCTCACCACCCGGATCTGGTCTTCAAAATTGGGATGTGAGATATCCACGACATGCATCAGGATATCGGCTTCCCGGACTTCGTCGAGCGTACTTTTGAAGGATTCAACCAGTTGCGTGGGAAGCTTGCGGATAAATCCGACCGTATCGCTGAGCAGGAACGGGACATTCTCAATGACGACTTTGCGGACCGTCGTGTCAAGCGTGGCGAACAACTTGTTCTCGGCGAATACGTCGCTCTTGGCCAGCAGGTTCATGATCGTGCTCTTACCCACGTTGGTGTAGCCGACCAGTGAAATGCGCACCATCTGTCCGCGATTGGACCGTTGCGAGGCCATCTGCCTGTCGATCTTGCGAAGCTGTTCCTTTAGCCGGGTAATCTTGTCGAGCACGATGCGCCGGTCGGTCTCCAGCTGGCTTTCGCCCGGACCGCGCATGTTGAGGCCGCCCTTGCCGCCGCGCTGCCGCTCCAAGTGCGTCCACATACCCGTCAGGCGAGGGTAGAGGTATTGGTATTGCGCCAATTCGACCTGCGTCTTCGCGTATGCTGTCTGTGCACGGTCGGCGAAAATGTCGAGAATCAGACCGGTCCGGTCCACGACACTGCAATGGTGGTCGGGCCACTTTTCGTTGATTTCCCGCTCTACGTTGCGCATCTGCGACGGGGTCAGTTCATCGTCGAAAAGCACGTAATCAATCTCGTTTGCCCGTACATAGTCCTTGATTTCCTGGAGCTTACCGGTTCCGATGTAGGTGCGGGGATTCGGATGGTCCAGCCGTTGCGTGAACCTTTTCTCTCCTTCTACGCCAGCTGTCAGGGCCAGGAACTGAAGCTCGTCGAGATATTCGTTGACTTGCGCCTCGTCCTGCTGCTGGGTAATCAGCGCGACGAAAACCGCTGTCACGATGCTGTTATCTACCGTCTCATACATAATTAAACACAAAAGCAAAAATACAATTATATTTGTAAAAAATCTATGTGTATGAAAAGATTCTTCGCTTCCGTCCTGCTGCTGACCGTGTGTCTTACGGCTTTTTCCCAGTCCTCCCAGCGAGGCCGTATCCGTGATTTCGGGATCATGCCGGGCGTTTTCAAACCGGGTACCTACAATGCGATTACCGATGTGCCGGGAGTCAGAGTCGGCCAGGTTACAATCGTTGAAGGGGACGATATCCGGACGGGCGTAACGGCCATCGTGCCGCATGACGGCAATCTTTTCCGCAAGAAATGTCCAGCCGCCATCTATGTCGGCAACGGCTTTGGCAAACTGGCCGGCGTGACGCAAGTCCGCGAACTGGGCAACATTGAAACACCGATCGTGCTGACGAACACACTCTCTGTGGCACAAGGCATTGAAGGCGTATTGTCCTATACCCTGAACCAGGTTGGCAATGAGAATGTCCGCAGCGTCAATGCTGTCGTCGGAGAGACCAACGACGGGCAGCTCAACGACATCCGCGGCCGTCACGTCAAGGCCGACGACGTAGTCAAAGCGATTCTGAGTGCCAAAGGCGGCCCGGTGGAAGAAGGCTGCGTGGGTGCCGGAACCGGGACCATTTGTTTCGGATGGAAAGGCGGTATCGGAACTTCGTCCCGTGTATTGCCAGCCGACTTGGGTGGATACACCGTCGGTGTATTGGTTCAAAGCAACTATGGCGGCATCCTCGAGATTGACGGTGTTCCTGTCGGTCAGCGGCTGGGCCAGTACAGTTTCAAGAAAAGTGTGGAGAATCCGGACTATCTGATGAATCCCGACGGTTCCTGCATGATGGTGGTCTTTACCGATGCTCCGCTAGACGCACGCAACCTGGAACGGCTGGCCAAACGGGCGATGTTGGGACTCGCCAAAACAGGCGGTATCGCCTCCAACGGCAGCGGCGACTATGTGATTGCCGTGAGTGTCAACGCTGAGAACCTGATTGACGAAAGCACGGAACGCTATTATCCGACCCTGCTTCATAATGACGATATGAGTCCCTTGTTCGAAGCGACCATCGAGGCGACAGCAGAAGCCCTCTGGAACTCATTGTTCATGGCAACTGACACGAAAGGCCGCGGTGGTCTCTTCGTTCCGGCGCTTCCCATTGACGCCGTCCTGCAAATCATGCGTCAGCCGATTATCGAACCTGCGCGTCGATAAACTGGGTGACGGCAGCAAGAGTGGCGTCGGGACGCTCGATGAAAGAATTATGACCGGTATCGGGAATCAGTTGGTAGCGGACAGCGGGGAACTGCGTCTTGAACTGGGCGACGGTTTCCAGTGGCAGGAAGTTGTCGTGGTCACCGTAGATGAGCAGAAGAGGAACGGGCGGATGAAGCATGACTTCCTGTTGGTCGGGTCGCGTCCGGAGCCCCTCGATGCTGTTGATAATTCCCTCAGGATCATGCGTTTCACATAGTTCAACCGTCTCCCGGATCTTTTCGTCACAAGCGCGCAGGTTCTCTTCGTTGTACATCTTGGGAATGGAAGCGGCTGCAATGATGTGAAGCTTTCCGGCTTCGATCAGGGCCTTTTCGCGTTCGCGATCTTTCGCTTTTTCGGGAGCGTCGGGTAGGGGATGGGAGTGAAGCAGGATGGCTCCTTCCAGCCTTTCAGGAATGCTCCGCAAAGCTTGCAGCGTGATGTAGCCTCCCATGGAATGTCCGGCCAGAAAGGCTTTCTGCACACCGCATTTATCAAGCACTCCATCTATGACCTGCGCGCCGAATTCCATGGTATTGACGCGTCGGCCGGTGTCGTCGGCCGGTGCAGAATCGGTCAGGCCGTGGCCGGGAAGGTCAATCACAATCAAGCGATAGCGGTTCTTGAGCGCTTCGACAAATTCATTATAGATGTACATGGTCTCGAGGTAGCCATGGAGCAGCACCAGACAAGGACGAGATTCCCGATCGGAGCCGGCCGGGGCAGGGATTTCATCGCGCGTGTCCCAGACATGGACGGAAACGCCTGCGGAAAGAGTAAAGAATTCCATAGTATTGACGTCAGGCCCGGCAAAGACCGGGCATCTGGTTATTCGATGATCAATGGTTGAATAGAGACAGCTTTGTCTTCACCGGTCCCCGTGACGACAATTTTGACGGCCTTGATCCTCCTGTCCCCGGGAAAAAGGACGACCCGATTGTACATGTCAAAGCCTTGGGACGACCAGACAAACTTCTCCTTTCCCTCATAAAGTATCTCTACATGCCCTTCCGTGATCCCATAAAACTCGTTTACCGGATCTGCCGTCTGGACGGTAAGCTGTTTGCACAGAAGCGGCTCCTCGAAGGTAAAGAGCACATAATCTCCTGGGCGGGGCGGGGCGGCCGTCCGCATATAACGCCTGACATCGTATTGTTCCAGATTGGACAGGGGATAATGCGGGTTGGCGGTCATCGAACTCTCCACATGGACAGTTGGCGTCAGGTAATGACGAACGCCCGGCACCTCCACCGTCATGCTTTTATGATCGGCGAAGAAGGTGGCGAAACGCAACTTTTCGGGATGATCGGTCACCACGGGACCCGTCACCACCGGAGAACTGAGGGTCGGTTCACTGCCGTCAAACGTGTAACGGACGACCATGGATGGGTAGGGGCTCCGTACATTACCCCGTGCGTCAACTTCGGGAGCCGGGATCCTGAAGTGGATACCCATATTCCAAAGGCGTTCGAAATGCTTGCGTTCCAGACGATTGTCGAAATCAGCATAGTTCCGCAGCACTTGTGGCGTCCAGCCCACTTCAGCCAGGGCGCACAACCGAGGAAAAAGCTGGTACTCTGAAAAATGAGGAGGAAAGAACATCAGTTCCGTCCAAAGTCCCCCCTGGAGACCCTGGACAAGCCGTTCTTTCTCCGGGGTCAATTCGAGGCCTTGCAGGGGATCGAATGAATAGAGTTTCTCGACATCGATCAACGAAGCCCAGGTATGACCTCGCTCAGCCCGCGTATGCTTCATGTCGAGATAACAATAGTAACAGTTTTGTGTCACGGCCGGAAAGCCCGCGTCAATGGCTTGCTGAAGCACCTTCTGGTCATGCCAAACCAACACAAGGTCGTTGCGTGACAGTTTGTCGCCCGTGGCAACAATGTCTTCCCACCCTTCCATGGTCTTGCCATATTTGGCCAGAATCTTTTCCATCCGCTCCGTGAAATAACCCAGCAACTGCGCCTCCTCGGTATAACCCAGCTTCTTCATCAGTTTCTGGCATTCGGGGCAATGCTTCCAGGAATCGGTCGCCACCTCTTCCACGCCGACATGGAAATATTTGGAAGGGAAAATGGCAGCTAGTTCTTTGATGATGTTTTCCAGCATCACATAGTTCTTTTCGCGACCGATGCAGAGCACGTTGTGTAATTCGCCCTGAACACTCTTGACCTCTGCTTCGTGGCGGCAGACTACTTCGGGATAGGACACCGCCAGCGCCTTGGAATGACCGGGCAAGTCGATTTCCGGAATGATCTCGATGCAACGGTCGGCGGCATACTGCACGATCTCCCGCAAATCTTCCTGGGTGTAAAAGCCGCCATACCGGTCTTTGCCCGAATTGAACGCGGGGGAAAGTGCTTCGTCGCGTCCGCGCCAAGCCCCGACCTGGGTCAACAGCGGATATTTCTTGATTTCGACACGCCAGCCGTTGTCGTCGGTCAGATGCCAATGGAACTTGTTGATCTTGTGGTAAGCCAGCCAGTCGAGATGACGCAGGATATATTCTTTGTCAAAAAAAGTACGTGATACGTCGAGCATGCTGCCACGCCAGGGAAACCGCGGTGAATCAACGATCTGCACACAAGGAATCTCCCATTGCCGGAGAAGCTGCGTATCAGGGCCGGTTACGGGCCGGTAAACCTGTGGTGGAAGCATCTGCAACAGCGTCTGGATGGCGTAGAACTCGCCGGCACGCGTCGTAGCTGTAATCAGAATCCGTGCACCGGCCACCTGGATGGCATATCCTTCTTCTGAGAACGATTTGGTGCGTACGAATTCGATGCGGGAAGGCGATGTCGCTTTCCAACTGTCTCCGGAAAAATCGATGACGCGGGCAATATGTTCTTTCAAATAGCGGACATTGAATTCGTCGCCGCCCGTAATGATGACATTCTTGTCAAGCACATAATTGCCGACGAACAGGGAATCGCCGTACTGAACCCAGGAAGGCTGCGGTACGAAATCGAAGTTTTGCGCCGCCACCGGCAGGGGAGCCAAGGTCGCGAGGAAAGTGACTGCCATCACTCCGAGACTAATGATGATCTGCTTGATTCTCATCTTTCACAGGAATTACCAGATTGGCAAAATAAGTCATGAACCGGGAACCGGTATTGGCACAATAGATCGTTGCCGAACCGCTGTCAAAAACGGAGAGGGTCACCGTCCAGGGACGACTGCCTTTCCCGCCCTTGAACCGGAAAAGATATTCTCCTTTGGAGGCTGCTTTTGAAAAATCGCGGTAAACTTCCACTTTTTCCTTTTCGAAGACAATGGAAAGATCGTCGTTGTTGCCGTACGCCGGAGCCTCATACGACACGCCGATGAAAGGGAGCCGCGTTGTCACGACATTTCCATCCAACCGCAGCTGATATTCTCCCAAGGAATGGCGGGAAGGAAAGCCCCGGGGAATGATCTGGTTCACTTCAAGAATGAAATCAGCCGTTTCAATGGCATGGAGGATGGCGGCCTGTTCCGCCGCTTTTTCGGCAGCCCGCCGCTGGCGGTTTTCCTGGAAGGCAGTGCCGCAGGAAGCGACAATCAGGGCGGCCAGCACACAAAAAAGGAGTTGTTGCAGAATCTTCATGACCAGTCCTTTTAAAAATTTGTCAGTAAAGATACAAATAATTGCAAAATTCTTCGATTTTTACGACATTTGTATGTTTTTGAAACACTTAAATATTTAATCATATATGACTGAATTGATTTCTAAGGTTCCGGAAGGACCGCTCGAACTGAAATGGTCGAAGCACAAAGCCGACATCAAAGTCGTAAGTCCTGCCAATAAACGCAAGATGGAGATCATCGTGATCGGTACCGGCCTGGGCGGTGCCTCCGCCGCCGCGTCGCTCGGAGAACTGGGCTATAACGTCAAGGTTTTCTGCATCAGTGACTCGCCGCGTCGCGCCCACTCCATTGCTGCACAAGGTGGTATCAACGCCGCCAAGAACTACCAGAATGACAACGACTCGATCTACCGTCTGTTCTACGACACCATCAAAGGCGGTGACTATCGCAGCCGGGAAGCCAATGTGTACCGCCTGGCGGAGGTGAGCAACAACATCATCGACCAGTGTGTGGCACAGGGCGTTCCTTTTGCCCGCGATTATGGCGGACTGCTCGACAACCGTTCATTCGGCGGCGCACAGGTATCGCGTACCTTCTACGCCCGTGGTCAGACCGGCCAGCAGCTGCTGCTCGGCGCCTATGCAGCCCTTAACCGTGCCGTTTCCAAAGGCCAGGTAAAATCTTACCCGCGCCACGAGATGCTTGACCTGGTGATCATCAACGGGGAAGCCAAAGGTATCATTGCCCGCAACCTGACCAATGGCAAGATCGAGCGATTCGGCGCTCACGCCGTGGTGCTGGCTTCCGGTGGATACGGCAACACCTACTTCCTGAGCACGAACGCCATGAACTCCAACGGTTCGGCCGCTTGGCAGTGCTACAAGAAAGGTGCTTTCTTCGCCAATCCCTGCTTCGCGCAGATTCACCCGACCTGCATCCCCATCCATGGTGACCAACAGTCCAAACTGACCCTGATGTCCGAGTCGCTCCGCAACGACGGCCGCATCTGGGTTCCCAAGAAACTGGAAGATGCCAAGAAACTGCAGGAAGGCAAGATCAAGGGTTCTCAGATTCCGGAAGAAGACCGCGACTATTACCTCGAGCGCCGTTATCCGGCTTTCGGTAACCTCGTCCCGCGCGACGTGGCTTCCCGCGCCGCCAAAGAGCGCTGCGACGCCGGCTATGGCGTGAACAACACGGGCAAGGCCGTATTCCTGGATTTCAAAGACGCCATCAAACGTCTCGGACGCGAAGTGGTGGACGCCCGTTACGGCAACCTCTTCGACATGTACAAGGAAATCACCGACGTCGATCCGCACGACGAACCGATGATGATCTATCCGGCCATCCACTACACGATGGGCGGCCTCTGGGTGGACTACAACCTGATGACCACCATTCCGGGTCTCTATGCCATCGGCGAAGCCAACTTCTCCGACCATGGCGGCAACCGCCTCGGTGCTTCGGCCCTGATGCAGGGTCTGGCCGACGGTTATTTCATCCTGCCGTACACGATCGGTGACTACCTGGCCAGCAAGTTCAAGGAACCGAAGACCGACACCAACGCGCCGGAATTCGAAGCTGCCGAAAAGGCCGTCCAGGCCAAGATCGACAAGTTGATGAACATCAAGGGCAAGAAGACCGTCGATGCATTCCACAAGGAACTCGGACACATCATGTGGGAATATGTGGGCATGGCCCGCAACGAAGCCGGTCTGAAGAAAGCGATCGAACTCATCCAGAACCTGAAGAAAGAATTCTGGTCCAATGTCTATGTAGCCGGTGAAACGGGTGTTTTCAACCAGGAACTGGAGAAAGCCCTCCGCGTGGCCGACTTCCTCGAAATCGGAGAACTGATGGCCCGCGACGCCCTCAACCGCAACGAGTCCTGCGGCGGTCACTTCCGCGAGGAAATGCAGACCGAAGAAGGCGAGACCAAGCGCGACGACGTCAACTACATGTACGTGGCCGCCTGGGAATACAAGGGTGAAGACAAGAACCCCGAACTCCACAAGGAACCGCTCAAATTCGAATTTGCCCATGTGGCGACCCGTAACTACAAAGACTAATCTTTAAGAAAGAAGTGATATGAATTTTACTTTAAAAGTTTGGCGTCAAAGAGACGCGAAAAGCAAAGGACACTTTGAGACCTATCAGGTGAAAGACATCTCGGAAGGCACTTCTTTCCTGGAGATGATGGATATCCTCAACGAGCAGCTGATCGGTGAAAAAATCGACCCGGTTGCCTTCGATGCGGGTTGCCATGGCAAGCAGAGCGGCCCTGTGTCGTTCGACCACGACTGCCGCGAAGGTATCTGCGGTGCCTGCTCGCTTTACATCAACGGCCGTGCACACGGTCCGGAGAGCGGCGTCACCACCTGCCAGCTCTATATGCGTAAATTCAAGGATGGCAGCACCATCACCATCGAGCCGTGGCGCAGCCGCGGTTTCCCGGTGATCAAAGACCTGGTTGTGGACCGTGGCGCCTATGACAAGATCCTGCAGGCCGGCGGCTTCATCAGCGTCAATACCGGCGGTGTACCCGATGCCAATGCCATCCCCATTCCGAAGAAAAATGCTGACGAGAGCATGGATGCCGCATCCTGTGTAGGTTGTGGAGCCTGTGCAGCTACCTGCAAGAACGGTTCTGCCATGTTGTTCGTAGCAGCCCGCGTCAGTTCGCTCGCACTGCTTCCGCAAGGAAAGATTGAAGGCGCTCGCCGCGCTAAAGCCATGGTAGCCAAGATGGATGAACTGGGCTTCGGTGCCTGCACCAACACACGCGCCTGCGAAATGGAATGCCCGAAACACATTACGGTGAGCCATATTGCCCGCCTGAACCGGGAATTCCTCAAGGCAAAGTTCAAAGACTAGTTGAAAACCGGCGGGGATTGTTGGTAATTTTGGAGACTGTTGATAAAAGAACGTTTCAACCGGTTTTATCCGACGCTTCTTAACAACCCGTCTTTCAACAACGCTTCTTTGGAGGTTTATCCACAAAAACGGCACCTGTTTCTCGATTTCGATGAAACAGGTGTTTGTTTTCTGTTGAAAAAGTTCTTGATAAAAAAACGCACAGTTTTTTTCAACAGTTTCCACAGGCTAAGAAATACCGGGAAAAAGTTTTTTAAGATTTTATTTATTATTTTTGTGTTGTTGACAAAGTTCGTGGCGACATGGCAGAAGACTTCAATCCCCGTACGGAGCTTTCCTATAAAGAAAGTGAATTCGACAAGGTGATCCGTCCGCAGAATTTCGACCAGTTCTCCGGACAGGACAAAGTGCTTGACAACCTCAAGGTGTTCGTCAAGGCTGCCCAATTGCGGGGAGAGGCACTTGATCATGTGCTTTTCCATGGTCCTCCTGGCCTGGGAAAAACGACGCTTGCCCATATTGTTGCCCAGGAGCTGGGTGTCAATCTGAAAATTACGTCGGGTCCGATTCTCGACAAACCAGGTGATCTGGCTGGTTTGCTGACTTCTCTGGAAGCGGGAGATGTCCTTTTCATCGACGAAATCCACCGCCTCAGTCCGATCGTGGAGGAATACCTCTATTCGGCCATGGAAGATTACCGTATCGACATCATGATTGATAAGGGACCGGGTGCCCGCAGTGTGCAGATCTCCCTGAATCCTTTCACGCTGATCGGTGCGACAACCCGCAGCGGTCTGCTGACCGCGCCGCTCCGTGCCCGATTCGGCATCCAGTGTCACCTGGAGTATTATGATGCGGACGTGCTGTTCAATATCATCCGCCGCAGTGCCGGTATTCTGGATATCGGCATTCATGATGAGGCGGCCCGTGAAATCGCTTTACGGAGCCGGGGTACGCCGCGCATTGCCAATTCGTTGCTGCGGCGCGTGCGGGATTTTGCACAAGTGCGTGGAAACGGCACAATCGATCTGCCGATCGCCCGCTTTGCGCTCAATGCCCTCAATATCGATACGCGAGGACTCGATGCAATCGACAACAAGATTCTCAATACCATTATTGACAAGTTCAATGGCGGTCCGGTCGGTGCCGGGACCATCGCCACGGCGATCAGTGAGGATGTGGGCACTTTGGAAGAAGTGTATGAACCGTTCCTGATCAAGGAAGGATTCCTCAAGCGGACACCGCGCGGCCGTGTTGCCACAGAAATGGCTTATAAACATTTAGGAAAATTCAATCCCAACCATGAAAAAGATCTTTTCTCTTAGCTTGCTGCTGGCACTGGCGCTGTCGGCTGCCTTGCCCGCCGATGCTTGTACGTCGGCAATTTTTACCGGCAAATCGACGCCCGACGGACGTCCGCTGCTCTGGAAACACCGCGATACCGGTGAACTTGACAACCGGATCGAGTTCTTCCCGGCTGGAAACGGTCGTAAATATGGTTTTATCGGGCTGGTCAACAGTGACGTGCAGGATGGGGAAGTATGGACCGGTACCAATGAGGTCGGGTTCTCCATCATGAATACAGCTTCCTACAATCTGCAGAGTGAAACGGCAAAAATCGAAGACCAGGAAGGCGTCGTGATGTATCAGGCGCTGGGCTCTTGCAAAACCCTGCAGGATTTTGAGAAAATGCTCGACAAAATGAAGAAACCGCGTGGCGTCGAAGCGAATTTTGGTGTCATTGACGCGGAGGGCGGTGCTGCTTATTATGAAGTCAACAACACAGAGTGGCGCAAGATCGACGTGAATGATTCCAAGATTGCTCCGGAAGGTTTCCTGATTTATACCAATCACTCGTACACCGGCCGCAAAGATGACGGTATGGGATATGTGCGCTATAACACAGCGAATGAGATTACGCACCGTGCCTGGATCCGTGGCGAACAGTTCACGCCGCAATGGATTTTCAACAATCTGTCGCGCAGCTACTACAATTCTTTGTTGGGAATCGATTTGAACAAAAACCCGGAATTGGCTCCCGAAGGCTGGTTTGTGGATCAGGATTTCATTCCGCGTCGCAGTACCAGTGCTTCCATTGTCATCAAGGGCGTAAAGAAAGGGGAGAACCCTGATTTGACGGTCATGTGGACGATTCTGGGTTATCCGCCGTGCGGTATTGCTGTACCTTTGTTCGCTGCCGCCGGTAAGGATCAGCCGGCTTATATGCTGAAACGATCCGACAGCAACAATTGTCTGATGTGTGACCAGGCATTGGCCCGCCGCGCCCGGATCTTCCCGCTCAAACGCGGTAACGGCAAGAATTATTTCGATGTGGGGCTGGCACAGTTCTTCATGCATGCGTTCTATCGTCTTGAAGACAATAATTTCCAGATGACGGAACCTCTGATGGAAAAATCGTATGCGGCAGGGAAACTGGATCGGAATGAATTGAAGACCCTCTACGACAAGATTTTGTCGGAAGAACCGACCTTATGATCCTTTCCGCGCAAGCTGTCTATATCGCCAATGCCGTGAAGCGCGCCTGTCAAGGTGCGCTTCATGTCGTGATTGCAGACACGAAAAAACAGGCATATTTTCTGGCATCGGACCTGGACAATTTCCTTTGTGAGGAAAATCTGTTCTATTTTCCTTCATCCGCTGAAAAGTCAGAATACAAAAAGAGTACGGCACTGTTGCAACGGACGTCTGCCCTCTCCGCAATTGCGCGGTGGGACAGGAGTCCGGTGATTCCAAAAGAAGGATCTTATATCATCACACCGGAATTACGTCAGAAATCTTTGATCGATTCCGTGGTGGTAGTGACTTATACGGAGGCGATGCAGGAACGGGTGCTGCGCACCAAGTCGATCCGGTCGTCTATTCTTACTTTGCGGAAAGGAGAGTCCCTGTCCCACAGTACCATCAGTGAAGTCTTGTTTGAAGAGGGATTCCGCAAGGCTGATTTCGTGACGGAACCGGGTGAATTTGCTCTTCGTGGCTCATTGGTTGACATTTTTTCATTTGCCGATGAAAAACCGGTCCGCATCGACTTTTTCGGCGACGAGATTGAATCGATCCGGCATTTCAATCCTGACAATCAGCTTTCCATCGGGGAGCAGATGCCAGAGATATCGATCTATCCGAATTTAGACGAGATCGGACAGGAAAGTGAGCATGCTGATTTCCAGGATATCCTGCCGGAAGGAACCACCCTTTGGGACCTGCGGGACAATATTTTGGAGAAAAGTGACGAATCGATTCTTCCCCAGCCGGTTTTTGCCAAGAATTTTGAATTGCTTTCCAACGACATCGTCCATCACCAGATTGAAGGCTACGCGGTCACCATTCTTTCACCGAACGAGAGTCAGACGCGCCGTTTGAAGGAAATACTGCGCGGGGTCAAGCCGCAGTTCCTGCCGGTATCCTTGCATGAAGGGTATATCGATAAAGAATCCAGGAACTGCTATTATACTGACCATCAAATCTTTGACCGTTACCACAAGTTGAGTATCCGACGTCAGGTGGAGCGATCGGAACAAATGACGATCAACGATCTGAACGCCATGCGGATCGGCGATTATGTGGTACATATCGACCATGGCGTGGGGCAGTATGGCGGGCTGGTGAAGACCAATTTGAACGGAAGAATTCAGGAGGCGGTCAAACTGATTTATGCGGGCGGTGACGTGGTGTTCGTTTCCATTCATTCGTTGCACCGCATCTCCAAGTTCAAATCACGGGATGGGGAAGCCCCGAAAATCTACAGGCTGGGAAGCAAAGCATGGGAGAATCTCAAGCGCAGCACCAAGTCGAAAGTCAAGGATATTGCCGAAGATCTCATCAAACTCTATTCTGAGCGGCAACAGGCACGCGGTTTTGCCTTTTCTCCGGATTCTTTCATGCAGCAGGAACTCGAATCCTCGTTCCTGTTTGAAGATACACCAGACCAGGCCACGGCTACAGAAGCTGTCAAAGCAGATATGGAAAGCCTGCATCCAATGGACCGGCTGGTCTGTGGCGACGTGGGTTTCGGCAAGACGGAAGTGGCAATCCGGGCCGCATTCAAAGCCGCCTGCGACAGCAAGCAGGTTGCCGTGCTGGTTCCTACGACGATTCTCGCACTGCAACACTATCAGACATTCAAAGACCGCCTGAAAGATTTCCCGGTCCGGGTCGATTATATCAGCCGACTCCGCACGGCGAAGGAAATCAAGCAGATCAGCGAAGATATCGCTTCTGGAAAGACGGATATCCTCATCGGAACACACCGGATCCTGAACAGCAGCATCCGGTTCAAAGACCTGGGTTTGTTGATCATCGACGAAGAACAGAAGTTCGGAGTTACAGCCAAAGAGAAAATCCGGCAGATGAAGACTTCGGTCGATACGCTGACCCTCACGGCTACGCCGATTCCGCGCACGCTGCAGTTCTCGTTATTGGGCGCACGGGACCTTTCCATTATCAATACACCGCCGCCCAACCGGATTCCTGTCACCACGGAAGTGATCCGTTTCGACGAAGAGTATCTGGCCGACATCCTGAACCGGGAACTTGAGCGCGGCGGGCAAGTCTATTTTGTACACAACCGTGTGGACGATCTCTTTGCCCTGCGCGACAAAATCCATGCGATCTGCCCTCAAGCCGAAATTTGCGTGGCTCACGGACAGATGGAACCCCGCGAACTTGAGAGCAAGATATTGCGGTTCATTGCAGGCGATTATGACATTTTACTCTCAACGACCATCATCGAGAACGGCATCGATATCCCGAACGCCAATACGATGATTGTGGATCGGGCTCATCGATTCGGTCTGAGCGACTTGCACCAGCTCAGGGGCAGGGTGGGGCGCAGCAATGTCAAGGCCTACTGCTATCTCATCGTGCCGGAAGAGGAAAAACTCACCGACGATGCCCGTCGCCGCATCCGAGCGCTCGAAGCGTTCAGCGATCTGGGAAGCGGCTTCAATATCGCGATGCAGGACCTCGATATCCGAGGTGCCGGCAATTTGCTGGGTGCCGAGCAGTCGGGATTCATGGCCGAGATGGGCTTTGAAACCTACATGCGCATTCTGAAAGAAGCGATGAACGAACTGGTGCTTTCCCATTCCGACGAAGCAGACGAGCCGCTGCGCCGGATCGCTTTCGAACTGGATACGCAGGTCGATACCGACCTGGAACTCATGATTCCCGATTCGTACGTCAACGTTCCGTCCGAAAAGATCCGGCTCTACAAGGAGTTGGATGGTATCAAGTCGGAAGATCTGCTCAAGCGCTTCACGGCCAATCTGGCCGATCGTTTCGGTTCACCGATTCCCACACCGGTACTTGAACTGATCGACGTGGTGCGGCTTCGCATGACGGCCGCCAAACTGGGTATTGAGCGTATCGTTCTGAAGAACGGCGTGATGATTGCCTGGTTCATTGCCGAACGCAATCATCCTTTCTTCCAGTCCGACCGTTTCGGGGAGATTCTCCAGCAGCTGGCGGCCCGGCGCTCCGGCATCAGCCTTCAGGAATCAGGCGGAAAGCTCTGGTTCAAGGTGCCGGATGTCCGTTCCGTGCAGGCTGCTGCCAAGGTTCTGGCCTCCTTTTTGGTATAATCTTTGATTTTTTACTAACTTTGCATTTCGTACGCGTAAGAAAAGTATGGTGAAGAAGATACAGATTCTGCTGGCCGCTCTCTCTCTACTGCTGTTTACTGCTCCGTTTCAGGTCGCTTCGGCCCAGGAGCCGCTGGCAGGAACGGGCTATTCTCCCTATTCCTTGTTCGGGTTCGGAGATATGGTCCGGCTGGGTACGGCTTACAATCTTTCCATGGGAGGTATCGGTATCGGCGACCGGAACGTCCGCTACTTGAATTTCATCAATCCGGCAGCCGTCACGGCGCGCGAAGTCAAGTCGTTCATGATGGATTTCGGACTGGAGAACCGCAATGTGCTTTATCAGGGAAATGCTGCTACGTCGCTCAGCCCGACAGCGCAGGGTGTACTCAAGTCAGCGAACAACGCTTTCAACATGCACCATATCGTCGCTTCGATGCCCATCGGAACAAAAGCGGCTTTCAAGTTGGGCGTGATGCCGTTCAGCACGGTCTCCTATTCCTTCCAGGCCGATGAGGCTTCCGATGCGTTGATAGCCGAAGCAGGTGATATCCGCTATACCAAGGAGGGTGCCGGAGGTGTTTACCAGGCTTTTCTGGGGGCGGGCGTCACTTTGTGGAAACGGCTCAGCCTGGGTGCGGATCTCGACTATTATTTCGGAAAGATCGACCGTACCAGCACGGCGACCTTCCGCACCAGCAGTTCTTATCGTTCCATCCAGTCGGGGTGGGGTTATAACGTCAGTTGTTTCGGAGGAAAACTGGGCCTGCAGTATGAGCAGCCTCTTTCAGGATCCCTGAACGCGGTGCTGGGTGTTACCTATGGTTTTTCCACGCGGCTTCGCGGTGGAGAACAGCGCTTCGCTTATGGGAAAACATCTGCTTCGACCGACACGATCATCAACCGGAAGTCTTCCATTGAGGAGTATCGGGTGCCGGCGGAACTGGGTGCGGGTCTCACGCTCCGTTACGGGGAGCAGTGGATGGTCGGCTTCGACTACACGCGACAGGACTGGACAGGCATTACATTCGGCGGATATCCCGGTATCGATTTCCAGACCGGCGTGGCGCAGAATTTCCGGGCAGGTTTCGAAGTGACTCCCAACCGTTACGACGTGCGTCGCGGCTTCGGCCATTTCCTGCGCCGACTGACCTGGCGCGGGGGTGCCTACCGGGAGTATTCTTATTTATACCTGAACGGAAGCCAGGTGGCGGCGACCGGCGTGACGCTGGGTATCGGCATCCCTGTCTTCCGCTACTACAACAGCATCAACCTGGGTGTGGATTTCGGCCAGCGGGGCGCTTTGGACAACAATCTGGTGCGGGAACGTTATTTTTTGTTCACGCTTTCGTTCAATTTGCACGATATTTGGTTCATCCCTACACTGTACAATTAAAATTGCTAAATTTGCCATTAAACTGAATAACGATGAAAAAGATTGCCCTCATCCTCATGACCCTGGTGCTGGCCTTCCCGGTCTTCGCACAGGGACGTTTCGGAAAAGACAGTGCCGAGTGCACAAAGTATCTTTCCTACTACCAGGAACTTTACAAGCAGAAAAACTATGACGAAGCGGCTCCGTTCTGGAGGAAGGCATTCAGTCTCTGCCCGCCGACTGCAAGCCAGAACATGCTGATCTACGGACAGACCATCATGCGTCATGAAATCAGCAAGAACCGCAAGGATCCCGTCCGCTACCGCGAACTGGTCGACACGCTGCTCCTGCTCAGCGATGTCCGTGCGCAGAACTATCCGAAGTACGCTGTCAAGAGTATGGACAACAAAGCCATTGACGTGATCAATTTCCTTGGTTCTGATTACGAGACGCAGTACAAGTATCTGACCGATGTCCTGAACACCATCAAGGGTGACGCCAGTCCGGCCGTTTTTGTGGCACAGATGAAGGCGGCGGTTGAGATGTACCGCAACGAAAAAATCGATGCCGAGGCGGTTATGAACAACTATACCTTGATGGCCGGTTATCTCGATGACAAGATCGATTCGAGCAACGATCCCCAGTATCGTGGTGCCAAGCAGGACGTGGAAAGCCTCTTCATCGACAGCGGCGTGGCCTCCTGCGACAACCTTGTGGCGCTCTATACCCCTCGCTTCCAAGCCAACCCGACCGACGAAGCGCTCCTGACCAACATGGTGAAGATGCTCTCCAAGAGCGAGTGCATGAACACCGAGCTCTTCCTGCAGTCGATCGTCGCGCTCAACGAGATCAATCCGACGGCCAGTTCGGTGTACGGCCTCTACCGCCTCTACTCGTCGCGTGACGAGAACACCAAGGCGGCCGAATCGCTTGAACGCGCCATCAGCCTGCTCAATCCGGAAGACGTTCAGACCAAGGCTGACTACACTTTCGAATTGGCTACCTATTATTTCAAGAAGTGCGGTAAAGCTGCTTCGGCAGTGGCCAAGGCCAAAGAAGCTGCCGAACTCAACGATGCCTACAAGGGCAAAGCCTACCTGCTCATCGGTACTATCTGGGGAGCCCAGAAATGTGGCGGTGACGAAGTCAGCAGCCGGGCTCACTTCTGGGTAGCCGTCGATTACCTGCAGCGTGCCGCTTCCGCCGATCCTTCCGTGGCTGAGGAAGCCAACAGCCTGGCCGCTCAGTATCGCCGTTACTTCCCGAAGACGGAAGACGCCTTCTTCCTGGACATTACCGACGGCAGCAGCTACACGGTCAGCTGCGCCGGCATGACTGAACGTACCACTGTCCGTACCAACAAATAATTGAAGCGGACCCTTTGCATATACAGCATCCGGGTGGCCGTCGCCTTTGCGGCGGCCATCCTGTTGTTTTCGTGCAAAGACCCAGAACCCGTGGCCTTCGATTTCGAACAGGTTCCGGTTCAGGTGGTGCATGACATGCAGGTTCTGCAGACCGATAAGGGATCTGCACAGATGCGGATGCATGCGCCCCTGATGAAGCATTTCCATTTCTTCAAGGACTCTCTCGAGCAATCCTACGACCTTTATACGGAGGGATTCTTTGTCGATGCATATACGGAAGACGGCCAGCTTGAGACCACAATCACGGCCGAGCAGGCCAGGCATGTCACCACCGAGAATAACGAGTCCTGGAGCGCCTTTGGCAATGTGGTGGTCATCAATCACATCAAAGGCGAAAAGATGGAGACGGATACGATTTATTGGAATCAGGCCGAGAAGCAGATCTATACGGACTGTTATGTCAAGCTCACCTCGGACAGCGGCCTGCTCCAGGGATATGGCATGACTTCTGATGAGCGGGCACGCAATGCCGTCATTCTGCGTCCGTTCGACTGGTTTGCCGTGGAGCGGGACTCCACTTACCACTTCATCGACACGGTTAATCTCATGGGACCCCAGCGGAAATGACACTGTATCCTACCCGGCTTGGTCAGGCTTCCCATTTTTTTCTAAAATTCTTCATTTCCGGACGCAACGTTTTACCCCCTTTTTGCATCTAGTAACTGATTTTTGTGTACTTTTGCACCTCGTCCCGAAAAGGACCCGTTGGAAAATACATAAAAATTAATAACTAAAACTAAACTCAAAATGGCGGTATTAGAGAAAATTCGCGTCAAATTCGGAATTTTGATCACGGTTCTCGTAGCGCTGGCCCTGTTGTCGTTCATCCTTGATCCTCAGACACTTCGCTCGGCTGCGGACCGATTCTCCTCAGACAACAAAGTGGGTTCGATGAACGGCAAGTCCGTTTCCTACAAGGAATTCTACGAGCAGCTCAACACGTACACCGAGATTGCCAAGATGATGGGGCAGAACCCTTCTACGGAAGAGCAGCAATCCCAGCTGCGCGATGCAGCCTGGCAGTCGATTTTTGAAAATAATGTCTTCATCCCGAAGGCCACGAGTGCGGGCCTCGCGGTAGGTGAAGAAGAAATGCTCGACCTCACGCAGGGTGGCGACATCTCCCCGGTCCTCCTGCAGCAGGGCATCTTCAACGACCAGTCCGGCGCTTTCAGCCGGGAAGCCCTCGTCAACTTCGTCCAGTCCATCGACGCGGATGAAACCGGCCAGTATGCGGGCCTTTGGTCGTTCCTCGAAGAAAATGTCTATCGCGAACGTCTCTTCTCGAAATATGCCTCGCTCCTGGAAAAGAGTGAAGTGCTGACCGATCTGGAAAAGAGCCGGATGTTGGCTGAAGGCAACATCACGGCTGATGTTGATTTCGTCTTCGCCCCGATGGCTTACGCCGATACGACGGTTACCGTTTCTTCCGACGAAATCCGCAAGTATTACAATGACCACAAAGAGCAGTACAAGCAGCCGGCCAACCGGGATATCGAATATGTGATGTGGGAGGTGGTGCCCTCCGCCCAGGATTTCGCCGATACGAAAGAAGAGTTCGACGCCTTGCTCGAAGAGTTCACGACTACTGACAACCTCAAGAGTTTCGTCACGCTCCATTCCGACAGCAAGTTCAATCCGTATTTCTTCACGGAAGAACAGCTTTCTGCTAGGCCGGAATTCGCCGAAACGGCTTTCCATCAGCCCGTTGGGACCGTCAGCGAAACCGTCACCGACGACAATGCCTATGCGGCCATGCGTGTGAACGCCGTCCGGAACATGGCCGATTCGGCACATGTTTACTATAAGGTGTTCCCGCTTTCCCAAGAGGCGGATGCAGACGCCTTTGTGGCGGCGCAGCTCCGCAAACCCGAAGTTTCGGAATTCACCGAACTGGGCTGGGTGACGCAGGATGGCCTGTTGGCCAGCAACTTGAACGATCTTAACGAAGTATTCGACAACCCGCAGAAAGTGTTCAAAGTTAAGATTTCCGGCAATCAGGCGATTTTTGCACTCTATGTTCCCGAGCGGACCAAGCCGTTGAAGAAAGTCCAGATCGCTACGCTCTACAAGAATGTCCTACCTTCTGACGATACCTACCGCGACTTCCAGATGAAGGCGGTCGAGTTCGCTGATGCCTGCGACGGCAAGCTGGCCAACTTCCAGAAACTGGTCCAGGAGCAGGATCTGCCTGTAATACCTATTAATAATATGGTCCAGGCAAACCGGCGTATCGGACCGGCTGACAATGCCCGCGAAGTCGTTTCATGGGTTTTCGACAAAAAGACGAAAGCCGGGGATGTGTCCGACCTGAAGATTGTCGATAACAAATATTATTTTGTCACAGCCGTAACGAAGACGCGCAAGGAAGGTTATATGGATGTGCAGGAAGCAGCGAATCAGATCCGCACCCTGCTCTCCGCCGAGAAGAGCGTGGACAAGAAACTGGCGGAAGTCCGCACCCAGATTGCCGGCATGACTTCGCTTGAACAGATCGCCGAAGCGCTCGGTACCACAGTGAGCCATGCGCCCGGCCTGTCTTTCGGTTCCTCGCAGTACAATCAGAACGATCCCGCTTTTATCGGTGCTGTCGCTTCCGCTCCCGAAGGAGCGATCCAGACCGCAGCCGGAACCATCGGGGTCTATGTATTCCAGGTGTTGGAACGTAACACGGGCAGTTTCTTCTCCGAAGCCGACGCCGCAACGCAGGTGGCACGCAAAGCCTCGTACCACAACAACATCCTGCAACGTGTAATTGCCAATGAAGCAGATATTAAAGATAATAGGGCAAGATTTTTTTAACATTTTTTCAACAGGCCGTTGAAAAAAACCTCAAAAATTTGGACAATCAAAAATTATTGTCTAATTTTGAGGCGATAAACTGTGTAGATATTTTTAATGTTTAACCAAAAATAACAAACACACTTAACAAATTTTTTTTATGAAAAAGATTATTTATTCACTGGTGATTATGATTGCTGCCGGCAGTCTTTTCACTTCCTGTATCGAGCAGGTGGAGCCGGAAGGCATTCTTGCCCTCCGCGAAGCCAAAGCCCGTTACTACGACGCCCTCGCTCAGCTGCGCGCGAAGGATGGCATCTACCGTGAGGCAGAAGCCGCTCTGAAGAACGCCGAGGCTGCCCTGAAGCAGGCTGAAGCTGCTCATCAGCAGGCTGTTACCGATGCCTTCACGAAGATGGAGGCTCTCAATCGTGAACTGAAGGAGCTCGAAATTGCTGAGAAGACCATGGAGATGGAACTCCGTGCCGCCCAGATTGCTCAGGAAATCGACCGGATCCAGAAGGAAATGGAGATTGCTGACAAACAGCACGAGATTGACCTGGTCCAGAAACAGATGGAACTCGCCCAGGCTCAGGAAGCCCTTCGCGTCGCTCTGCGTGACATCGCTCTCGCCGCTCAGGATCTGACCGCCAACGAGAAGGCTGCTGTCATTGCCGCCGCTGAGGCTTATGCCGCTATTTGGGAGCAAGTCAACGAGCAGGAAATCGAAGTGATGAAGGCCGAGAAAGCCCTTGCCGATGCTCAGCGCAAGATTGAAATGGGCAAGTACAACAAGGACTATGCTTGGGATAGCGAGACCCACTCCTATCAGGCCAAGATCGACCTTTGGAACCGTAACATCGAGCGTGCGAAAGAAAACATCGCCAAAGACGAAGAAGCCCTCGAGAATGTCCCGACCCTTCCCGACGTGGACGCTTGGGAAGCCGAGCTGCAGACCTATCAGGCACTCGCCGACCTTGCTGAGTACAGCCGTCATGAACTGACTCAGGAAGCCGCTGCTTACTATGTGCAGTATGTGCACGACGGTGTGAAGGCTTACAACGACGAGATCGACGCTTGGATTGAAGAGAATCCGGCAGTTGCCAACCCGGGTACTGCACCTGTTGCTCCGAAGGAGAAAGATTTCCCTGCTTCGAAGTATGGTCTGAACGACACGATTACCGTTCCTGTTCTCGAACAGAAGACGACCCCTGCCTTTGCCAAGTTTGAATACCTCCTCGACAGCTATGCCACGCAGGAATCCCCCGTGTCCGGTGCCGAGCCGAAGAACAAAATGTTCTTTGTCAACAGCGAAGGTAACTATGACATCGTGGCCAACCTGGCTATGAAGGAATTCTTCCTCGGTGATGAATTCGGTGATGTGAAGACCCAGAAGGTTACCATCGACAAGACCAAATATGAAGCTGACTACGGTCTTTATGGCGCCGTCTCCGTGCTGGAGCGCGACAAAGTCCTGAATCCGGATGTTCCGGCCGATCCCGAAAAGGCTCGCGAAGCTGCCGACAAGGCTAAGGATGCCTGGCAGGCTGACCACGACACCCTGGAAGCCGGTCTGCTCGGCTACCAGCCGTATGTGGACGCTCTTGCTGATCTGAAGAAGGCCCTCGATGACCTGAAGGATAACCGCGGTACGATGGTTGCGGCTATCGATGAGTTGTTCGATGCCCTTAAGTCCGTGAACTCGGCGGGTGTCTCCTACAATGACTCTGTCCGCATCATGGATGCCTATGCAGCGTTTGCTCAGGCTCGTGAGAATCTCCTCGACTACACCTTCGAAGGTGAAGAGAAGATTCCGACGAACCTCGACCGTCACTACTACTATTACTGGAACGGCAAGGATGCCGGCGGAAACGATATCTTCGCGAAAGTGAAGTATGCCGACCTGAGTTATGCTCTCCTCGCCAAGGGTCTGTATGGCAAGAAGATCCTCCCGACCATCGGTGATCCGTTCTCTACCTACAATGCCGCTATCGCCCACATCACCAACCAGCTGCTGGGTGACAAGTATGCTCAGGAAATTGGTACGAAGTCCAATCCTAAGACCTGGGTCTTCGATCCTGCTGAGATCAACGCCGGTGACCACCGTGCTTTCTATGGCCTCTATGAGTATCACCCTGCAGTAGGCGATAAGAAGGCTTATATTTCCGAAATCGGCAAGACCGAGGAATATACTCCGAAGAACATCGGTGAGGCCAAAGATAAGGTGAATGCCGCTATCAAGGCTTACAAGGATGTCTATGAGCGTTACTGGAACGAGACCTGGCCGGCCGACGGTACGATCAACGCCGATATGGATGAGAAAGCTGTCAAGGCTGCTCTCGAAGCCAATCCGGATACCAATATCGACAGCTACACCCTCAAGACCTTCACTGAGCCGTTCATCATCCCGAACGTGTACGACGCCGCTTATGTACCTGCCGGTACGAACGCTCTTGGTGCTATCCTCGGCAGTGTTGACAAGGCCGCTACCCAGCCTAAGGCTGCGAACCTCGAGTTCTTCGGTGGCTCCACCGAGTCCGTCGTGTTCGGTACCGCTGCCAAACCGACCGACCTCAACAAGTATCTGTATGCTGAGTACCTGTATCAGCTCGCTCTGAATCCGGCCGTCGGCGACATCGCCCTCATCAAGGCTTGGGTCGAAGAAGTTGACGCTGCTTTCACCGCTCAGGAAGAAGGTGCTGCCAAGGCTGCCAAGGCTGCTTACGATGCCGCTGTTGAGAAATACAACAAGGACAAGGCTGCCTATGACAAGAAGAAGGCCAGCTATGACGAATATCAGGCCGCCCTTAAGGAATTCACCGGCACCCGCAAGGTGGATGGCAAGGATGTGATCAACGGTCTCAAGAAGATCACGGGCAGCTATCCCGATGTGGCTTCGATCCAGTACAAGTTCGAACTTGTTGACGTCATCGACGGTGAGTGGGTTGAGACCCTTGGTGGCAAGCAGCTTGAGCTCGCCAACAAGTACTTCCCTGAATTCCCTGAGAAACTGAACGACTGGAATACCCGTAACGATGATATCAACGACGAGATCGCTCACAATAATATCCTGATCAACGCCCTGAAACCGGCTTACTACGCCGCCTGCAAGGCCGCTGGTTATGTGGAAGCTTTTGACAACCCTGCCAACTACGATGAACTGATCGAGGCTTACGAGGCTTACCGTCAGGCTTACATCGACGCTATCGAGGCTGACATCGAGGCCCAGACCAACGTGATCGACGCCAACGCCCAGCTGATCGCCGACTTCGAGAGCGGTGTTCCTGCTATGGAAATCGCGGTCGCCGAGGCTCAGGCCAAGCTGAAACTCGAGCAGAAGAAACTCACTGTCCTCAACGAGCTGCTCAAGGGTGCCAAGGAGAATCTTGACCGCATCATTGCTTACCTGCTCGCCCAGGATGTCAACTTCATCAACCTTGCTAACGTTGATCTTTAGTAAACCACTAATCTAACCAACAGCAAAACGTTTTTTAAAACGGAACATATGTTGAAAAGATTAAGCATACTTATCATGACGCTCCTTCTGGTTGTGCCCGCAGTGGCACAACCTCAGGAGGGTTGTGAGTGTGTGTTTGGACCGAAGGCAGGACAGTGGCAGTTCAACCTCAATGTCGGGCCGGGTCAGTTCTTCAACGACTTCACGGGACTCTACTACATGCTTCCCGAGGAAGACGGAAGGGCGATCGGTCTGGGCATTGATACCGAGGAAGACGTGATCGGGACAAATTTCGGTCTCGGCAACGCCTACATCAGCGGTGATCTGTCCACGATTCTTGCCAACACCGGAAGTCTCAACTACACGTTGAAGAACTTCTCGGTGGGTGCGAAGTATTTCATTACGGACCACATCAACATCAACCTCAGCGGTGCGTACATTATGAATATCCAGCCGAGCAAGGATTTCATCGAGGGTGAAGACTTCCCCCTCCTGAAAGACCTGACTCATCTGGATCCCAGTGTGACGCCCGCCCATGTTGCGCTTGATGGGACGTATGCCAGCAAAGCCATCCTCGGCGCGGTGACCAACCGCCTGATGGTCCAGCTGGGCAGTGAGTACTACTTCAACACGAAGAACCAGCGTATCTTCCCGTATGTCGGCATTTTCGGACAGTTCAAGATGGCTCGCATCGAGAGCTTCTATCCGTACACGGGCATGTACTTCGAGAACGACATCAACGTCGCTGCTCCGGGGTATGACCCGACCATTGCCAACGAGGAAGTTGACCTGTGGCTCGTCAACCGTGGCGGCCAGGCGCTGGGCTTCGGAGGTGGTATCAACTTCGGCATTGAATACGCGCTGATGGAGGGTCTCTTCATCGGAGCGGAAGTGGCACCGGTCTGCTACCAGTACACGCTCCTTCACCTGCAGGTTCAGGGTCAGGATCCGTACTATGCAACCAACCACAACCTTCGCGCATTCGCCTATCCACAACTCACAATCGGAGTTCGATTCTAATACAGACGGCCTTCCGGCCTGTCCGGCAAGGCAAGTCAGTACTGATAAATCAAGGGTGACCCAAGGGTCACCCTTCATTTTTTACTCGGCATCTGATGTCAATCTCTCATTGCTTCAATTGGCGAGAGATTGGCGGCCATGTGGGCTGGTGCTACGCCGAACAGAATACCGAGGGTCATTGATATTCCCGCTCCCGTGAGGACTGTTTTTATAGAAAGCGTTAAAGGAAGCGATACAGATGGCATCAATCGCAGCAATCCGATCAGCAGCGAAAGTAAACCTAAGCCGCCCGCGGCTCCCAAAAGCGACAGGAGCAGCGATTCTTTCAGAAATACGCGTTCTATGGTTATTCTTCGGGCCCCGATCGCCCGGCAGATACCAATTTCACGCCGTCGCTCCTCAACGGAAACATAGAGCATATTGGCTATGCCGATGCCTCCTGCCAGCAGGGAAAAGAAGCCGATGATCCAGCCCAGTCGGGCCGCCAGTGTGAATACTTCGCTCATTTCGTCCAGCAGGTAGGATATCCTGTTCAACGAAAAATCATCCTTCTGGATAGGTGTTAAACGGCGGTAAATCCGCATCAGACTTCGGATTTGTTCCGGATTAGCACCAGACAACAGAATACTGCCCCGCAGGATCGGACCTCGTTGGGCGCGGCAGGGGACAAGGCGGGCGTGATCGATATCGACCGGACATACGGTCATCAGACCGGCCTTTTCAAAGACGCCGACCACTTCGAAGCGGGCGCCGTCGAGCCAGACCCGGTCGCCGCAGGCCGCTTCTGCTTCTGCACCTACCATTGCGACGGGTTTTCCCTCAGCCAGTTCTTCGGCCGTAAACCCGCGTCCTGCCGCCAAAGGTTGCTGTGTGAGCAGGTGCCAGTCGCCTTCAACGCCCAGGGTATTCGGTCCGTAGGAGATAAAGGCGCTGCTTGAAAAGACGATGTTTTCCTGTGCTGTCAGGAATCGGTATTCCCGCAGGGTGACAGGGGGGCGGGAGGCATATTCCCACCAACGGAATATACCGTCTTCGTTGAGGTCAGGCTCCAGCGGTTCCCGCTCTACATACAAGATGTCGCTTCCGTAGGCGGCGAACCCCTCCTGCAGTGTCCGTTTCAGGGAATCCACCAAAGTCAGGGCCGCGGCAATCGAAAAGATGCCGACTGCCACGCCCGAGAGCGAAAGCAGCGTACGAAGCCGGTCGGTTTTCACAATCCGATCTTCTTCTTGAGTCCCCGCAAGGTGTCAAAGGCGTCGAGCGGCGACATTTTGTTGATATCGAGGCGGGCGAGTTCTTCTTTGATGTCCAGCAGCAACGGATCGTCGAGCTGATAGAGGGAAAGTTGGACGCCTTGCTGCGCAGCGGCCGTCCGTTCGCCAGACAGGTCCGGTGCGGCGGCTTCAAGTTCTCGCAGCTTCTTTTCGGCCCGATAGACGACGTCTGACGGCATGCCGGCCAGCCGGGCTACGTGGATACCGAAGCTGTGGGCTACGCCGCCGGGCGTGAGCTCCCGCAGGAAAATGACCTGTCCATCCATCTCCTTGACGGCGATATGGAAGTTGTGGACGCGCGGGTAGCGTTTTTCCAGCTCATTGAGTTCGTGGTAGTGTGTGGCGAAAAGGGTCTTGGCCCGGGAGCGGCTGTGGAGATACTCCACAATGGCCCAGGCGATGGACATGCCGTCGAAAGTGCTGGTTCCCCGGCCAATTTCGTCGAGCAGGATCAGCGAGCGGTCGGAAAGGTTGTTCAGAATGGTGGCTGTTTCCAGCATTTCGACCATGAAGGTCGATTCGCCGCGGGAAATATTGTCTGATGCGCCGACCCGGGTGAAGATTTTGTCCACAATGCCCATTTTCAGGCTTTTTGCCGGCACATAACAGCCTGCCTGGGCAAGGAGACAGATCAGGGCTGTCTGCCGCAGGAAAGCCGATTTTCCGGCCATGTTCGGGCCGGTGAGGATGATGATCTGCTGAGAGGTACTGTCGAGGTGCAGGTCGTTGGCCACATATTGTTCGCCTTCCGGCATCATCTGTTCGATGACCGGATGGCGACCCTGCTTGATATCGAGGGAGAGCGTGTCGGTAAGGACGGGGCGGCAGTAGTCCTGGTCGTAGGCAAGTAAGGCGTATCCGGCCAGCACGTCGAGCTGTGCCAGCGTGGATGCATTATGCTGGATGGTGGGCACTTCCTGCTGAATGGCGGTCACCAGTTCGCCATACAACCGGGTTTCCAGATCGAGGATGCGTTGTTCTGCACCCAGGATCGTTTCTTCGTAGTGCTTGAGTTCGGCCGTGATGTATCGTTCGGCTCCGACCAGGGTCTGCTTGCGGATCCAGTCGGCAGGGACCTTGTCCTTGAATGCGTTGCGAACCTCCAGATAGTAGCCGAAAACGTTGTTGTAGCTGATCTTGAGTGAGCTGATGCCGGTGGCGTCGCGTTCACGCTGCTGGATGTCGAGCAGGATCTGCCGGCCGTTGTGCAGGGTGTCGCGCAGTGTGTCAAGCTCTTCAGAGACGCCGGCGGCAATGACGTCGCCTTTTCCCAAGGCAGCGGCTGCCTCGGGCAGCAGCGTACGGGTAATGCGTTCCGCTAGGACGGCACAGTCGTCGAGCGATTCGCACCAGTGTGCCAGTTCGGGGATGGCGATGGTGGCGCGGATGGCGGCGCTGCTGCGAAGGGCACGGGCCAGTTGCAGCGCTTCGCGTGGCAGCAGACGTCCCGCGGCGGCCTTGGCCACAATCCGTTCCAGGTCTCCGATCTGCGAGAGTTCGTCGCGGACTGCCGTGCGCATCGCACTGTCCCCCAGGAAAGCGCTGACCGTGTCGTAACGGGCGTTGAGTGCAGCGATGTCCTTGAGCGGCATCGAAAGCCATTCCCGGAGCAACCGATTGCCCATGGGCGTGCAGCAACGTCCGACAGCTTCAATCAGCGAACGTCCTTCGGCGCCGGCAAGCGACTGGAAGACTTCCAGGTTCCGGAAAGTAAAGCGGTCCATCCAGACATAAGCGCCCTCGTCAATCCGGGAGATCGACTTGATGTGACCCAGTGCATGATGCTGCGTCATCTCCAGATAGTACAGGATGGCGCCGGCTGCCGAGATGCCCAGCGGCATGTTTTCCACGCCGAAACCCTTGAGCGAGCCTGTCTCGAACTGTACACAGACTTTGCGGTAGGCGGCGTCGGCCACGAAGGCCCAGGGATCGAGCGGCGTGAGGCAGCCCCGGATGCCGAACCGCTGGCGGAAGCCATCCGCGAAGGAGCGTTCCACCAACACTTCGTGCGGCGCCATGGTGCCCAGCAGCATGTCGGCGTAGTCGAGCGAGCCCTGCGCTACTTTGAACGTGCCGGTCGATATGTCGAGAAAAGCCATACCAGCTTCCTTACCGCTGAAAGCGAGCGCGGCAAGCCAGTTGTTTTCTCCAGATTTCAGCAGATTGTCGTTGTAGGCGACGCCCGGCGTCACCAGCTCTGTCACGCCGCGTTTTACAAGTTTCTTGGCCAGACGCGGGTCTTCCAGCTGGTCGCAGACCGCCACCTTGCAGCCCGCCTGTACGAGTTTGGGCAGGTAATTGTCTATGGCGTGGTGGGGAATGCCGGCCATTTCGATGAAAGTGCCGTTGCCGGCCGTCTTGCGTGTCAGCACGATGCCGAGGAGACGGCTGGCCTTGAGGGCATCTTCCCCGTAGGTCTCGTAGAAGTCGCCGACGCGGTACAGAAGAATCGCTTCGGGATATTGTGCCTTAATCTCGAAGTACTGCTTCAACATCGGGGTGACCGGTGTGTTTTTCTCTTTCATCGGAAGCAAAAATACCGAAAAAATCGACGCAGAATGCTATCTTTGTGGAAGAATTTTCAAGCACGAACTTGAAAAACACGCCGACAAAACCGAGAAAACCTGATAAAAATGAAAAAACGCCTTCTTGCCGCCGGCCTCCTGGCCGCCCTGCTGCTCTCAGGCTGCAAAACGCCCGAACAGGAATTTGAAAAAGACATGGGTGCATATCTTGCTGAAGTTGAAGCCGTCGGCGTCAGTTGCGCCGTCGTCCGCGACAACCAGCTGATCTATCACCACAATTTCGGCGTGAAAGACCTCGCTACAAGGGAACCCGTGGATGACCAGACCCTCTTCCGCATCGCCTCCATCTCCAAGTCGTTCACGGCCACAAGCCTGCTCCAGCAGATCGAACAGGGCAAACTGTCGCTGACCGATGATGTGAGCGACCTGATCGGCTTCCGGGTGCGCAACCCGAAGTTCCCCGATACGGTCATTACACTCGAAATGTTGCTCTCCCATACCTCCAGCATCAACGATGACCTGGGTTATTGGACGACGATTGACATCATCAACCCCGACGTCAACCCCGACTACGCCAAGTGCTACAACGACTATGAACCGGGCAGCGGCGGCTATGAGTACTGCAACCTGAACCTCAACATGGCTGGTACGATCCTCGAACGGGTATCGGGCGAACGGTTCGACCAGTACGTGGTGAACCATGTGTTGCGGCCGCTGGGCCTGTATGGCGGCTATTGCGTTGATTCGCTCGACGCATCGCGTTTCGCCCATCTTTACGCCTGGGATGAAGAAGCCGGCAAGTTCATTGACAACTACGACGAAGCCTACGCGCCCCGCAGCGAGAAGGTAGCCAACTACACCATGGGCCACGACGCCCTGATCTTTTCGCCCACGGGCGGCATGAAGATCTCCGCCCTTGACCTGGCCCGCTATATGACGATGCACATGAACTACGGCACCACGCCCGACGGTGTGCGGATCATCTCCGAAGAAAGTTCCCGCAACATGCAGGTGCCGCGTTCCGATCCGGAGCACTACGGCCTGAATCTTTGGCTGGCTGACGACTATGTGCCGGGTATTACGCTCGTGGGACATACCGGCGGAGCTTACGGCCTGAGCAGCGCCATGTTCTTCGATCCGGATAAAAAATATGGCTTCGTAATCATCTGCAGTGGATCGCACGACGAGGAGGGAACCCACAACGTACTGCACCAGGGCATCGCCCGCATGTACAAATATTTCATTGCCCGCTGATGCCCGCGTCCCGCCGTCCCGTTGTCGCCCCGTCCGGACGTTCAGATGTCCGCCCCAAGAAAGCGCTTGGGCAGCATTTCCTCACCGACCAGGGTGTCGCGCAAGCCATCGTTGCCGCTCTCCGCAGCCGTGGCCCGGTACTGGAAGTCGGCCCTGGAACCGGCGTGCTGACGCAGTATCTGCTGCAGGACGCTGGCCTTGCACTTAAGGTGGTGGAAATCGATACAGAGTCGGTCCGCTATCTGCTCGCGCATTATCCGAAATTGGCCCCGGCGCTCTATGAGGCCGATTTCCTGAAGATGGATCTCAGCCGTTTGTTCACAGGGAAATTTGCCATCATCGGCAACTTCCCCTATAACATCTCTTCGCAGATCTTCTTCAAGGTGTTGGACTATCGGTCGCAGATTCCCGAAGTGGTCGGCATGGTGCAGAAGGAGGTGGCCGAACGGCTGGCGGCGGGGCCAGGGTCGAAGACCTATGGGATTCTCTCCGTACTGCTGCAGGCCTGGTACGATATCGAGTACCTCTTTACGGTCGGAGAAGGATCCTTTCTTCCGCCGCCCAAAGTCAAAAGTGCCGTTATCCGGCTTACCCGCAACAGCCGGGATACGCTCGACTGCGATGAAGAACTGTTCAAGAAAGTGGTCAAGACCACTTTCAACCAGCGGCGTAAGACCATTCGGAACTCCCTCAAACCAGTTCTTTCTGCGCTTTTTCCTGCAGGTCCATCGGCTTTTCCGGCTTACATCCCTTATCTCGATGCCCGGCCTGAACAGCTCTCTGTCGAAGAATTCGTCGAACTAACCCGCACACTGAAGGCTTGATGCCCATCCTTGCGTCAGGGCAGGAACGGGCGGAGGAGGCGGATAAGATTTGCGTTTGGCGGCAGATGTTGCTATCTTTGTCCCATGTTGTGGCGAGAGATCGGTGTGGCCCTCACGGCCTTGGTATTCATGTTCTGGAATGTCGAAAATGCTTTCGACACGTTTGATGATCCGTTGAAAAACGACGATGAGTTTACGCCTGGTGCCGTCCGGCACTGGACGTGGTCGCGGTTTGAGGCCAAGCGTGATGGTTTGGCGCAGACGATCGTGGCGGCCGGGGATGTGTGGGGCGAATTGCCCGCACTGGTCGGTTTGGCCGAAGTGGAAAACCGGCTGGTAGTGTCGCAACTGGTGCGAAAGACCATGCTTGACGAACTGGGATATGGTTATGTCCATCGGGAATCGCCCGACGAGCGCGGCATCGACGTGGCGCTGCTCTACCGCAAAGACATCTTCCGCGTCATAGCTGTGGACTCGCTTCGGATTCCGGAGACCAAGACGCGCGATATCTTATATGTAACGCTCCGCGAGATGCCCGGTCTGGCCGGGCATGACGCTGATAACAGGCGCGCAGGCCTGGTGGAGCGGCAGGTTCTTTCAGGCCCAGGCTCTGCCGGGCCTGAAAAAGTTCTGCCGCGCGTGGGGGATGATGGGTTGCTGCATGTCTTTGTCGTTCATCTACCTTCGAAGCGGGGCGGGGCGCGGTCGTCGGACAGCCGGCGGGCAGCGGCGCTTGGCGTGCTGCAACAAGCCGTTGATTCGCTTCTGACGGAGGATATCGACAGCCATATCCTGGTGATGGGTGATTTCAACGATACGGAACCGGTAGTGGTGGGTCTGGCTCCTCCTGCGCGCGATACGTTGCCGGCTGAAGGTTTTGTTCCACCGGGTACACTCAAGTACCACGGCCGCTGGGAACAGATCGACCATTTCTTTCTTTCCCCGGCGACAGGTACTGCCAAGATGCAGATTTTTGCACCATCTTTCTTGCTGGAACCTGACAAAGCCTGGTTGGGTGTGAAACCACGTCGCACCTATGTCGGACCCCGTTATCATGGCGGCCTGTCCGACCATCTGCCGATTGTCATGCAAATAAAACCTAAAAATATGTATCTTTGAGGTATGAAGCAGTATCTTGACCTGTTACGACATATTGAAGCGGAAGGCGTGGTCAAAGGTGACCGGACCGGCACCGGAACTACCAGCCTGTTCGGATACCAGATGCGGTTTAACCTTCAGGAGGGTTTTCCGCTGCTGACCACCAAGAAAGTACACCTGAAATCCATCATCTATGAGCTGCTTTGGTTCATTGCCGGCGACACCAACATCAAATATCTCAAAGACCATGGCGTGAGTATCTGGGATGAATGGGCCGATGAAAACGGCGAATTGGGGCCTGTGTACGGTCATCAGTGGCGTTCCTGGCCGGCTCCGGACGGGAGTACCATCGATCAACTTGCCAATGTGGTGGAGCAGATCAAGCGCAATCCCGACTCCCGCCGGCTCATCGTCTCAGCTTGGAATCCCGCCGAGGTTGATCGGATGGCCCTCCCGCCGTGCCATACGCTCTTTCAGTTCTATGTGGCCGATGGTCGCCTCTCCTGCCAGCTGTATCAGCGGAGTGCCGACGTATTCCTGGGCGTGCCGTTCAACATTGCTTCCTATGCCTTGCTGACGATGATGGTGGCCCAAGTGTGCGGCCTGCAGCCGGGCGACTTCGTGCATACGTTTGGCGATGTCCATATTTATTCCAACCATCATGAACAGGTGGCGCTGCAACTTTCCCGCGAGCCGCGCCCTCTGCCGCGGATGATCCTCAATCCCGAGCGGAAGAACCTGTTCGATTTCGTTTATGAAGATTTCACCCTGACCGGTTATGATCCCTGGCCGGCCATCAAGGCCCCCGTGGCCGTATAAACACACCAAGCCATGAAAGACACCCTCAGCTTGATCGGCGCAGCAGCCGAAAACAACGCCATTGGATACCGCGGCCTGATTCCGTGGCACATCCGCGCCGACTTCCAGTATTTCAAACGCATCACGATGGGCCACACGATGATCATGGGCTTGGGAACTTGGCGTTCTTTTCATGAACGTTGCCTTCCTGGGCGCCGTAACATTGTGGTCACCGACCAACCGCTCACCGAAGCCGACAAGAATTCCGGCGCCGAATTTTACTCCTCCCCAGAAACGGCTCTCGAAGCCGCTGCGGGCAGTGGTGAGATTTTCATCATTGGCGGCGGCATGATGTACCGGCAGATGATCGACCGCGCCGACCGCGTTTATGTGACCCGCATTCATGCCGAGGTGGAGCCGGCCGACGCTTTTTTCCCCGCCATTGATCCTGAATGTTGGCAGGAAGTATTCCGCAGCATCCGCTACCACGACGACGAATCGGGTTTTGACTATACCTTCCTGCTGTATGAAAGACGCAAATAGTCCGCACACAGCCCACGAGCATCAGCGGGATTCCTTCGGTAGTTCCTTCGGCGTGCTGGTCGCGCTGGCCGGATCGGCTGTGGGCCTGGGCAACCTCTGGCGGTTTCCGTATTTGGTCGGGGAAAACGGTGGAGCCGCTTTCATCTTGATTTATCTGGGATTCGTGCTGCTGATCGGTTTGCCGATCCTTATCTCGGAGTTCATCATCGGGCGCCGCAGCCAGGCCGCTGCGCGCGGCGCTTTCCGGAAACTGGCACCCGACGGCCGCTGGCACGTTGCGGGTTCTCTCGCTGTTCTTTGCTGCACACTGATCCTGTCGTTTTATTCGGTAGTCGGCGGTTGGGGCATCGAGTATCTGATCAAAGCCTTCCGCTTTGATTTCTCATCGGGCAACACGCCCGGCATGGCTACAATGTTCTCAGATTTCGCCACATCCACTACCGGGCCGCTGATCTGCCATACGGTGTTTCTGGGTGTAACCGGTCTGATCGTGATCATGGGTGTGAAAAACGGTATCGAGAAGTTCTCGAAAGTCATGATGCCGCTGCTTTTCGTCATCATGATCGGCTTGGCCGTCCGTTCCCTGACGCTTCCGGGCGCCAAGGAAGGCATCGATTACCTGTTCAGGCCCGATTGGTCAAAAGTTACGTCGGGAACGTTCCTTGCGGCGCTCGGACAGGCGTTTTTCTCATTGTCGCTCGGCAGCGGCATGGTCATCACCTACGGCTCGTATGTGAAGAAAAAGGAGAATATCGTGAAGATCGGTACGGAAACGGCCGTGGCAGACACACTTTTCGCGCTTATCGCGGGTTGTGCCATCATGCCTGCCGTCTTCGCTTTCGGTATCAGTCCGGGCGAAGGACCGGGTCTGGTATTCACGACATTGCCTTATATCTTCAGCCAACTTCCCGCTGGCGGTGTTGTGGCCATTCTTTTCTTTCTGGCTTTGTTGCTTGCCGCCCTCACATCGTCCATTTCGGTACTCGAAGTGATAGTGGCCTTTACCATCGAGGAATTCCATCTCAAGCGGAAAGGCGCGGTGGCGCTCTGCCTGGGCGTAATCTGGGTGCTGGGTGCACTATGCTCCCTCTCCCTGGGCGTGCTGGGCGATTTCAAGGTCTTCGGCAAGAACATTTTCGATCTGTTTGACTTTGCTTCGGCCAACGTGCTGATGCTCATTGGCGGTCTGCTGGTGGTTCTCTTCGTGGGCTGGAAACTCGGCCGCAGCGTCATTCACGACGAACTGACAAACAGTGGCGGGCTGAAGATACCCGTATGGCTCCTCGATACGATCCTCTTCCTCATCCGCTTTCTCGCTCCCGCCGCCATCGCCGTTATCGCGATCTTCCAGTGGATATAAAATAATCCATTTCCACCCGCAAGACCGATTCTGTCCGTCATATCTGCCAAGTTTTTTACGTTGCGGCGAAGGTGTCAGTATATCAGCTAGTTACGAAAAGTGATCCCCTCGTTTGAAGGGGATCGCCTTACGTAAAGGCTGAATGTCAATCTACCCGTTCCGGCAGGAGTGCCCTTCGCAACGCGCTGAAAGTTCGATTCCGCTTAGTTCTGCGCTAATCCAGAACGACCGTGGCACTCACCTCTCTGATAATCAGCCACTTTCCGATAATCGCTTGCGCACTTTTACACAAGCGATTGTTAGGAATATACTGAGTCACAACTACATAAGTGCCACAGCTATCTCCACCGCCTGGGTTTTTGCGCCGCTTGTCGGGACGCGATGCGGATGACTGCGCAGCTTGTTTGTACGCGACTCGGATGACTGCGCCGCTTGGTCCGTTTCGCAGACGAAATTTTCGTCTTTCCCTCTGTTTTCTGGCCTCGAGAAGGACGAGACAAATGAATCATCCGTTTCTCGTCTGAAAAATGACCTTAAAATGGTCATATCAGAATCAGCGGAAATACTAGGTGCGACTTTTCTCAATCCCACACTGTTGCTCGCCGCCGACTACTACTGTCTCGGACAGCCATAGTCAATAACCTCTCGGGATCACAACTGACAGACCCATTTCGGGCTCGAGACGAATAGACATCTTTCGAGCTCGCGACCGATTGATTTCGTTTGGGTACGTGACCGATTTCCTCCTTTTGGCCGAAAGGTTATCCTCGGCCGGGCCCGGGAGCCCCTTCTCAGGCTCCTGCGGGCCCGGACGGGAGATAACCGCCTCAGCCAAGATCGGCATGATCAGCAAATCGCCCCCGCAAACAACCACAGACAGATTACGCGGTTATCCTTGACAGCGCTGGGCCAGGCCCCGGGACTCCGGGACCCGTTGCGCTGGCAGGAGATAACCGCCCTACACCATAGACGACGCTCAAAACATCAGTCGCTTCCAAGCCCAATTCAGTGTCACTCGACGATGGTCAGACCACGAGACAACGGGCTTGGGCTTTTCGAAAACCGGCCCGAGCCCGGTAACGGGCAGCCAGCCATAGCTAGATCGGTGAACAATCAGGCTCGGGACGGGCAGATGCGTCTGGCACGAGCCGGGGAGAAGTCAAACCGGCGGTGGCAGGACAAAGGATGGTCCGGCTCGAGATGGACACAATGTGTACAAACACGGGGTATACAGACGAGATGTACAAACGCGAGCCCGAGAAGAGCCGGCCAGACAACGGCAGAATAGCGAATCACTGGGCTCGCGCTAGCCATCTAGCCATCTAACCAGCCAAAGTGTCCGCAGCAGGCCGGCCATAGACTTCGTGCTTTTTGGCTTCGCCTGAATACACCCACCTCGGGGAAGCCAGTGTCTGCAGCTGATATGCGAAATCCATCATCGGGACGACCATGAGTGCGGACACTTTGGCGGAATCCAATTCTACACCACAGTCTTTTTCCACCACAGGCAGCTAGTCTGGATTCGTGGCGTGGCACCCCTCGGACTTCTGGTCCCATGGGGTGGTCTATAGGGGAACTTGCCCGGAGTGGCGCTGAAAAAATCATGTCCGGACTTTTGGAGTGGTTTCGCTTATGGGGTGATACAAAAGAAACTGAGGGCGGTTATCTCCTGCCAGCACGCTGTCAAGGATAACCGCGATGATAGTCAGTGGCGGCCGAAGGGAATAATCGAGGTGATTGGCAGGTCGTTGCTGAAGCGGGTTTTCTCCCGTCCAGGCCCGCAGGAGCCTGAGGAGGGGCTCCCGGGCCTGGCCGAGGAAAACCCCAACGGCCACTCGATGGGTGAAAGCCGCTATCCCGAGTGGTGAGTAGGAGAGGCCGGTTTACACACCGATGTGTGTGAAAGAGGGGCGCCGTGAGTAGAGATGGTCGTTTGGCTCACCGGAGG
>JAEEGJ010004050.1_pt1 | contig 51625 bp, 45 predicted proteins | sample 8958761 | NCBI WGS metagenome assembly JAEEGJ01 (sample SAMN16246546, study PRJNA631951) | gut metagenome | biome: gut microbiome; feature: rumen; material: RS-attached | host: Bos | place: Iran: Karaj | collected 2018-10
TCGGCTTCAACAGTAAGTGCAGTGCGACTCCATCCTGTTTGCACGGAAACGCGTGTGTTTGGCGATGCCTTACCATGGAGCTTCAGGGTTGTCTGTTGCTGAAGAACCATATTATCTGTAAAAACCGAAGGGAGCGTCACATTGGCTTGAGCCATACCGACCACCACTAGCAATACCGCAAATAATAGAAACTTTTTCATCTTTGATGTTTTTTCCGAATTTATATTTGTCTATTGATGCAAAGATAACAAAATTATTTTTCATTTCTTAAGAAAAAACACAGAATTTCTTCTCTTGTTCCGCATTTTTCCATAACTTTGCAGAAAACACAGTAAAAAACTCTAAGATTTATAAAACACTTATTATGAAGAAGATTTTTTCATTCGTTTTGTTGACTTGCGTGGCAAGTCTCCCTCTGTTGGCTCAACCCAAGATAGTTGCTCATCGTGGTTATTGGAAAACTGAGGGGAGTGCTCAAAACTCCCTTACCAGTCTACAGAAAGCCAATGATGTTGGTTGTTATGGATCTGAATTTGACGTGTGGATTACTACGGATGGAGTACCCGTTGTCTTCCACGATGCCGTATGGGAAGGATTGAAGATTGAGGATTCCACTTACCCTCAATTGCAATTCCGCCAATTGGGCAATGGCGAATTTCTGCCTACCCTGCAACAGTATCTGCAATTAGGCAAATCATTACCCGACACCCAACTGATTCTGGAAATCAAGCCTCATAGCTCACAAGAACGTGATGATAAGGTAACAGAGACTTGTGTGAAACTGGTGAAGCAACTTGGATTGGAGGCACAGACAGAATACATTTCTTTCAGCAAGCGTGTTTGCCAACGTCTCCATGAGATGGTTCCTGAGGCAAAAAATGCTTACCTGACAGGTGACTTGTCCCCCAAGGAAGCCAAAGAGCAACTGGGAGTGAATGGCGTTGACTACAACCAAGGCGTCTTCAAGAAACATCCCGAATGGCTTCAAGAAGCTCACGACAATGGCATGGAGGTCAATGTCTGGACGGTAGATGGTGAGGAGGCATTACGTGCACATGCCACAACAAAGGGTATTGATATCATCACCACGAACGAACCGGAAGTTCTGGAGAAAGTCATTTTCGGCAAATAATTGTTGAGAGTAAAGAAACTCTTTTTCTATCAATTACTTATATAGATAATACTTTCTGGAAACTTTGCGGAAGGATTCTGCATCTTTGTACCAATAGTCGCGAATATCGGACCAACGGTGACTTCGAGCAAATGTCTCACGGATATAGGAACTTCCACAAACCTTATCGAACATAGCATACCGACCTTGATTGGCTTGCTCAAATACTTTATGGTCAGGATAGAGGCGAGCTTCCTCCTGCATCAAAAGGAAATTGAGATCACTTAAGGGAGCTTTACTATAATCGATAAAATGGATTTGCACGCCCTGCACCTGCTCTCCTTGAAAGACAGCATAGAAAGGTTTTGCGTAGATGGGACGGAAAGCAACTCCTGGTATCTGGAGAGCATTCATGGCATCCGCAAACTCGTCAGCACGGATCCAGGGCGCTGCTACCATCTGGAAAGGAATCGTATAGCCAACTCCAATACTCATGTAACTGAATTCTCCCAGAATGCCTGTCGCAGGATAAAAATAAGGAGAAATGGCATTTGGAATATGAGGAGACGACGGAACCCATTGCAGGCCTGTTGCAAAATAATTCATCTTTCGCTTCCATCCTTTCATCTTAACTACCTTCAGATTGCACTGCACGCCTCCTTTCAGCATCCGTTCACCATTGAGCAGGAGAGCAAGTTCGCCACATGTCAAACCATAGACGTAAGGAATCGCGAACTGGCTTACAAAGGAAAAGCACCCCTCCTCCACCACGTTTCCTTCCACTTTCAGCCCGCCTAACGGATTCGGACGGTCCAGGACGATGAACTCTTTACCATTCTCTGCTGCTGCCTCCATTGCAAGTCCCATCGTACTGATATAAGTGAAAGAACGGCATCCAATGTCCTGAATATCATAGACAAGCACATCTATGTCAGCCAGCATCTCAGGGGTAGCCTTGCGTGTCTTGCCGAAAAGCGAACGCACAGGCAACCCTGTGGCTTGATCAACAGAATCCGTTACCACTGCTCCCGCATGAGCATTTCCTCGAACACCATGTTCAGGGCCGAACAGAGCCACCAGATTAACGTTGGGTGCCTGAGCCAACAAGTCGATATCAGAAACCATATCATTGTCCACTCCGGTGGGATTGGTAATAAGTCCCACACGTTTCCCTTCCAGCATACGGAAGTTTTGACTCTTAAGCACCTCGATGCCTGTCTTGATACATATTTCCTGAGCTGACAGGTTAAGATTCATCACTACTGTCAGCAAGAGCAAGAATGTCTTTTTCATTTGAGCGCATTTAATAAGTCATTATGAATTGTTTCATTGCTGGCCACCACAGCATTGCCTTCCAGCATGTCTTCTTCTCCTTCGTAATTTGTCACCTTCCCCTCCGCCTCTCTCACGATGAGCATGCCTGCCATGAAATCCCAGGGACCCAAATATTGCTCCAGCCATCCATCCCATCGGCCTGATGCCACCCAACAGAGACTCAGAGCAGCGGACCCGTTCATGCGGATTGCTCCACAGTAACCTGAGAAATGATCAATGAGCTTGAGGCCTGTGGGGCGATAAACAGGATTATAAGGAAACTCTATACCCAATATAGCTTCCTCAATGGAATGTTGGGGCTTCACGCGAATCTGTTCCCCATTTAGCCACGCACCGCCACACTTCCACGCATAGAAGCATTCATCTGTCCAAACATCATAAACTACGCCCAGCAATACCTCACGCTCATTTCTTAGTGCGATAGAAATAGCGTAAGGCCCACCACCATGTATATAATTCGTGGTGCCATCCAACGGGTCTATCACCCACCAGAATTTCTCCTCCCCACTCCTTCTGGCTGTAGCTTCCTCCGTCTGGAATCCAACCTCAGGAAGGATTTCCTTTAATGCTTTGACAATCTGTTTCTCAGATGTTTTGTCCACATAGGAAACATAGTCGTGAGTCTGTTTCTGTTCAACTTGTTTCTCGTCCAGTTTCTTCTGCTCAGTCCGCAGATAAACTCCTGCCTCGCGAGCTATCTGGCATACCAACCGAGTCAATTCCTCATACTTAACCATAATATTCGCCATTTACAGCACAAAGATAATCATTTTCCTTCTTATTTTAAGTTAAATAACGAATCCCAATTTGATTTGCTCTCAACTTTTCGTAACTTTGCACACGTTTTTGAAATCAACTTACATATCAAATATGCTTATGAAAAAAACTCTACTCTTTTTGTTTGCCATTCTGATGGCAACAGTAGCTTATGCTGGCGACGGCACAAAAGAAAATCCCTTCACCATAGCAGAAGTCAAAACTAATTGTCCTACAGACGGTAGTGCTATCAATGATGTATATGTAAAAGGTTACATCGTTGGTACTGCTAAGAGCGGTTCAGCTTTTGCCGAAGAACCAGTCAATTCCAATCTTTTCGTTGCAGACTCCCAGACAGAAACGGACGCCAATAATTGTGTACCCGTCGAGTTGAAAAAGGGTAGCAATGCACGTACAGAACTTAACTTAGTGGATCATCCTGACAACCTGGGGAGATTGGTTGTTCTGTGTGGTTCAATTACCAAATATTTTAGTGTTCCTGGCGTGAAGTCCGTTACTGAATTTACTCTTAGCGGAGAGTCTACCAACCCAGGCGATAGTGGAAGTGGTGATGAGGGAGGTAATGAGGGAGGTAATGAGGGAGGTAATGAAGGAGGTGATGTTGGCCTACCTACAACCCTTTCAAACGGTAGTTTTGAAACTTGGACTGATGGTGTTGCAGATGGTTGGAAGTCTGCAAGCACAGCTAGCAATGGAACTGTAACTCAAAGCGCAGAAGCACACAGTGGCACCTATGCAGCAATGCTTGCTAACGCAAAAACCAACAAGCGCTTAGCTTCTTCTGAGATAGCTTTGGAAGCAGGAACTTATACTTTCAGTTTTTATGTAAAATCTGCTTCAAGTGAGATCTCTGGTTCTCTAAAACCAGGTTACGTTCCTGTTACCAAAGAAGGAGAAAGCTATAGTGTTGGAACTTATGTCTATGGTTCTCAAGTCAATAGCATCACAACTGATTGGACTCAAATTTCATTCGAATTCACACTGAACGAAAATGCTATTGTATGTTTGCTGGTTATGAATACCAAATCAACAGATACCAACACATATGCTGATTTAATTATTGATGATGCATCGCTAACGAAGAAGGCAGATAGCGGAAATGATGATCCTGGAACGACTACTCAGACCAATTACATCTTCACGAAGGCAACCTCGTTGACCAACGGGGGTAAGTACCTGATTGGTGCCATGGTAGATGGTGTCGTAAAGGTTGCTCAAAACCTTCCAAGCAGCAGCACACATGGTTATCTTAAGGTGACGAATACTACTGAGAAGGATGGGAAAATCAAGATGTCTTCTTTGGAGGATGTCTATACCATCAGCGGTTCCAATATTATCGACAGCCAGAACCGTTATGTTTATCAGACGGGAACCTACAACAGCTTCAACGTAGCTGCCGAAGCACCAGAGGGTGTCGATTGGACCATTACCTTCAACGAGGATGGAACTGTGATGATTACCAATGATGATGTCCAAAAGACTATCCAGTACGATGCTCAACATGACAGCTATGGCTCTTACGATGATGTGCATGGTATCTATCCCGCCCTCTACCTTCTGACGGGTACGGAGGAAGTTACCCCAGAGCCCCCAGTCGAGACTCCTGTCAGCACGATTGCTGCCGTTCAGGCAGGCGAGGTTGGCTTGTACAGAATCCAGGGAACCGTGGTAGCCACCAGTTCTCGTGGAGCTCTCGTTTACGACACCACAGGTTACATCTACATCTTCGATCAAGCCATCAGCGCTGCCGTTGGAGATAAGGTCGACGTTGAGGGAACCACCAGTGACTACGGAGGCTTCAAGCAGTTCTCTGCCAACAACAAATACACGATGACCAAGACGGGTACAGTTACTGTCACTCATCCCGCAGCTGTTGAGCTTGACCTCGACGCTTGGGCTGCTGCTCCTGTCATGCAGTACGTTAAGCTGACGGGTAATCTCGCCATCAGTGGCAACTATTACAATGTTACTGTCGACGGGAAGACTGCTGTAGGCTCCCTCGTTTATCCTACCGATGAAATCAAGGCTAAGCTGACTGAAGGCGAGGTGACCGTTTACGGCTATGCTGTTTACGTCACCACCAGCAAGGGTACTACGTATGTGAATATCATTACTACCAGTGTTGGTACTGACACAGCCGTGAAGGGCATCAATGCAGAACAGAAGGCCCAGGAAATCTATGATATGACAGGCCGTCGCGTCAGTCGTATGACAAAGGGGCTTTATATCGTAGGTGGCAAGAAGATTCTCAAGTAAGCAGAATCCCTGTATAATATAGACTAAGGTTTCAAGGGGCTGGCCTACTTCCCAGAGGTGCCAGCCCTTTTCTCTCTACCAAGCAAACAGATAAAGCTATATGGCATTAGGTAAATGGATAGGAGGTTTCTTGGGACTCCTGCATGGAGGTCCCTTGGGCGCATTGGCAGGCTTCGCGCTGGGTGCTCTCTTCGACAGCATGACGGAGCGGGCCCAAAGTTTTACCGTTGAGGAAGAGCGCACATATCAGTCTCAGGGCGAGCGCAACGGGTTCCTCTTCTCGCTGATGGTACTCTCTGCCCACATCATTCATGCAGACGGCAAGATCATGCATTCCGAGATGGAGTTCGTGCGTCGTTTCCTGCGCACCAACTTCTCCTCGCAAGCAGAATCTGAGGGGCAAGAGATTCTCCTGCGACTCTTCGAGGAGAAGAAACAAATGGGAGCCGAACGATGGAATGCCCAGATGAGAGCCATCTGCCAACAGCTGCGTGTCGTGATGCCGGCTGAGCAGCGCATCCAGCTCATCGCCTTCCTGTGCGAGATAGCAAAGGCCGACGGCTCCATCGCCACAGAGGAACGCAATGCACTCCAACAGATCTGCATCCAGATGGGACTGGAGGGAGGTACGGCTGAACAGATGATGGGTTTGGGTGGTTCCACCCTCGAGGAAGCCTACCAAGTGTTGGGTATTTCTCCCGATGCCACAGACGATGAAGTACGGCGTGCCTACAAGAAGATGGCCCTCGAGAACCATCCCGACCGTGTTGCCACTCTGGGAGATGACATCAAAGCGGCTGCTGAGAAGAAATTCCAGAAGATTGGTGAAGCAAAGGACCGTATTTTTAAGGCGAGAGGGATGAAATAGCCATCACCTCGCATCATATTTGTTTCTTCACACAGATATACGAAAGTTCGTAATTGGATAGTTCTCTCGCGCTATTCGCTGAGGGCCTCCAGAATTTCGTGACGAATCTTGCGGAAATGGCTCGTGGACATGTCATACTCTTTCCAGTCAAGCACCACTTGGCGGCACAGTTCGTCTGCCCGTGTCTTATTCTTGCGGGCCAGCATCTGGAGCAGAGTGTAGTCAGCCACACCATCACGCATGGCTTCCATGCGGATGGAGCCGTAAATCCGTCCGTTGCGGGGATAGACTATCCAACAGTCACCGCCAGGCAGTACAAGTCCGCCAGCCTGTCGGTATGTGGTTTCATGCCAGGGGTCTCCATCTCCCCTCCATTGATTGAAACCCCAATGCAGATAGCCCGTAGCACCGTACTGGTAGTTCATCCAGTGGAGAATGCGAGTCTTCAGCAACGGCTGCTCTATGAAGCGGTTGGCAAACTCACCTTGAGGGAAGACACAGGTGTAGAACCACACCTCATCGCCTGCCTTCTGACGTTCGCTGTAGAAGCTATGGCTGTCGGCGTAGTAGTTCAGCTGAGGCACCCAGATGTCAAGGAACTCAGCCAGGTCGTGGGTGTGGCAGGCTTCGATGGTTGGGATCTCTGGTGCCAGGGCCTTGAAGAAACGGCCTATGTCCAGATAGGAGGCAGAGTTGGTGGGGACGGGTTCGTCAGCGATATGCTGATAGTATATCTTGTCCCATCCTTTTTTGCGCAGATGGGCGGACAAGGCTGGGATGAAATGCCGCAGATAGTCCTGCGCCCTCTGGTCTTCGATGGGAAGCAGGCCGCCTACCCCAGGCACTCTTACGCCAAAAGGATCGTCCCATCCCCCTATGCGTCCGCCAAGGTGTCCGCCTTCTATGCGCTTCAGCACGCCGCTCTCCATGAAGATGTCCACCATCTGGTCGAAGTGCGAGAAGTCGAACGTCCAGCCGTCGGCACCTTTACTGGCATCCACTGTGGTCAGTGGAATCAGCACCATGTTCTGATAACATTCTTTCATCCAGGAGGCCACCTCGCGGATGTAGTCCCAATAGTGGTCGGAATACATCGTGACTGTAGAGCCATACATTAGCTGTGCACCATCCTTGCCAGACTTGAACCAGTTCGTGACCCAAAGGGAAGGCTCCTCCAATACCACAGGATAGACTCTAATGCGGACCTTCTCCTTCTTCGAGAATCCCTTTCCTTTTATCCGAATCGTCGCTGAATAAAGGCCAGGAGCGGCATCGGCAGGAACAGAAACGCTCACCCATACAGGTTGCGTCATCTCAGCAGGAATATCACGGGCAAGGTCGTCATCCACAATCGGATCAGGAAACAGGCCCTGGGGCGATTTGATGATGTCCTTTGCCGGTTCACGCATAGGCAGCCCCAGTTTGACGTAATCCACAAAGCCCAGCCTCACGGCATCGATGGAATGGCCTTTCCCATCGGAAAATGCGTCGCAGGAAAGGTGTACATTGCGAAGGTCTTCCATTCCGCGCAAAGAGAACTGGAACACGGCATGCTCGCCGGCTGCCACCTCTTCCGTTTCAGAATAAGGGACGTCCAATACCGTATCAGGCAGCAGCTTTTCGTATGGATCCACTCGGATCAGGGAAACTTTGTCATTGGCACGGCATGGCATCAAAGCACACGTTGCGATAGCCACAAAAAGAAAGATACGTTTCATAGCAGTTTAGAATTTAAGGATTTACGGAAAAGACTGCCATATTCTTGATGATGGGTTGCGCCTTGCAGCTGTCCGCGATGAGGGTCAGCGAGGTCACTTCTGCGGGTTCGAAGGTGGCAATGCGCTTGTGTCCGATATTTGTTCCCTGGCAGAGTGTTATCGTTTTGCCGCCCATCGTGGTAGCTTCCACGTGCCACTCCAGGACGCGCTCACCCTTGGCGATGTCTTCCTGCAGCACCAGCCGGTCAGTTCTCAGCGGTTCTTTCAACTTCATTTCTATGCGCTTTCCGCGTCCCTTGGTTTTGGCCGTGGGAGAACCATAGCGTTGCTTTATAGCCTGTCCGAACTCGGCCGCTCTCTCGACATCTGCATCAGGCACCAGTCCACGGTTGTCAATCACCAGACCCAGCAGCATGTTCGTGTTGCGCCCCACACTGGTTTCGTACTTACGCATCAGCTCATCTACACTATAGAGCATGCTGTCCTGCCCCTCGTGCCACATCCAGCCGCCGCCAAAGGATTGCTGGAGGCGCAGGGTGAAGTCCGACTCGCCAGGGCACCAGAACGGCGCGTCAGGCCGTCCGTTGAGCCCCGTTACCACCTGCACGCCATCCGAGTTCGTGGTGCTGTCAGCCGTAGCCCAGCAGGGGTCTGGTGCTGTGCCCACTTCGTTGCCCACCCAGCGTATCAGGTTTTCATAGCCGTAGGGGCCCTGAAAGGCAATGGCATTGGGCTGTAGCCTACGGAGCAGGGCCAACGCATCAGTGCCGCCCTGAGCCGGACTGAGTATGCCTCCGTCGAACCACACCTCAAAGAGAGGTCCATAGTTGCTCCACAGTTCCGTCAACTGGCGCTCCATGATGCTGGCGTATTCCTCCTGAGTGATGGGCGAGCCAGGCTGTATCACTCCTGGATTATCCACCCACAGGTAGCCGTTGGTGGACATGTTGGCATAGATGCCAGGCTTGATGCCGTACTTGTGGCACGAAGCCACGAAGTCTGCCACGATGTCACCCTTGCCCTCCTTCCAGGGGCAGCGGCTCACATTATAGTCGTGCGTCTTTGTGGGCCACAGGGTGAACCCACTGCCGTGCTTGGCCGTCAGCACAGCATACTTCGCTCCTAGCTTACGGGCAGCCTCCATCCACTGGTCTGTGTTCAGTTCCGTGGGGTTGAAAGTCGAAGGATCCGGGTGGGTGCCATACTGCCTGTGGTTGTACTCAGGATGGAAGACGGGCATGTCCAGATGCAGCAACACACCAATCTCAGCCTCCGCCCATTCCTGCTGGACCTTGTTGGGACACACCACACCATCGTTGTCTTCCATGCAGCCCGCAACTGTCACAGCCATTGCCACGGCGGCGAGCATCATCCTTATGCAATCTGCTTTTTTCATGTTTTCCACTTGTTTCCAAATTCCGCAGCACATTAGTTCAACTTTCTTTCACAAGTTCCTGAGCAGCAAAAAGTTGTCCAGGATTTTGCTATGTCAGATTTTTCACTTGCCTTCGTGCTGCAATTCAAGAGAAGCAAAATCATCAATGACATGGCAAAGATAAACATAAAATCTGAGAAAACAACTCCTTTTGGAAGAATATTTCACGCAAGAGAGCGTGAAGAATTGAATAAACACATCACTTCCATTATACAAATATGTAAATGAACCGATTCCTCGTATGGTTACAGAGACTTCTTCCGTAGGAACACAATTATATTTTTTGACAATATCTTCTGTTGTGATTCCTTGGGAATCAACATTTGTTTCATTGATATAGCCAATGCCTTCATTCAGCATTTGATTATCTTCTTTAATGAAAGTTTTTAGTTCTTGTTCACTAATTGACATACATTCCCCAAGTAAATCTTTTCCTTTTTTCTTTACTTTTTCTAAGACTTTTTTGTCATTTTGTAATTAATGCCTAATTTTGTATCGTACTTCCTATTGGAAGAAGGAGACGCAACATTATATTTGCGTGGATTGCGAATTGAGTGAAGACACAACATTAACAGTAAGAACTATGCGAAAGAGTTTGGGAATAATTCTTGGAATGATACTCCAGCTGACAGCCTGTAAGGAGAACATTGACACCTCAGCCCGCTACGTTTTCAAGCATGACATCGCTCTATCATATTTACAGAAGCACGAGGACTACAGCCAATATGTGAGCCTGCTCATGCAGACACCCATCTCACGCTACAGTCAAAGTAAGGTAGGGCAGCTGCTTGGTGCTCGAGGACACTACACCGTCTTTGCCCCCACGAACGAGGCCATCGACTCCTTCCTGACTGAACTGCACCTGAAGGATCCTGACCTGCTCAGTGCTCCCTCGTGGGATGCCTTTTCGTCGGATGAAAAGCGGGACTCCATACGCAACGTGGTGGTCATGAACAGCATCATTGACTCAGGCGACATGGACGAATGTTTCATGACTTGGGATTTTCCCACTACCGACAAGGCCGAGATTCCCTTGAGCAACATGAACAACAGGAAACTGTCTGTCCATTATCTGGGCGTTGACTCCATCCTGATGAACGGAAAATACCCTTTGGACAAAAAGCAGCGCGACATCGTGGTCACCAATGGCGTCATACACCAGGTGAACCGTGTCATAGCTCCTGACGACATCACCGCAGCCGGTTACATCCAAGACGTCATCGACCGCAACAAGCCTGGCTACCTGCTCATTGCGAAAGCCATTCAGGCCTGCGGACTGATGGACACTCTTTCCAAAATACGAGACGAGGTATATGAGGAACGCTACCTCAGAGGGGAGATTCCTGAATACGTGTTCCTATACATCGACTGGCACAACACCTCGGAAAAGAACTACTCACCCAAGCATCGCCTCTACGGATTCACCATCTTTGCTGAAACTGATGACTTCTGGCTCACTCAGGGCATTGATCCGCAAGAACCCTCCACGACCCTGCTGCCCAAACTCGTCCAATGGATTCTGGACAATCACCAGTACTCTGACGACGACCAATTCACCACTGGCACCGACTATGAGAGCGAAGAGAACCTGCTCTACCAGTGGGTCACCTATCACATTCTGCCTTTCCGCACATCAGCTGATAGATTGGTCTTCCACGTAAACGAGTCGGGCTACAACTACAGGACCAATACCACCCTGGGCATTCCCATGTATGAAATCTACACGACGATGGGGAAACGTCGACTGCTGAAGATCTATGAGAGCAAAGCCTCAGAAGGTGTTTATTTGAACCGTTTTCCCAATCTCGACAACGGACGCAGGGGAACCTACCAAGAAATCTCCTGCGATCCTGATAAAGTGGGGTGTCGTGTCAATCGGGAATCGAAACAGGCCGTCCTGACTGACATCATCAACTGCTGCATCTATCCTATCGATGCGCCTCTCTCCTACAACGACGATGTGCGCGACAACCTCGCCAAGCAGCGTCTTCGATTCGATGGCATGTCCCTCTTTCCAGAAGCCATGAATAACGAGATACGACTGAAGCAATCCTCTGACTTCGTCAATCAGGATGTGTACATCCCCAACACCAGCATCTACAACTACTTCGAGAACATGCAGATGAATGACCAGACCATCTTCATCTATCTCAATGCCTATGCTTATGAATGGCCCAACATGCACTCTGACGAGATGAAAGCCAAGGGACGTTTCGAACTGACCTTCACGCTGCCGCCCGTCCCCAGACGTGGAACCTACGAGTTGCGATACGACGTGTTGCCCAATGGTGACCGAGGCGTGCAACAGTTCTACTTCGGTTCCGACTTGAACCACCTGCCCGTCGCAGGCATCCCCGTAGACCTGACACGCTCAATCGAAAGCATGAACGCAGGACACGAGCCCGATACTGACGATGATGACTATAACGCAGAAATCGACAAGCGGTTGCGCAACAACAATGTCATGAAGGGAGTCCTCAGCGTCACAGGAACTGGAGCGGCATCAAACAACGAACGGACAGCGACCAGCAACCTGCGGTACATCATCGTGCGCCAGACCATGGACCCCAACGAGACCTACTATTTGCGCATAAAATCCGTTCTGGACAGCGAGCAGAAAGAGTTCTACATGGACTACATGGAATACTGCCCCAAGGAGGTGTATGACAATCCCAACGAACCAGAAGACATTTGGTAATTGCAAAGCAGAATTTACTGGCGAATCAGCAATTCCCCCAATCAAATACATTTTTTTGAGCATACATAAAGCTTATGAAAGACATTCTTTTGGCAGTGATGCTGCTTTGCGCAACCGCAACTGATGCGAAGCAACATATCGTCTGGAAAATAGGAGAAAGCGACAATTCCACTCGCGAGTTTGCCTTGGCTCCCAAAAACTACGAGGATTTCACAAGTAAGGATTTCGGCTTCGAGGACAGGTATTTCCTCGTTGGACATTCTGACCCCAAAACGGACTTCCCTTACGTGTTGCCTGGCCCAGACGACCAGTGGGCTGGCTCATCCCATATTGCAGGATGCAGGACACAGGTGCTGAACATCCTTTTCGCCCTCGAGAAAATCGACCAGAAAGACCAAGCCATGCTCACGATAGATTTGGCGGGGATGTTCTGGGGGAGGTCAGTGCTGAAGGTCTCAGTCAACGAAGCGGTCTCCTATCACGAGGTTTCGAAAGGGGCCGACCGTGTCATCCGTGGAGACATCAAGGCTGAGGATGAGCGCTTGCTGGAGATTCCCATTCAGGCAGGCTCGCTCCACCCTGGTGGCAACCAGATCACGCTGACGATTCTGGAGGGCGCCTGGATTGCTTTCGACCAGATTCGGCTGGAAGGGCCTGAAGGGATGCTGATGAAACCACTTAATCCCTATGCGTTCGTGCGTTCCGTGAAAGCGGCTGACTACGAGTTGAAGACGGGCAAACGGGTTCAACCGTTGTTGGTCGATGTGGAGCATTTGGGCGATTTCCAGGAGTTGTCCGTACGGCTGGATGGCAAGCAGATCTATGCTACCCATCTCGATTCTGCCCGTTATGTGCTGGAGGTTCCCATGAAGGCAGTGAAAAAGAGGAAGACATCGCGATACCAAATCCTGGCAGACAATCTTCTGCTGGAAGAGGGAGATGTGGTGAGAGGGCCTCAAAAGTTGCAGACGCTGGCCGACTATGTGGACACACGCATGGGAACTGCCCACTCGCGATGGATGATTGCTCCAGGTCCCTGGATGCCTTTCGGAATGGTCAAACTCAGCCCTGACAACGAGAATGCAGGGTGGCAGGCGGGCTATCAGCCCAGCATCGAGAGCATCGGCTGCTTCTCCTATATCCACGAATGGACGATGGCGGGATTGGGAGTCATGCCTACCAACGGACCCTTGCAGACCCAAGTAGGCGATGAGTTGAAACCCGATGAAGGCTACCGCTCACGTATCGACAAATCCACGGAAGAGGCGCCACTGGGCTACTATCGCGTCTTCCTTTCCGACACTAAGATATGGGCTGAGATGACCGCTACGGAACGTGCCTCGCTGATGCGCTTCACCTTCCCTCAAGACCAGGACGGACGCGTGATGATTGACCTGAACATCCCCAGCGAATACGGCTACGAATTGGTGGATGTAGATGTTCGCCAAGTCTCGGATAGCCGCATCGAAGGCTTCAGCCACCAGCTTTCGGCTCGTCCCCATGTGTGGAGCAATGACGCTGACCAGGAATACATCCTCCATTTCGTGATGGAATTCGACGCCCCCATCCTGCGCACAGGCATTTGGAAAGAGGAAGAGGTGGAGCAGCTGAGGCAACTGAAATCCCAGCATCTCAAGGACGGAGGAATGTATGTGGAGTTCGACACGAAGAAGCATCCTACAGTAAAGGTTCGAACGGGAATCTCACTGGTAAGCATAGAGAATGCCAACCTTAACCTGCGGACAGAGATTTCCGACCCCTACGGATGGGATTTTACGGCTGTGGTAAACCATCAGAAAGAAGTATGGAACGATATTCTCGACAGGATAGAAATCACAACGGATGACAGGCAAGAGAAAATCCGCTTCTATACCAACATGTATCACGCGCTTTGCCGCAATCTATGGAGCGATGTGAACGGCGATTGGGTGGCTCCTGACGAACAGGTGCGACACACAAACCAGAAAGACCAGGTTGCCCTGGGATGCGATGCTTTCTGGAACACCTTCTGGAACCTCAACCAGTTCTGGAATCTCGTGACACCAGAATGGAGCTCCCGATGGGTACGCTCGCAACTGGCACTCTACGACGCATGCGGATGGCTTGGAAAAGGACCTGCAGGAATGGAATACATCCCCGTCATGGTGGCTGAGCATGAGATTCCGCTCATCGTGTCCGCTTATCAGATGGGCATCCGCGACTTCGATGCAGAACACGCCTTCGAGGCCATACGCAAGATGCAGACCACTCCCGCAACCCAGGTGGCTGGAGGATTTGCCGGCAATCGCGACCTGATTCCCTACCTCAAATATCACTACGTGCCCTACGAAAAGGGACGGTTCTCCAACACACTGGAGTACTCCTACGATGATTGGACCGTTTCGCAAATGGCTCAAGCGCTGGGGAAGACGGAGGATGCACAGATATTTGGCGAACGGGGAACTTGGTGGAAAAATGCCATCAATCCCAAAACGGGATACGCTGAGATGAGGGACACTACAGGACAATTCCTACCTGACCTGGACCCCTTCCGGACGGGAGCCAACCAGCATTATGTGGAGGGGAATGCATGGCAACTCAGTTATTTCGTGCCCCAGGATATGCCTGGATTGGTCGAGATCATGGGCAGCCAAGCCTTCGTAGACCGCCTGGATGGGGGATTCCGTGCCTCTGAACCCCTGCGGTTCAATGCTCCCAACGAAGAATATTGGCTTTATCCAGTGGTGCAAGGAAATCAGCAAAGCATGCATTTCGCCTTCCTCTTCAATTGGGCAGGCCATCCCTGGCTCACTCAAAAATGGGCGCGTAAGGTGGCAGAGCGCTACTATGGTTCAGGCGTATCAAATGCTTATCTGGGCGATGAGGATCAGGGGCAGATGAGCGCGTGGTTCGTGATGGCAGCGCTGGGACTCTTTCAAACGGACGGAGGATGTCGCGTTGATCCCATCTACGAGATTGCAAGCCCCATCTACCAGAAGGCCGTGATCCGTTTGGGAAAGCGCTATGGCCGTGGAAAAGACTTTGTGATAGAAGCCCACAATGCTTCGCGAAGAAACATGTACGTTCAGAGCGCCATCCTCAACGGCAAACCTCTCCAGACCTTCCATTTCCCAGCCTCAGAACTGCTTCGTGGCGGCAGTTTAGTGCTTGAGATGGGACCTGAGCCCAACAAGCAATGGGGAAAATAAGTAAAAACCAATGACAAGAAACTCTACAACAAGTGATAGATGCCAATGACGGTAAGGGCATGTTCTCTACCAAAGAATTTTCCTATTCTAAGAACATTAGCGCAGTTCCTCATATAGTAGAAAACAATGTTTTGCATGACCTCTCAGTAGTTAAGCAGTTAAGTAGATACCCCATTCACCATTTAGCCATTTCTTGCGCTCCGTAGGTGCTCAGGGGCAGACGGAACAACGAAGTTAAAGGTACGAATAAGCTTCGCGACAGGCAGGACTACAACCGTGGGGATGCGGGGATTCAATTGGGAACAGGAGTCTGGTTCTACGACTTCAATGTCGATTTCATCTTCCGTCATGGGTTCGTCGATATGATTTCTGGCAAAGACGGCTTGTCCAACAACTTTGTCCTTCGTGTAGGCTATGCCTTTCATCGTCGTCCCAAGAACCTTCCTCCAGGCATGGGCCGTTCATCTCGTTGGTATTACTAAAAGGGTAATGCCTGCAATCCTTCTCTTTCTGTCCCACTTCCTTCCGTAGCTGTCGGATGTAAAGATTTCTGAATTCTAGCCGTATTGTCTCCCTTGGTTCCTGCAATCTCCTTCGTCTTGCTTCCAGACCTCGTTCGATTGCTTCTTGTTGCGTAGCATTGCAGCGACCTTAATTTTCTGGCAATCATCTGTTTGTCCGTTATTTCAATAGTTTTCTCTCCCTGCGCTCAGGGCGGAGTGTCCGATCGAGTTCCTCAACGTGTTGACTCCGGACTTTCAACCAGTTGGTTTCCTCTTTCTAACACGTTGCAAAGGTACGTTTAAGCGAGCACGATACAATAAAACTCGTTTTAATTGTATGGTCGAGCGGAAGTACCTTCGCGACTGCAAAGGTACGAAGAATAGGTGGATGAATGTCTGTTGTTGCCAGAAATTGTAGTAAATTGTCAATGTTGTTGGAAACAGGACGAAAATGTAAGGAAAAATCTTTTGTAATTCATGGTTTTTTTTGTGCCTTTTGGAAGATTTGATAGTGGGAAGGAAACATGAAAGGCTTTACAACTGTGTGCATGGCACGCGTGAGTACGAGAACCTATGACCATAATTGACAATTGACAATTAGGTGGGTGTAAGGACATCTAGTGACCTACAGAGAATTAGGAGAATCAAAATCAAAAAAAAGAGGAAAGCTATGAAAAAGGAGACGTGGAAATTCATCTTGCAGACGTTGGCGGCTATCATCAGCGCGATTCTGACGAGCTTGGGGGTGAACAGCTGCTTGGGTTGATTAGCGGTTAGAGGTTATGGGTTAGAGGTTAGTGGGAATAATCGGAATAATCGGAAAACTCGGAGAAATCGGAATAATCGGAATCCCCGTTAACCGCTAACCGCTCACCGTTAACCCAATTGTCAATTATCGGGGGAAAATGGTGGGGGTTAAGTGAGCGGAAAGTGAAATATTTGGATGTTTGTTTCTTAGAATGTCACAAAATTGCTATATTTGCATTATGAAAAGAACATTTATTACCACAGCCATCCTCCTGATGGGAATGATGGCAGCATCCCAGAATGCGAGCGTTGTAAAGACGGGCGGAGAAAAGATTGAGTACAACCGCATGCTGTTTGGGCAGTTCATCGAGCATTTCGACAATCAGATTTACGGAGGCATCTTCTGCCCTGGCAACCCACTCTCTGACGAGAACGGCTTTCGAACCGATGTGATAGAGGCCATGAAGGAACTGAAGGTTCCACTGGTGCGCTGGCCAGGAGGATGCTTCGCTTCGACCTACCACTGGCGCAAAGGCGTGGGGCCGAACCGCAAGCCTGTGTTTGACAAGACATGGGGCGTGGAGGAACCCAACACATTCGGCACGGATGAGTTCGTGAAATGGTGCCGCAAGATAGGATGCGAGCCGTACATCGTCACCAATGCGGGGACAGGCAGCATCGAGGGAATGAGCGATTGGGTGGAATACTGCAACCTCAACGTTGGGGAGAATGGACTGCAACGCATCGCCAACGGCTATCAGGAGCCTCACAATGTCCGTTACTGGTGCATTGGCAACGAGAACCTGGCCCCCTGGGAGATGCAGTACAAGACTCCGCAAGAATGGGCACCCCTGGTCCGCGAGGCGTCGAAGATGATGCTGGTCGTGGATAAAGACCTGAAGTTGGGTGCCTCTTCCCTGACGACACGCGAAGCGATGCTGCCGATGCTCAAGGAGGCAGGCCGCTATCTCGATTTCATGGCATTCCATTGCGGTTGGGACGGAACGGGAAAGTCGTTCAAGGAAATCATGATGATGACCGATTTGCCAGAGAACCACATCAGCAGCACCATCGGAATCCTGGAGGAGGCTGAATATGGCGGCGGCAAAATCAAGCTGTCCATCGACGAGTGGCAACTGCGCGGATGGATTCATCCAGGAATCGGCGACCCGCGGAAGGGATTCGACTTCGAGGCCAGACGGCAGAACGACATTGCCTCCACCTACACACTCTCTGATGCGGTATATGCCGCCTGTTTCCTGAACGCTTGCCTCCGCCATTCCAACATAGTGGACATTGCGTGCTTCTCCACAATCGTAAACACCAGAGGGGTCCTCTTCGTATATCCTGAAGGGCTGGTGAAACGTGTGATATACTACGCCCTATGGATGTACTCCAATCATCTGTTGCCATACGTGGTGCCAACGGAAGAAAGCGTCGAGAAGATGACTGACGGAAAGAAGGAGATTGGCATTCTGGACATCATTCTCACATCCGACAAAGAGGGAAGACGATTTGTCTATGCCATTGCCAACAAAGACCCTGAAAAGGAACAGCCCGTCGCGCTGGATTTCAAGGGAATAGGGAAAAATGTGCCCAAGAAGGTCAAGGCTATGATTCTCTCTGGCAACTCTCCTGATGACTATAACGACATTGGGCAAGAGAGGGTAAAGCCTTACGAAAAGTCCCTGCCCGTAAAGAACGGAACGGTAGCCATCCCAGCTCATTCCGTCACCTTTATCTCCATCGACTGATGGACCGCCCTGGCGTTTAGCCTTTTGAAGTAGTTAAGTAGTTAAGCCGATAGTTTTTGCGATTGGCGTCATTGTCCTCGTCATCGTTGAATTTGGCTTTTCGCTCGCTTATTCGTAACTTTGGCTACGTCTAAAGTACTCTCGTTGACTTTGTCTTCATTTGTCTCGACTCAGCCAAACAAGCAAGCGTGATGGCGTTCGCTGCTTCAAATGTTCGAGAAAAAAAGAAAAACTTTAGTTTCTCTTTGTTTTCTGCTCGCTTATTCGTACCTTTGACCTTCTGTCTTAGTTACTCTCGCTCGGAAAAGCACAAATAAATTTGGCTTTTCGCTCGCTTATTCGTAACTTTGCACCTGAATCGACGAATAAGTACTTATACATTATGGTTATTGGATATACAGCTGGTGTTTTCGATTTGTTTCATATCGGACACCTCACCTTACTGAAAAATGCGAAGGGACTCTGCGACAAACTTATCGTGGGAGTTACGGTCGACGAGCTGGTTCTCTACAAGGGCAAACATGCGATGATTCCTTTCTCTGACCGCATCGAGATCATACGCAACATCAAGTGCGTGGATGCCGCTGTGCCTCAATATGATATGGACAAACTGAGCATGTGCAAGAAACTGGGAGCAACCATCCTGTTCGTGGGAGACGACTGGTATGGGACGGAGAAGTGGAAGGAGTACGAGAAGGAGTTCCAGGAGGCTGGCATCCGCATCGTCTATTTCCCTTATACGCATGGCGTATCGTCCACGAAAATCAACGAGGCTCTCCACATCGTGCGCGACAAGGATTAGTATCCGCAGAGAATCGACAACCCATTCTTCTAACCTATTCACATTCTATTCGTTATGGCTTACTACGACAAGGATTTCTGCCTGAGTTCCTACATCGCTTTCCGCTACATTTGGCTCGATGGAACTGATTTCTACCCTGGTTTCGCTCACCACAACTACGAGGCGATTCCTGAGGATGAGCGCATTCCTGTGCATACATCAGAGGACATTGACCGCATGATTCAGCTTCAGGTGGACGAACTCTACAAGCTATATGACAATATCGGCATCCTGCTCTCTGGAGGTATGGATAGCGGCAACCTGGCTGCCTATCTTCGCCCTGGAAGCCACGCATACACGTTCGTCTCAGACACAGGCGTCTTCGATGCCGACTTGGAGCGTGCCAAGAAATATTGCGCCAAGTTTGGCCTGCAGCACCATCACGTCAATATCACCCTCGAGGACTACCGTCATTTCACTCCCATCGTGATGGCTTCGAAGGGGGCTCCTGTACATTCCATCGAGCCTCAGATCTACAAGGCTGCCATCCAGGCAAAGAAGGATGGAGTGGAGATGATGCTGGTGGGCGAGAGTGCCGACCTCATCTTTGGAGGAATGGATAAACTCATCACGCCCGAATGGACCTACGAAGGCTTCACTCACCGCTATACGTTCCTTGAGCCCTCGCTGGTTCTCTCCCACCCCGTCCCAAAGGCTCAGGAAGCGCTCTACGAGCAATACCGCATGGGAGAGAATGGCATCGACTACATGCGCTTCATGGACGAAGTGTTCTCGATAGAGAGCTCAGGCTCCTACCTGAACGCCTTCCATGCAGCTGGCCTGCCCTATTACGACCCCTACGTCCGCCTCATCATGGCTGACCCCCTGGACATGCAGCGCGTGCGCAACGGAGAACCCAAGTATCTGGTGAGAGGGTTGTATGCCATCAAGTATCCTGAGCTGGAGATTCCTTTCAAGATTCCCATGCCTCGACCTGTGGACGCCATCTTCCGCGATTGGGAAGGCCCTACCCGACCTGAGTTCCGCACAGACATCCCCATGCATCAGCTGACTGGCAACCAGAAGTGGCAACTGTGGTGCGCCCAGCTGTTCCTGGACATGTTTGACTAAGAAAACTGCACTTGGGAGTACCCATCACATGAACCCACTATCGCATCAGGACCCCTTAAAGGCGAAACTGCTCGAGACCTTCCTCTTCACAAAGGATTTTCTCAGCAAGCACGACATGACCTACGTGGGCTGCGGAGGAACCGTTCTGGGAGCAGTACGCCATCAGGGCTTCATCCCTTGGGACGACGACATTGACATATACATGCCTCGAAGCGATTACGAAAGGCTTCTCACGATGGGAGACGAGTTGCGCCCGCTGGGCTACGACATCATCTCCGTGGCTGACGAGGGTTACTACATGCCTTTCGCAAAGATTTCCGACCGCAACTCCACCATCTGGGAGTTCGAGCATCTGCCCCTCATCATGGGTGTCTACATAGACATTTTCCCCCTCGACGAGTTCAACGAACCTGACGAGGCAATCACCGCCCGCCAATATCGCAGCCATTTCTACTTCGACAAGTACATCAATGCCTTGAGCCACTACACGTTAGGCTCTCTCTTCCAATGTCTTCTTCGTGGCAACATCCATGGGGCAGGACTTCGGATTCTCAACCTGTGGCGAAAGAGGAATCCACAGCGTTATCTACAGGCTTTCCTTGACTTCGAAAGAACCTACGCAGGAGGATGTGGAGACAAATGTGTCTGTGTGACCCAATGGGAGGGACGCATCTTTCAAACCCAATGGTTCCACGATGTCATAGAACTGCCTTTCGAGTCCACCACAGTCGCTGTCCCTCGCGACTATGATGCCTACCTGACACTCCTTTATGGCGACTACATGACGCTCCCACCTGAGGAGAAACGCGTCTCTCATCCCCATTACTTCACAGACCTGCAGCACCGTTATACGCTGGAGCAGGTCATCAGCATCAAGAAAGGCTCTTAGTCAGGAACGTAGACAGGACGAATGGACTGCCCGTAGTAGCGGAAATCTTCCTCGCATCCCTTGTCGGACTGGCTGGCGCCAACATAGAAGGCCTTGGCAGAGAAGGTATTGCTCAGGTTGCGCGACCAGCAGAACACAGAACTGCCACCACGAAGCAGTTCGCTGCCATCACGATAGCCAACCGAGGGGAGGAAGATAGAGTTCTTGTTGGGACCTGTGACACGATACCCAGGAACGCTTTTCTCCGTAGTCCACGTCCAGCGGCACTCTGTAAGCAATTCCACAATTTCCTGATTGCTTGGCATGCGCCAGCCTGTTCCCATATTGACGGTAGCTGCATCATCCTCAGCAGAGAGAACGGTCAGTCCATCGCTCTCGTTGTAGCGCACCATTTCACTCAGGGTCCCATTGCATAGCTTGTAATTCTCCCACGTGTAGGTCTCCTTTGGCTTTGTCTCGCCCCAAGCATAGTAACCTCCAGCCTCCTCAGGGCTTGCAGCACCCAAGTTGGAAGTTGCCCAGCAGACACCTGAGGAGAGACCTAAATCCATCCAGCCGTAACCATTTGCCCGGCCTGCTCCCTCCCTGGTGTTCAGCGTGTGGATACTACCAGGCACAGCTACCCCATTGCAACTTGTGTAGGCACAATAATAATAGAGGGTTCCTGCTGAAAGGGCATCCATGTGGGCAGTAAAGGTATAACTGTCGTAGGGCATATCCTTGGCAGCGAATACCGTATCCACCCGACAGACAAGACGTCCCTCTTCATTGGGGTAAAGGCCTGCCTCACTCTCAGAGAAAGCCACTCCACAGAAATAGAGTTTCTTGTCTGCCTCAGTTCCTGTCATCAGACTCGTGTTTACAGAGACAGCAACATCAGCCGTTCTGGTGGTGAGATTGCTGAAGGATTCGCAACTGGCGATGTTCCCAAAAGATTGAGTGGTAAAGCTCTCTTTCTCCCCATAATACACCATACCCTGAGCCTCGACATAAGCACGATACTGGTAAGTGGTGTTAGGCAAAAGATTCGACAGGTTGCAGGTGAAGAGACTGCCCGAAACGCCCTGAGCAACATAAGTGGCAGGCGATGAGAAATCATCGGATGCGACATCGTATTCAACACCAATCACACATTGCGAGGCCACCAAACCTAAACGGGCGACACTTGCGTTTCCATATACCGTAGCCTCTGTCAGACTAACGTTGCTTGCATTCCCTGTAACAGCAATGCTGCCTGTCGATTCTGGTTCATCATCACTCTTACACCCAACCATCAGCAAACATGCCATTATAATGGTCCCAAAAGCAATTCTTCTCATTTCCATTCTGAATTTATGTCCAATTGTCCTGCAAAGTTATATAAAAAAAAAGGAAAGGAGTTTCTTTTTGGGATTTTTTTTGTATCTTTGCAAGCAATTAAAAACATAATCCGAAAAAGAGTAGAATGGCTGCAAATATAGGCAAGATAGCACAGATCATCGGTCCTGTCGTAGACGTGCGCTTCACGTCCAGCGAAGAAGGAGAGACAGTAAAGCTACCTAAGATTCATGAGGCGATGACAATCAACCGTGCCAACGGGAAACGGCTGACCCTGGAAGTAGAACAGCACATCGGCGAGAACACGGTTCGATGCGTGGCTATGGACAGCACCGACGGATTGAGTCGAGGAGTGGCAGTAGAAGCAATGGGGAGCCCCATCACCATGCCCATAGGAGACCAAGTCAAAGGTCGCTTGATGAACGTCACAGGCGATGCCATCGATGGCATGCAGGACTTGAACCGCAGTGGTTCTCTTCCCATCCACCGCGAGCCTCCCAAATTCGACGAACTGCAAGCAAGCAAGGACATCCTGCCGACAGGTATCAAAGTGATTGATCTGTTGGAACCTTATCTGAAAGGTGGCAAGATCGGACTGTTTGGCGGTGCTGGCGTAGGCAAGACCGTCCTGATTATGGAGCTTATCAACAATGTGGCAAAACGTGGCAACGGATTCTCCGTCTTCACAGGAGTGGGAGAACGTACCCGCGAAGGAAACGACTTGCTGCGCGAGATGATTGAGAGTGGTGTAATCCGCTATGGAGAAGCTTTCAAGGAAGGTATGGAACGTGGCGAATGGGACCTCTCGAAGATTGACACTGAAGAATTAGCAAAAAGCCAAGCCACCATGATCTATGGCCAGATGAACGAGCCTCCTGGCGCCAGAGCATCTGTCGCTCTAAGCGGTCTGACGGTTGCTGAGAGTTTCCGTGACAGCGGTGCTGAAGGAGAGAAACGCGACATTTTGCTCTTTATCGACAACATCTTTCGATTCACCCAAGCAGGAAGTGAGGTTAGCGCTCTGCTGGGACGCATGCCTTCTGCTGTCGGCTACCAGCCTACCCTGGCCAGCGAGATGGGACAGATGCAGGAACGCATCACAAGTACAAAAAAAGGCAGTATCACCAGCGTACAAGCGGTCTATGTGCCTGCAGACGACTTGACGGACCCCGCTCCTGCAACAACATTCAGCCATTTGGATGCCACTACAGTCTTGAGTCGCAAGATAGCAGAGCAAGGCATCTATCCTGCAGTAGATCCACTGGACAGCACCAGCCGCATACTGGATCCTCTCATCGTGGGCAAAGAACATTATGAGACTGCAGAGCGCGTAAAGGCTATCTTACAGCGAAACAAGGAGTTGCAGGATATCATCTCCATCTTAGGCATGGAGGAACTTTCCGATGAGGACAAACTGATTGTGGCTCGTGCCCGCAAGGTGCAACGTTTCCTCTCCCAACCCTTTGCTGTAGCTCAGCAATTCACTGGCGTTCCTGGTGTAATGGTTAATCTGGAAGATACCATCCGCGGATTCCAAATGATCTTGGACGGAGAAGTCGATGACTTGCCAGAACAAGCCTTCCTGAATGTGGGTACCATCGAAGACGTGAAGGAGAAAGCTGAGAAACTGAAAGCTGCGGCACAAGGATAAAATTCAAGAGATTATGATAAGGGTAAAAATCATCATGGCAATGGGAACCATCTTTGAGGGCGAAGCCAAACAAAGCGTGGAGCTGCCTTCTGTGCTGGGACGCATGCAAGTGCTGCCAGACCATGCTCCCCTAATGGCTGCGCTGGACAAAGGTGTCGTCAAGGTGGACAACCAGGAATTTCCCATCAATGATGGAATAGCCCAAGTGGAGAACAACGAGGTAACCGTACTCTGCTGATGAATACAGACGAGATCATAAGCGAGCATATAGGCGATTCACACGATTGGCACATCGTCACGTGGAACGGCCATCCTATCGAATTGCACTTACCCATTCTGATATGGAGCAAAAACTCAGGATGGCACGCGTTCTCTTCTTCTCATCTGGCAGAGGGTCAAACATACGAAGGCCTGCGATACAACGAGAACGGCAAAGTGGTTGAAATGCTGTCTGACGGCAGCGAGAGCCATCCCATAGACATCAGCATAACAAAGAATGTGTGTGGACTTTTCATGGTCAGCTTCATTACCATTACGCTGATTCTCTATTGCGCCAATTGGTACAAGAAACACCCTTTGCAGGCTCCCAAGGGACTTGTCGGACTGATAGAATTGGTAATATGCTATCTGTACGACAATGTGGTGGACAGTGTGATTGGTGGCCGCAACAGCGTACGCTTCGCACCCTATCTGCTAACAGCCTTCTTCTTCATCCTGATCTGTAATTTAGTCGGCTTGATACCCGTTTTTCCATTCGGAATGAATCTGACAGGAAACATTGCGGTTACTGTGACCCTTGCGACAGCTACTTTCCTGGTAGTGAACCTGACGGGGACCAAACATTATTGGAAGGATATCCTTTGGCCTGATGTGCCTTGGTTCTTGAAGTGTCCTATTCCCTTGATGCAGGTGATAGAAATCGTTGGATTGTTCACCAAACCATTCTCACTCACCATCCGATTACTGGCCAACATTTTTGCAGGACATACCATCATCCTGAGTCTGATATGCATGATCTTCACCAGTATTTCCATGGGAGTCACCATGCATCGCAGCATGACTGCAGTAGCCTTGCTTTTTGCGGTCTTCATGAACATGATGGAGCTTCTGGTGGCTTTCCTGCAAGCCTTTGTCTTCACCACAATGAGTGCCAGCTATATCAGTCAGGCACAAGTCGGAAGTGAGGAAGCGTCTGAATTTGAAGAGACATAAAGAGACATAAATAGTGAATTGATAAACAAAAATAATATAGAATAAAGACAAGAAGTTATGTTAGGACTAAGTTTAATGCAGGCAGTAGGTCAGGGAATTGATTTGGCTGCCATTGGAGCAGGTATTTCAGTGATTGGAGCAGCTTTCGGTATTGGTATTATCGGCAAGGCTGCCATGGAGGCTATTGCACGTCAACCTCAAGCAAGTGGTAAGATACAGTTGGCAGCTATCATTCTGGGTGCTCTCATAGAAGGTGTCAGTTTGTTTGCCGTTGTTGTATGTATGAACGCAATCGGTAAGTAATGTCTCTGTTTACACCTGACTTTGGACTCCTCTTTTGGATGGCTTTGGCTTTCGGCATTGTACTTGCAGTGCTGGCAAAATGGGGATTCCCTGTCATTGTGAAGGCGGTAAATGACCGTAAGACCTACATTGACAAGTCTCTGCAGAATGCCCACGAGGCAAACGAGCGATTAGTCAATATCAAGGCAGAGACCGACATGCTGGTAGCACAAGCTCAGGTTGAGAAGCAGACCATCCTGAAAGATGCGGTTCAGCAGAAACAACGCATTCTGGCTGAGGCACAGGAACAGGTCTATGAATTGACTCGCAAACAAATGGAGCAAGCCAAGGCTGACATCGAGGAGCAACGCCAACAGTCACTCCACCAGATTCGAAAAGAGACTGCCGACTTGGCTATTGAAATGGCCAAGAAAGTCATGCAGAGCGAACTGCGTGATGAAACAGCCCAACGGCAAAGTATTGAGAATCAACTGGAGGGTTTGAAGGAAGGATAAAACCGCAAATAGGCAAGGATGAGTATTTCCACTCGATATGCAAGAGCGCTATGGGAATCCGCCAAGGAGCGACCTGTGGCAGAACAGCAGGAAATCTATCAGAAAATGGTTCTGCTAAGGGAATGCCTTCTGTCGATGCCAGAGCTGCGGGATGCCCTGGATGATCCAACTTCTACGGATGAAGCAAAACGGGAACTCCTGCAAACAGCAGGCGGAACAAGCAAGTCACCTCTTTACGAATCTTTTCTCAATCTGATACTCAGTCATCATAAAGCGAATAAGCTGATATGGATTGTTCCTCTCTTCACTGATATGTATCGCCGTGCTCAAGGGATTGTCAGTGTGACAGTGGAAAGTGCAGCTCCCATAGATGATGACATACGGGAAAAACTTGTCCTGCAGCTGAAGGAGATGCTGAGAAGTGAAGTAGAATGCTCCTACAAGGTCCTGCCTGAACTGATGGGCGGTTTCCGACTCCTCATTGGAGATAAACGTATCGACGCCAGTTACAAACGTAAGTTGGAAGATATCCGACGTGAGCTGATGGAGAAATAAGAGATAGACGATTGGCAAGAAGCATGCATTTTGATGATTTATTGATAGAAACAAATGAGTGAACAGATAAAGGTAAGTGAAGTGACTTCAGTCTTGCGTCAGCAACTTGAGGGAATGGATACCCACACCCGTGTTGAAGAGGTTGGTACCGTCCTACAGGTGAGCGATGGTGTTGCACGCATCTATGGACTCCAGAATGCTGAAGCCAGCGAGTTGCTGATTTTTGACGATGGGATGGAAGCCATCGTGATGAATCTGGAAGAAGACAATGTGGGTGCCGTCTTGCTGGGACCAACAGACAATGTTGAGGAAGGTGATACGGTAAGAAGAACAGGTCGAATTGCCAGCATCAACGTGAGCGAGGAGATGATTGGTCGTGTCATTGATCCCTTGGGAACTCCTTTGGATGGCATGGGCGAAATAGGAGGAAAGAAATATCAGATGCCTTTGGAGCGTAAAGCGCCAGGTGTCATTTATCGCCAACCTGTAAACGAGCCTCTTCAAACAGGGCTCAAGGCTGTGGACGCCATGATTCCCATTGGACGTGGACAGCGTGAACTTATCATTGGCGACCGCCAAACGGGAAAGACTGCCATTGCCATCGATACCATCATAAACCAACGCTCTAATTATTTGGCAGGAGATCCTGTATACTGCATCTATGTTGCTATAGGCCAGAAAGGAAGTACCGTAGCAAGCCTGGTGCAGACGTTGAGGGAGAAGGGAGCTATGGATTACACCATTGTGGTCAGCGCCAATGCCAGCAGCCCTGCTGCCGTTCAATATTATGCTCCCTTTGCAGGTGCAGCTATCGGCGAATATTTCCGTGATTCAGGCCGACATGCCTTGGTGGTTTATGATGACTTGTCCAAACAGGCTGTAGCTTATCGTGAGGTAAGCTTGATCCTGCGCCGCCCAAGTGGTCGCGAAGCGTATCCAGGTGACATTTTCTACCTGCATAGCCGTTTGTTGGAACGTGCTGCCAAGATCATCAACCAAGAGGAGGTTGCTCGCCAAATGAACGACTTGCCAGAAAGCATGCGTGAAATAGTTAAAGGTGGTGGCTCCTTGACTGCTTTGCCCATCATTGAGACCCAAGCAGGTGATGTCAGTGCCTATATTCCCACCAATGTCATCTCTATCACAGATGGTCAGATCTTTCTCGAGACAGATCTATTTAACCAAGGAGTCCGGCCAGCCATTAATGTGGGTATCAGTGTGAGTCGCGTGGGCGGTAATGCCCAGCTAAAAGCAATGAAGAAAGTTGCCGGTACCCTGAAAATTGATCAAGCTCAGTATCGTGAGTTGGAGGGCTTTGCCAAATTTGGCAGTGACATGGATGCTGTAACAGCTTTTACCATTGATAAAGGAAGAAAGAATAGCCGCCTACTGATCCAGCCCCAATATAGTCCTATGCCTGTAGAAGAACAGATAGCGATTCTTTATTGCGGGGTCCATGGTTTACTCAAGGATGTACCCTTGGAATCTGTTCAAGCATGGGAATCTCAGTATCTGGAGAACCTACGCATAAACCACCAGGAAGATGTGCTAATCCCATTGAAGGCTGGTAATTTAACGAATGAAGTAGTCCAAGCCTTGGAAAAAGTTGCTAAGGGAACAGTATTCTAGATAAAGGAAGAAAATGGCCTCGCTGAAAGAGATAAAAGGAAGGATCAATTCGATACGCAACACGCAGAAGATCACCTCAGCTATGCGTATGGTGGCTACTGCCAAGTTACGCCGTACCCAAGGACGTGCGGCACATGTGACAGCGTATGTTCATGAGTTGACTACCATCTTGGGACATCTGCAAGCTATGCTGCAAAGCAAGGAAATCTTGCCACAAACCCCAGAACGCCCTTTGAAGCATGTGACATTGATAGCCATCAGTAGCAATAGTGGTTTATGTGGAGTCTTTAATACAAACTTGTTCAAAACACTAAAGACTCGCATTCAGGAGTATCGCAATAGAGGGGCAGAAGTGAGCGTCATTCCCATTGGTAAGAAAGTAGCCCGTGAGCTATCTAAATTGGGGATGGAGTACTTATCAGATTTGATTGAAAGCGGGGAGAAATACACATCAAATCCCACTCCAGAGACACAGGCTCCCTTGAATGATTTATTGAAATCTCTTAATGAGAAATATGAATCTGGGCTATTGGATCAAGTGGAAATTGTGGCACCTCACTTTAAATCAATGGGAACACAGACCGTTGAAACTTATCAAATTGTTCCTCTCCAAGTCGAAGTGGATAAGCAAGAAGATGAAAATCTGGCTGATTACATAGTGGAGCCTTCTCCCATAGAATTATATCTTCATACAATTCCTTTGCTGCAGAGAACCCGCTTTTTGGAGATTCTTTTAGATGCTGCAACAGCAGAACATGCAGCCCGCATGCTGGCTATGCAAACTGCTGATGATAATGCCAGTGATCTGTTGCAAGAACTTACCTTATTATACAACAAGACACGTCAACAAAGCATTACCAATGAGCTTATTGACATCATGAGTGGCAAAGGATAAAGATATAAAAGCAAAGGAGAGCTAGAACAGTACCTATATTCCATTCTATTCCAACACAATCCGGCTTGCCTGAATAGGTTGCCCCATGAAAATGTTAGCACTTTGGCTAAACTGCTCAGGCTGATCCGTTGTCAGATAACGAATGGTTCCATTTTTAGTCAATCTGCAATCCATTTCAGGATGTCGAAGAAGATAATCCTGCAAACTGCGAGCTACGTATTCTCCCTGAAAAATCAAATGTATATTTGAGGGCGTATATCTGAGGATTTTCTTCTGCAAAAGGGGATAATGAGTACACCCCAGGATGATACTGTCTATCTTGGAATCTCGCTCCAACAAGTGATTAATGGATTTCTCTACGAAATAATCTGCGCCAGGACTGTCAAATTCAAAATTCTCGACCAAAGGCACCCACATGGGACACGCTTCACCTGTAACGATAATATCCGGATAGAGTTTAGAGATTTCCATGTCATAAGTACATGAGCGAATCGTACCTGGCGTAGCCATGATCCCTACGTGACGCGTCTTGGTAATATGGCCAATACATTCGGCAGTAGGACGGATAACACCCAGTACACGTCGGTCAGAATCCATATGAGGCAAATCATTTTGCTGAATACTGCGCAACGCTTTGGCCGATGCTGTATTACATCCTAAAATAACCAGATGGCATCCCATTTGAAAAAGATAACGTACAGCCTGAAGGGTAAATTCGTAGACAATTTCAAAGGAACGGGTTCCATAGGGAGCTCGAGCATTATCGCCCAAATAAAGATAATCATACTGCGGCATCAACTCGCGAATTTGCCGTAGTACAGTAAGTCCTCCATAACCAGAATCAAAGACTCCAATAGGACCTGGCAGTTGAGGAAGATTAATGCTCCTCTGGGACATTTTCAACAGGTGTGGTTTCTTGGGCAGGTGATACTTGTACAGGAGCCACATCCGTTCCTGCCTTGGGAGTCTCAATAGGAGTAATTTCGGCCTGAGGAATAGGTTCTTCAGGGACCTCTAAACCCAGTTTACGCTTGACTGCATTCGTCACGTCGACACCAACAACAGGATTAATGAACGGACATGCATTCTCATCTATATTCAAAATAAAAGCATAGCCTAACTCTACTCCTACAGCTAAAATAGCATTGTTGAGCTTCTTTTCTACTTCTCCCATAGCTTCTTTTTCTGCTTCAGCCAACAAGCCTTGAGCTTGATTGCGGAAACTCAATCCGTTATCCATCAGATTCTGAAGCTCAGCTTGACGTTTCTGAAGAATAGTAGTAGGAAACTCTTTTTGTCCCTGCAAAAACTCAACGAACTTCTTTTGAAACTCATCTTCTCCTCGTTGTGCCTCTTGCTCATATTTGGTGCGCAAGGCAGCCATATTGTTTTGAGCCTGTGTATATTCTGGCATCTGTTTCTTAACAGTGCTATAACTCAGATATCCAAATTGAACTTGCGAGAAAGAGGGCATAACAATAGATACCATGATCGATAAAAGGCAAAAGACTCGTTTCATTGTTTTCTTGAGTTTGATTATGTTGGGTTCAAATAAAAAAACAAAACGATGGCGTAGACACTTCAGCAGCACCTACGTCATCGTAAATAAACGCATATTACAAACCGACTTCTTTCTTAATCTGGTCAGTTACATCAGTACTCAGAGTGGTGTTGATAAAAGGAATAGCACCCGTGCTTGTGTCAACCACATAAACGAAACCACCAGCCTCACCAATTTTCTTCACAGCCGCCATCACTTTCTCTTGAATAACGCCCAACTTATCTTGCTGAGCTTTCTGCAAAGCTGTCTGATTATCCTGATAGGACTGTTGCATACGCTGGTACAAATCCTGGAGTTCTTGCTCACGACGCTGCTTTACATTGTCCAGCAAGTTTGCCTGTTCCTTTTGATACTCATCACTCTTTTTTTGCAATTCGTCTTGCATCAATTTCAGATCAGCATCATACTGTTCTGCCATCTTCTGAATTTCAGCCTGAGCGTCTGTGTATTCCTTCATGTTGGGAATAATGTCTGCGCTATTGAAATGTGCAAACTTTTGTGCCATCAAGCTCATAGGTGCCATCATCAGGATGGCAATCAAAATTTTTTTCATCTTTTTCAAAAATTGTAAATTGTTTTTATCTCTGTTTGTTTTTCTTTTAATTGTTAGCATAACCCAATTTTGCCAAGACCTCGTTCGAGATATCTATCTTTGGACTAGCAAAGATAATACCTGCATCACTGGCACGATCTAAGACCATACTATACCCCTTCTGGTCTGATATCTCCTTTACTGCATTGTATATTTCATCCTGGATGGGAGCCATTAAGCTCTCACGCTTCTTATACAGTTCTCCCTCTGGACCAAAGTATTTCTTTTTAAGTTCAGCAGCCTCCTTTTCTTTAGCTATGATGTTGTCCTCCGACTTTGTCTTTTGCTCTTCACTCAAAAAGACTGCTTCTGACTGATAATTCTTGTAGAGAGTCTGGGCTTCAGTAGTGAGAGCGTCCACCTCAGCCTGCCATTTCTTACTAACTTGGTTCAACTGCTCATTAGCACGCTCGTATGCGGGCACATTCTTGAGAATGTATTCCATGTCAACCAAAGCAAATTTCTGAGCCATTGCATTTGCACTGACTGCAACCAATAAAATCATTAAAAGTTTTCTCATATTTCTAACATTCCTCTTTTATGTTCAACATAATTATTTAACTCACGTTCTTTAAAATTCCTGACCCAAAATGAAATGGAAATGGCTACGTGCATAAGTCTTACTGCCAAAGATCTTATCGAAGCCATACCCCCAGTCGATACCAAGAAGACCAACCATGGGCAAAAAGATTCGAACACCTGCGCCGAGTGAACGCTTCATGTCGAACGGATTGAATTTCTTAACCTGATCCCACGCGTTACCACCTTCTGCAAAGACCAAACCATAAATATTGGTGCTGGCTCCTAACATAAAGGGATAACGCAGTTCTACCGTAAATCGGTCATAAGCATAACCAGGGAATCCGTTGGGAGTAAGAGAACCATTGTCATAACCACGAAGACCAATAGTTTCTGTAGCATAAGTACTGGTATAGCCCGACATACCATCACCACCCACAAAGAAAGTCTCAAAAGGAGAACGCTTGTGAGAGTTATAGGATCCCAGAATACCAAATTCCACACGAGTCATTAGGACAAAGCATTTATTGCTACTGGACAAAGCAGTGTATGTGCGGCTCTTGAACTTCCATTTGTGGTATTCAATCCATCGATATTTATCTTGCAGCTCCTTCTTGTAAGTGCTGGAATTGTACTTAGTTGCCAGATTTTCATAGTCTTTGTTGTCAAAAAGGCTATACGGAGGAGTTACACTGACAGTGAAAGAGAAGTCTGAACCACGACGGGGATAAATCTGGTTATCTGTACTGTTTCTGCTCAAATTCAAGTTCAGACTGATATTATTGCAGTTACCGTTTGCAATCAGGAAGTATTGCCAATCCTTCAACATATAGCGGGTATAACTCAGATCTGCACTTAGAGTGAAATAGTCATCAGGCCAACGCAGACGCTTACCCCATCCTAATGAGATTCCCATAATCTTCACGAACTTGTCGGGATCATAATAATTCTCATAATAGTTGTAACCATTAGTCCCGTAACCATAAAGGTAACTGTTGTAAAAACTATTACGGTATGCTGAGTTGTAGTAATTGTCACTTACGTCAGTTTGCTTGGAGAAGAAAGCACTTACGTTTAATGTATTGGGACGCTTGCCACCAAACCAAGGGTTCATATAGCTTAGGCTATAAGCTTGGTAATAACGTCCATTTGTCTGGCCACTAATACTGAAAGTCTCTCCATTGCCTTGAGGCAATATGCCACGGCGAAGACCATCTTTGTTGAAGAGGTTTGCCATGCAGAAGTTACTGAATTTCAAACCAATCTTACCGATAACGCCCGTCTGTCCATAACCTAATGAGAACTCTACCTGATCATTACTTTTGCTGGTCAATCCCCACCGCAAATCAACAGTTCCGTTGGTTTGATCGGGTTCAACATTATAGTCGATTTTTTCGTCGAAATGTCCCAAAGAAGCAATCTCACGGTAAGAACGCTCCAAAGCTTCCTTAGAGAAAAGGTCACCAGGTTTGTTGCGCAACTCACGGCGTACTACATTCTCGTATACACGATCATTGCCAGTAATCTTTACGCGGCTGATGTGAGCTTGCGGTCCCTCTGTAATTCGCATCTCCAAATCCACAGAATCTTCTACGATATTCACCTCTACAGGATCCAAACGATAGAAGACGTAACCATTGTTATAATAAAGATTTCCAATAGCATCATCATCGGTAGTAGTTCGCTCTTCCAACAATTTCTGATTATAGACATCACCTTTCTTTATGCGTAGGATCTGGTTCAATCCATCGGTCGGATAAAGACTGTTCCCAACCCATTCAATATTGCGAACATAGTATTTCTGACCTTCTTCGACATTGATGAACACATCCACCGTTTTTTCATCATGAGGAACCACACTGTCTGAGATTATGACAGCATCTCGATAACCCAATTCCGCATATTTCGCAATCAAGTTATCTTTGGCTTCCTTATATTTGCTGTCAATAAACTTTTTCGAACGGAACCAGCTAGCCATCGAACCTTTCTCGTGAATCTTCTTTAACACACCATTTTTAAATAGAGATCCTTTTATTTTCTTGGATTCCAGGGCTTCGTTGCCTGCTATGTTAATGCTGTTGATCTTTACTTTGTCCTTCTTCTGCACGTTAACATCTACGATGATCTTGTCTGGAGCAGAAGGATCGTCATGAGAAAGAATATTGATATCCGCATTCTTATACCCCTTATCATCAAAGTATCTCTTAGCCAATATCTTGGCCCTGTCTATCATATTGGGAGTCAACTGATTATCTTTTACCAATCCCAGTTTTTCCGTCAAGTCATCTTTTTCTCCTTTCTTCACTCCATTATAATTAATCATAGAAATACGGGGACGCTGAGTCAACTGGATGTGCAAATAGACAGAGTCTCCCACCAAACTATCCACACTTATGGCAACGTTGCTAAAGAGACCATTCTTCCAATAACGCTTGACTGCTTTTGTAATGTCTTCACCAGGAATAGTCACTGGTTCACCCACTGTCAGGCCACTCAATCCTATCAGCAAGAACTCGTCGTAATTCTTCACTCCATCCACCGTAATGTTTCCAATGTAATAAGTTCGCGGCGTACGAGTATAGTCAATTTCGGGATTTATTTCCCGATTGACAAGCTGAGCTGCCAGATTTTGTGCAAATAATATAATTATAAGGTAAAAAAACCTTTTTATCATTGGGTCGATTTTTTTATAATTCCGACTTACTTCTTCTCGCCTTTCAACTTCTTTTCTATTTGAGCCTCAGTCAAGCCAAACCTGCGCTGGCGTTTCTGGTAGGATGCAATGGCCTTGTGCAAGTCTTCTTCCTTAAAGTCTGGCCAAAAAGTGTCGCAAAAATAGAATTCAGTGTAGGCACATTGCCAAAGCAGATAGTTACTTATACGAAGTTCACCTCCCGTCCGAATAAGCAGGTCGGGATCCGGCATGAAGTTAGTCTCCAAATGATTAGAAATATACTCTTCAGTGATATCCTCAGGTTTCAACTTCCCATCAATGGCATCCTTCGCAACCCTTCTCGTCATCTCGGTAAGCTCCCAACGACTGCTGTAGCTTAATGCACAAGTCACCGTCATGGTCTTGTTGTTGCGAGTCTTTTCCATGCATTCATTCATGCGTTTCTGCACACTTTCTGGTAAGCTCTCTCTGTCACCAATCACACGAAAGCGAATATCGTTCTCCATGAGAACTTGATCTTCAAGTTGAGTAACGAAAAGATTCATCAGAGCCTCCACCTCCTCTGCAGGACGGTTCCAATTCTCGTTTGAAAAAGTATAGAGCGTAAGGTATTTCACACCTAAATGACCGCATAAATCCGTAATACGTTTTACGGTCTCGACGCCTTCCACGTGACCGGCAGAACGTGCCAGACCTCTAGCTTGAGCCCATCGTCCATTTCCATCCATAATGATGGCGATATGGGGTGGTATGTTATGGATATCTATATTCATTTATTGTCTTTAAAAATAATTTCTTAATCATCATTGTTATGGCATTCCTTACACTTGGGACACAGGTCGTAGGTTAGAAACACCATAGTGAAAGAATAACAGTCTTTGTTCTTGAGGCCAACACTTTTTATGCCATAAGGATGAATCAATTGGCTTGCCTCTTTGCTGCCAGCATCCAACGCATCACTTGTGGTGAATCGCATGGTCCATTCCAAACCGATATTCAGACGAGGTCGCAACTTGAACTTTAACCCTACTCCAACAGGTAGATTAAGTGCAAATTGGGTGCCTGCACCTGCACCACCAGGGGCAACAGTAAATCCTGCACCAGCCAGAGCATAGGGTGTAAATCGACTGTTCTCACTATACCCGCTGTTTCTAGTGTATCCCCAAAAATTCATTTCAAACTGGGCACCAAAATCTATCACATTTCTACTGAAGGAGACTTTTGTGGGCATTCCACCCTCTGCTGTTTCGCTTGTCGCATCTGTAGGGATGAAGTAGCCTTCACTATTTCCACTGATATGCCCTAATGCCAAATCGCCCTTCAGCGCCATACGAGGATTAAATATTTTACGGGCAATGATACTTCCCATACCGCTCATGTGAGCAAAAGGAGTTCCATTTACATCGCCCATGTAGAAACAGGTTCCTAAACCGCCACCTAATTCCATCTGATACTCTACGTCATCCCCACCTTGCGCAAACAAAAATGCAGGAAGGCAGAAAAAGACAGCAATTATTGGCGTACGAAACCGAGTCTGTTTAAACGTCCTCGCCATACCTGTTGATTGGCTATGATCCAAATAAAGTTATTTTCATCCGCGGTTGCTGTAAGGGGTCCGCTGACTCCAGAAAGCTCGTAAGGCAGGTGCAGCTCTCTGTCTGCCTTCCATGTAACACCATGATCTTTGCTAAAATACAAATGGTCCATCGCTTTATGAGTACCTCCGTTTACAGGAGCACCTCCGATGGCTATCATCTTTCCGTCATATGGGATAATCGTTAGATATTGCAGACGAGGGCAAGAATAAGGATTCTCAGACGTCTGTGTATAATAAGTCCATTCTGCTTCTCCTTCTTTCATGTCGTCATACCATACTTTGCTCCATACTACTGCTGTAGTGTCTGTCTCTACGTCTCGGTTTCCGCAAATCAGAATTCTATGGTTCCCATTCTCTTGGTCATAGACACTACTGTATATCAAATTGTCAGGCAGATATTCAGGACTGCTGTCCAGGGATTCCACTTTCCAATCGATAACATTTGACGAACTATAAAGCAGGCCATCAATCAAAAAATAATAAAAGTTGGAACTAACTGCCACCAGAGTCCGATTGGGGATTACAGGTCCCAATTGTTCCCACGTAATGGCATCCTGGCTAGTATAAATAGCTCCTTCGGTAGAACTCACAAACAAGTTGTCACCCTGTTGATGCAGGGTGCTCACAATGGTTGTCTTCGGCAAATTAGTAGCAACCAAGGTCCATTCGCCCGCTGATGCGAGTCCTGAACGTACTGCTGTTTGGATACCGTCAGAAGTCTGTCCTAATACTTTAAGCGTACCTTTGTTCATGAAGGCACGCATTTCTTTCATTTCTGCGAAAACTGTCGTCTCTTCATCCACATGATTCCAGTAGAGAGAGTCACCTTCCTGCTGGTGTACGTTAAGTCTCAAAGTATATTGACGATAACTTTGTGCATCATTAGCATATACCAACAAATGCAAAGGCTTTCTTAAATCCAAGCTATCAGAACTGTTATATAAAATCCATTCTGAATTAGGGTCATCTGCTGGTCGCCAATGTAAAGTGGCACCTTCGTATGTGATGGTCGTTAGCACAGAAGATGCTATAGCACCATATAGAATTGAATCACGATTTTCTATAAGCAAATTCTTCTGATCGATAGACATCTTATAGGAACTTGCAGTGAAAGTTGTATAATAGATACTGTCGTTTCCTTCTTTATCAGTAGTATGGATAGCACGTTTGATAGTCCCTAATGCTACCGAAGAGATATAGCAATGGTTATCCAACACAATCTCTTCCTCGTCCTTCCAGCAGGAACTCATCAAGAGAGGCAGCATAAAGAAAAACAGATATAGAGATTTTCTCATCAGATTATGTTCACACATGTTATGTATACACTCGTATGCTTTATTGAGTTTACAAAAATACAGACAATATTTGACTTACGAGCATAATATAGACTCGAATTAAGTAAAATTAGTGATTTCTTTCCTCTAAAACCTCCTTTTTGTGTTCTTTTTTATGTTTTCGAAAGTTTCATTATAATTCATTTGGATTCAGAATTCATAATTCAAGGGACGTAAGATTCGAATGCCGTTTCCATCAATTTCTGTTTCTTCGACGTTTTTTGCATACGCTATTGCGGGGGCAACAATTCCTTTCCTCAATCTCATTGGAGATGTTTCAATTCTAATTTCATCCCACAAGCCTTCGTCGATGAATGATTGCAACAACTGCGTTCCGCCTTCCACCATCAGCGACTGAATGTTCCGCTGGTAAAGGTCTGCCAGAATGTCATTTAACTTTCCACAAGAATAAATTCTTGTCTCGGCTCCTTCTTGTTTTATTTTCAAATTGTTGGGCAAGATGTCATGGCGGTCAACAGTTACTCTCACAGGGTTGGGACCCGGCCAATATCGTGTCGTCAGCGACGGATTGTCAATCAATGCAGTTCGTGTTCCTATCATGACAGCTTTGTTGTAAGCACGTAATCGATGCATCAACACTTGAGTCTCAACAGTGGAAAAGGTTACAGGAGTTCCGTCTTCTTGAGCAATGAATCCATCCTGGGATTGCGCCCATTTCAAGAGAATCCAAGGACGTTTCTTCCTGTGGAAAGTGAAAAAACGTTCGTTCAATGCCCTGCATTCTTTCTCCATTACGCCAACAATCACCTCTATCCCAGCATCTCTCATTTTTTTGACTCCCAATCCGTTTACTTTGGCAAATGGATCTAAAGTACCCACTACCACTTGAGGAATTTGGTTCGCGATGATTAAATCGGCACAAGGAGGGGTTTTCCCGTAGTGAGCACAGGGTTCCAAACTCACGTAGAGGGTGCTTTCATGCAGCAATTCTTTTTGTTTAACGCTACGGATAGCATTCACTTCCGCATGAGGGCCACCACAAAGACAATGATAACCTTCACCCAGGATTCGACCCTTATGCACTATGACAGCCCCAACCATAGGATTAGGAGCAGCACCGTACTCTCCGCATCGAGCCAATTGGATACAACGCTCCATGAATTTGTTATCGTAACCCATATTTCTTTGTCTATTCTGTTCCTTTTTGTTTTTTTATTCGTATCTTTGCTGATATGAATTATGTTCAACGCTTGCAGCAAACGTATCCGCCAGGTGAGGCTCGAGCACTTTACCGAATGGTGATGGAAATGCGTTTTGGCCTCTCTCAAACCGATTTGATGCTAGGCAAAGATACACTTTTGTCTGCAAATGACCGCAATAAACTAGAGGAAATTATACAAAGATTGATGCAAAAAGAACCTGTACAGTATATTTTGGGACAGGCAGAATTCTGTGGTCATATCTTTCACGTGGCACCAGGCGTACTTATTCCTCGCCCTGAAACAGCAGAATTGGTCCAGTGGATTTTGTCAACCGTGCCTTCTCCTGATCGACCATTTTGCAGACTGCTTGATGTGGGAACAGGCAGCGGATGCATTGCCATTTCGCTATCTCTGGAAGGGTTTCCTGTTACAGCTTCAGACATTTCTCCTGAATCATTGGCTATCGCTCAGAAAAATGCAGAATTTCTTCAAGCAAAAATAGATTTTGTTTCCGAAGATATTTTACATCCAAGACACAACAATGATGAAAAATGGCAACTTATTGTCAGCAACCCGCCTTATATCTGTGAACGAGAGAAAGCCGACATGGATGATAATGTCCTTCTTTACGAGCCTCATCTCGCTCTTTTTGTACCCAATGACGATCCCTTATTGTTTTATAGAGCAATTGCAGAATATGCACAATTACACTTAGCCCCTTCTGGAATGCTCTTTTTCGAGATAAATCAAATATATGGGAACGAATTGATATCCATGCTTTCCGAGATGAAATTCAATGATATTGAACTACGCCAAGATCAGTTTGGAAATCCTCGATTTATAAAATCTGTTTTCAAATGAAAGAACTAACCTACGAACAGGCACTCCATCGTGCAACTTCACTCTGCAGTAGCGGTGAGCATTCTTCAAATGAGATACGCAGCAAACTACTCAAATGGGGGGTCTCTCTTTCTGAAGCAAACGATGCAATCAATTATCTGATTAGTGAGAAATTTATTGACAACAATCGCTTTGCTCGCGCCTATTGTCTTGACAAACTCCGTTACAATCATTGGGGACGTGTTAAGATTCGACAAATGCTGCATGTGCAAGGACTTGACGAGGAAGCCATCCAATATGGTCTTCTACAGATTGAGGAAGACGAATATTTACATGTCCTGGATAAAGTTATTGCACAGAAATCCCGTTCTCTCCAGAACGAAAAGAACGATTACCACAGGAAGGCAAAAATCGTCAAACACCTGACGTCTCGAGGTTTCGAAATGGGAATTATCGTTAAAAGATTAGATTTTTCCGACATGGAATAGAGTTAATTACAATGTAATTTCTTACCTTTGCGCGTGAAAAAAGTATCAACGATTTAAATTCAATCATATTTATGAAAACCTTAGAGACAATCTTTGCAAACAAATTATTGAAAGTCAAGGCAATCAAGGTGCAACCGACCAACCCATTCACTTGGGCGAGCGGACTCAAGAGCCCGTTCTATTGCGACAATCGCAAAACGCTTTCTTATCCTGAACTTCGCAGCTTCGTCAAGCTGGAGTTGTCCCGTATAATCCTCGAGAATTTCTCTGAAGTAGATGCAATCGCAGGGGTTGCCACGGGCGCCATTGCCCAAGGAGCATTGGTAGCCGACCTTCTCTGTCTTCCTTTTGTTTACGTCCGCAGCAAGCCCAAGGATCATGGACTCGAGAATCTCATCGAAGGTGAATTAAAGCCAGGTATGAAAGTCGTTGTAGTGGAGGATCTTGTCAGTACCGGCGGCAGCAGCCTCAAGGCTGTAGACGCCATCCGCAACAATGGTTGTGAGGTTGTAGGCATGGTTGCTTCTTATACATACGGTCTGCCCGTTTCCGTTGAAGCATTCAAGAAAGCTGGCGTCCCCCTGATTACCCTCACTAATTACGAGGCCGTAGTTTCTGAGGCACTTCGCATTGGATACATCAGTGAAGATGAGGTACCCGTTCTCAACGAATGGCACAGTGACCCCGACCATTGGCTTGCGTAAACAAATTCACAAAAAAACTTATTTATTCAGATATGACAAAGTACGAGAGTAGCGTAAAACAGATTTATGCTCCCATAGAGGTTGTATACGAGAAGCTGAGCGACCTTACACATATGGAAGCCATACGTGAACGTGTCAACGATCCCAATTTCGAACAGGTAGTATTAGAAAAGGCTGGCGATCAAGTCAAACCTGAACAAGTTGCCAAAATCAAGGATGTCCTTGAAAAGATGGAATTCACCAACGACACCATCTCTGGTGATGCTGCACCTCTAGGCAAGATTGTCTTGCGTATCATTGAGCGAGACCCCAACAAATGCATCAAGTTTGCCCTTGAGGGCACTCCTATCCAAGCCAACCTCTGGCTGCAATTGCTCCCTACCGAATTGGGGTGCAAACTACGTGCAACCATAGGGGCCAACCTCAATTTCTTCATCAAGCAAATGCTTGGCAACAAAATTGAACAAGGCGTAGAAGGGCTGGCTACGATGCTTTCCATGTTGCCCTATTAGATTTGATTCAAATCATTTGTTATTCCATCATCAATGAAACTCTGGGAGAAGAATTTTCAAATCAACAAGAAGATTGAGCAGTTCACCGTTGGACGTGACCGTGAGATGGACCTCTATTTGGCTGAGCACGATGTAATAGGGTCTATTGCACACATCATCATGCTGGAGAGCATTGGCCTTCTTAAAGCTGATGAGCTTCAATCTCTTTTGGCAGAACTTCGCAGGATTTATACGGAAATAAAGGCTGGAAACTTTGTTATCGAGGATGGTATCGAGGACGTTCATTCTCAGATAGAGCTCATGCTTACCCGCTCTTTGGGAGATATCGGCAAAAAGATTCATAGTGGACGCAGCCGCAATGACCAAGTACTCGTTGACATTAAACTTTTCACTCGACGCCAGTTGAAATTGGTGGCAGAGGATGTTCGTTCCCTTTTCCTAGAGCTTCAGCAGCAAAGCGAACTCTGCCGTGATGTGCTTATGCCTGGCTACACACATCTTCAAGTGGCCATGCCCAGCAGCTTTGGCTTGTGGTTTGGCGCTTATGCAGAGAGTCTTGTTGATGACATGATGTTCCTTCAGGCAGCTTTCCGCATGACCAATCGCAATCCTCTTGGCAGTGCGGCTGGTTATGGCAGCAGTTTTCCCCTCAATCGTACCCTGACTACCCAACTCCTTGGTTTTGACTCGTTGGATTACAACGTGGTCTATGCCCAGATGGGACGAGGCAAAATGGAGCGCAACGTTGCCTTTGCTTTGGCAACCATTGCTGGCACCATTGCAAAACTGGCTTTCGATGCATGCTTGTTCAATAGTCAAAACTTTGCCTTCGTAAAGCTCCCCAACGAGTGTACGACAGGTTCCAGCATCATGCCTCACAAGAAGAATCCTGACGTTTTTGAACTGACGCGTGCAAAATGCAACAAGATACAGGCATTGCCTCAGCAGATTACCCTTATCATGAACAATCTGCCCAGTGGATACTTCCGTGATCTCCAGATTATCAAGGAAGTCTTCCTGCCTGCTTTCCAGGAGCTTCGTGATTGCCTCCAGATGACTGCCTATATCATCAACAAGATGCAAGTAAATAAGCAGCTGCTGGATGACCCTCGCTATGATTTGATGTTTTCTGTCGAGGAGGTCAATCGTCTGGCTAATGAGGGAATGCCTTTCCGCGATGCGTACAAGAAGGTGGGGCTCGACATCGAGGCAGGCAAGTTCATACCTGTCAAGAAAGTTCATCACACTCATGAAGGCAGCATTGGCAACCTTTGTACTGAGCAGATTGCAGCTTTGATGGATGATGTATGGGAAGGCTTCAACTTCCAACGGATGGAAGAGGCTGAACGCAAACTGGTGGAGGGCAAATAGATGCGTAATTCATTCCTTTTCCGCATTCTTGGTTGTCTCTTTGCCATATCATGTTGTCTCTCTTGCGGTGAGGCTGATACTCTTTATGCTCGCTTGCCTGCAAAATTCATCATGGATAATGTTTATTCTGTGCCTCAACTATATACAGCATGCAACAGTATGGGTGAATTCTGCACCATCTATGGAAACAACAAGCAGTACATCTTTGCCAGCCACAATGGCAGCACACCCGTCAACCAAATCGCACTCAGCCAGTATTCTGGATTCTATTTGGGGCTCAGTGGCTTCATTGTTGGTCTTCCAAACATTCCAGAGATGGGGCGAGATGTTCCTGCCGTTGTCTGCTTTGATTTGGCTTGCTCCAATTGCTATGAGGAGAGCAACATTGCCAAGCGTATGATTCTTCAGGAAGGTGGCTTTGCCCATTGCTCCCGTTGTCAACGCACCTATGATCTCAACAATCAGGGTATCGTCAGTATAGGTAAAGGCGGTCGCACCCTTTTTCGTTATCGTGTGAATTACCTAGCCTCCACAGGTACCTTGATTATCAACAACTAATCAAAGCCTGAAGGCTTGTCCTGAAATGTTTTTTCGACAAAAAGATGAGATTTGTGGGCAATTTCTTCTTTACTTTCACATTATTTTGTAACTTTGCGCCCACATTGATGCCCAGATGGTGGAATTGGTAGACACGAGGGACTTAAAATCCCTTGACCATTACCGGTCGTACGGGTTCGAGTCCCGTTCCGGGCACCAAGGAGATTTGGCTGAGTCATCAGCCATTTTCTTTTTTGGAGTAGTCTCATTTCTTCCTTTGTAAAATGAAGCCTGTATACGTATTTTGCTCCCTCGCTGGTTTTTCCTCATTAACTGTTTTGGCACAAGAAAAACCTAATATCATATTCGTTCTTTGCGATGACATGGGGTGGGGTGATCTTGCTTGCTATGGCCAGCAATACATCAATACTCCCAACATTGACCGTCTGGCCAGCCAAGGTATGCAATTCATGCAGGCATATTCAGGCAGTCCTGTCAGCGCTCCCTCCCGTGCCTCACTCATGACAGGTCAGCATACGGGCCATTGCGAAGTGCGGGGGAACAAGGAATATTGGAGTTTCGACAACACCATCCAATATGGCAATAATACTGACTTTGCCCTTGTTGGTCAACATCCTTTGGACCCCAACCATATCGTGCTGCCTGAAATCATGAAGAATCATGGCTACGCTACCGCTCAATTTGGAAAATGGGCAGGCGGTTATGAGGGCAGTGTCTCCACGCCTGACAAGCGTGGAGTGGATGAGTTTTATGGTCCTGTCTGCCAATTCCAAGCTCATGCATATTATCCAAACTTTCTGAACAAATACAGCAAGGTAGACGGGGACTCTGTCATGACACGCCAATTGCTTGAGGAAAACATCGAGCATGATTTCTATGGCAAGGATTATTTCAATCGCCCCCAATACAGCGCAGACCTGATTCACCAGCATGCATTGGAGTGGCTGGACAGGCAGACAGCTGAGCAACCTTTTTATGGGCTTTTCACCTATACTCTGCCTCACGCAGAACTCGTTCAGCCTGAAGACAGCATCCTTCTCGCTTACAAGAAGAAATTCCAGGAGGACAAAAGTTTCAGCGGGCAAGAAGGCAGTTGGTATCATGCCGTCAGCAATGTGCATGCTGAGTTTGCTGGCATGATTACCCGTCTGGATACCTATGTGGGTGAGATTATGGACAAATTGCAGGAAAAAGGGATGGCAGACAATACCATTCTTATTTTCTCCAGTGACAACGGACCTCACGAAGAAGGTGGTGCAGATCCCACTTTCTTCAATCGAGATGGTGTACTGAGAGGGTTGAAACGCAGTTGTCACGAAGGTGGCATTCGCGTGCCCTTCATTGTTCGCTGGCCCGGCCATGTGCCCGCAGGTGTGAAAAACAATCATCCCATTGCTTTTTGGGATATCATGCCTACCTTCTGCCATATTATTGGGGAGGACAATTACATCAGCAGGTATCAGAAGTCGGAGACGGATTACTTCGATGGCATATCGTTCCTGCCCACCCTGACAGGCGATGATGCCAATCAGGAATCACATGAATATCTCTATTGGGAATTCAATGAGACAGATCAGATAGCCGTACGCAAGGAGAACTGGAAACTTATTGTGAAGAAAGGAATCTGTGAGCTCTACGATCTCGACACAGATATCCACGAGGACAATAACGTGGCTGTTCTATATCCTGATAAGGTGGCTGAGCTGGTTGCCATTGTTAAGGAAGCTCACACGCCCAACGAGAACTTTCATGTCACTTTGCCCAAGCAGTGAAACGTGTCATCTGGTAGGGAGAATCAGCTTACTCTGCCCCACTTTCTTTGTCGTATATGCATGGTTCGTCAGTCGCTCGATGTCTAAGGGAACATAAATCATTTCGTATATCGACGGGCCTTCCTCGTAGAAGAATGCAATGCGATTGTCAGCCTGCAGACACATCGTACTGTAGGCACTGCTTGTGGTGCTGACTTGGGAAGATTTGATCCATCCTGAAGCAAATTCCGCAGGAGTATATTTCTTGTCCGCATCGAGAACCTTGTAATAAAGTCCCACATTGAATCGCCCTTTACCAAAGGGTACGGATTGAAGGGCAATGGGAGTGGAGACCCCTGTCTTGGCATCGTTTGCCCATACGATAAGCAATTCGCCATTCGTGCTGTTGCCCATTGCCTTGATTCCATTGGGTTGCAGAGCACTGTCCACAGCGATGTCCCAGGATCCACTGGTAGTGCTGTTCTTGTCGTAAGTCCAGATGTTGAAGCACCTGCCACCCTGCATGCGTCCACTCAAGACAAGACTTCCATTGGGAAGTTCCTCCACTTTCGGCTCATCGCTACCCTTGCAGGCTTGGATAGTGGCATCGCCGCCCAGCAGATTCCACGTTTCACCCATATCGTCAGAATAAACCACATACGCGCCACGCAATCCTGTGCCACGCACCAGGAGGGCGGCATAGAGACGATAATATTTTCCTTTCTTCACGATACGGCTCTGCAGAATCTTGCCACTGCCAAAGAAACCTGCATAGGCGAAGAACTTGCCTTCCCCATCATGCTCACCATCCTGGAACATACTTCCGCTACTCCCCCAGAACTGAGGGGTGATATCCACTGGTGTGCTCCAGCTGTGACCGCCATCAGTGGTTTTCTGCATGGCAATCAGAGGACGCTGGGTGGCCGTTGCATAGGCATAAATGGTTTGGCCGCTTACGGTAATCAGTACTCCTGCACCACTTTCCCGATCGAGCCCAATCGCAGGGTCACCATAAGCAAGACCAAAAGAGTTCCCACCCAGTGAGGCGTCACCATCTGCAATGATCGTCTCCTCGCTCCATGTCTTTCCATTGTCTTTGCTGTATCTCATTGCCTGATCTACTTCACCAAAACCCACATCGTTGCGGCATTCACGCACATCATACACTGCTACCAGTTCGTCACGATGATTTCTCGCGATGGCAGGAATGCGGTAATACTGCGTCCCAAAATCCGTATAAGCCAGACACTGGTATTCTGTTCTTTCATTGGCTGTGAAAGATGCCTTTGCTATGCCATCATCCGTCACAGCGACCCCATCGAAGTCCCACCCGTGATATGCCTCTCCACGAAACTTGACGGAAGAACCTGAAGGGAGTTTCATCTCCAACGTTTTCCCGTTTTGGGAGGCAAGCACCTCAAGGGTAGAGGTACCTGAACCATAATCTGCTGTGATGTATCCGCAACGTTTGTTGGTTGGATAAGTCGCCTTCCCCTTTACAGAGACAGCAATCTTCACTATCGTGGCTCCATCTGCATCATCCGCAGCAGCCTTGGTTCCCAGTATGCTGGTGAAAAGCATAAAGGATAAGAGCAGTATTCTTTTCATGTGTGTAAACGTATGATATTTTTTCATGGTCAAAGATAGAGGGAAAAAAGAGTATGTCGATGGAAAAGGTTGTTAAATAAACTTAATCCGGTCGGATGAACTCCATTTCAGACGGAGAGAATTGAGAATGACACTTACGCTGGAAAAGGCCATCAGGGCACTTGCCCACATGGGAGTAATCTGGAAGTGGAAACCGAACAGATAAGGGAGTCCTGCTGCCAGAGGGATGCAGATCAGATTGTAGATGAAAGCCCAAAAGAGGTTCTCACGAATCATCCTGACTGTACGTTTGCTCAAACGGATTGCGGCAGGGATATTACGCAGATCATCGCCCATCAGGGTGACTTGCGCAACGTCCATCGCCACGTCGGTACCTCGCCCCATAGCCATGCTGACATCAGCCAGCGCGAGAGCTTGCGTGTCATTGATTCCATCACCTACCATCGCCACGCGATGACCTGCCTGCTGAAGCCGTTCCACCAGCTTCTCCTTGTCCTCAGGGAGAGCATGACTTTGGTAGTGAAGGATTCCTGCCTGCTCTGCCCAATAGCGGGCAGCGTCTTCCTTGTCACCGCTCATCATGTAGACCTGGATACCTCCCTGCTGCAGCTCCTCGACAGCTTCCTTGGCTTTGGGTTTCAGCGTTTCCCGTTCCTCTAAAGGAAGACTGTCGGCACGCGTAAAGTCGACGTTCTGATTGGGAATGGTCAGGGTACCTGTCTTGTCAATAACGATGGCATCCACATGGCGCAAGTTTTCCAGAGCGGAAGCATCCTTGATGAGTATCTGACTTTCGGCTGCCTTGCCGATTCCTACCATCAGGGCGGTGGGAGTAGCCAAGCCCATCGCACAGGGACAGGCTATCACCAGCACAGCCACAGCAGACATGATCGCCTGCGGAAGCATGGAATTCCCTCCAAGAATCCACCATGCCAGGAAAGTGACGAGAGCGATGGCAGCCACCACAGGGACAAACACCAAGGCAGCACGGTCCACAATCCGCTGAACGGGAGCTTTCGACCCCTGCGCGTCCTGCACCATGCGGATGATGTGAGCTAAAGCTGTCTCTTCGCCTATCTGACGAGCTCGCATGCGCAAACGGCCCTGGCTGGGGATGGTGCCTGCCAAGACATTGTTTCCAACCTTCTTTTCTGCAGGTATAGGCTCACCTGACACCATCGATTCATCCACGTAGGCAGCATCCTCTGTCATGAAACTGGTGGCCCAGACGACTTCACCGTCCACAGGAATCTTCTCGCCTGCACGAACTTCCAGCAAATCGCCCTTCTCGATGGTGGAAAGAGGCACCTCCTCCACGCTGTCACCATTCACGATATGTGCCGTCTTGGGTTGCATGCCCATCAGTCGACGGATGCTGCTTGCGGCGCCATCCTTGGCTTTTTCTTCCAGCAAACGGCCTGTCAGCACGAAAGTAATGATCATGACGGAGGCATCGAAGAAGGTATGCCAGCCAATGCCTCGACTCCCCCATACGGCATCTCCAAAGAAGGTGTTGAAGGTACTCAGCAGGAAGGCTATCAGCGTACTCAGTGCCACCAGCGTGTCCATATTGGCAGTCCGATGAAGCAACTGTCGCCAGGCTGACACATAGATATTCCTTCCGCAAAGCAACATACAGACGAGAGCCAACAGCAGAGACAGCACATTGCCTGCAAGTACGCTCCCCACAGAAATCCATCCCATCGAGAGACACATCACCAGGATAGCCAGCACCCAGGAAAGAAGGGTGCACCTCCTGAGCAAAGTGAATTCCTGCCGATGGATTTCCTCAGCGCTGCGTCCGCTTTCGATGACCAGATCGTAGCCGATGTCATTCACCTCCCGCTTCATCTGCTCCAAAGAGATGACAGCAGGGTCGAAATCGACCAGAGCGGTGCGACTGGCGAGGGATACTGAGGCACTATGGATGCCAGGCAGGGAAGAGAGTTTCTTCTCCACGTTGGCCGAGCAGGCTGAACACGCCAATCCTACTACGGGAATCGTTTGCTTCATGAAGGGTTTTTCGTGGGGAGAAGGTGATCGTCACTAAAGAGTGAGTTCAAAGCGGCCACTCCCGTCAACAGCCTTCTTGATGTCGGCGGGAGTGACAGCAGCAGCGTCGTATTCCACAGTGACACTGCGTGTTTCCAAGTTCGCCTCAGCGCCTGCCACACCCTCCAATCCGCAGATAGCATTCTCTACGTTAGCCTTGCAATGCATGCATTTCATGCCGCTTACGGAAAAAGTTCTTTTCTCCATTCTTTCTCTTTTTGAATAAGGATTATCTTACAGGATGGACCAGACGCTTTCAGACGATCAGAATGTCCAACCGATGCGGAAGAGGTGATCCTTGTGGTTGCCGTCGTGATGCATCAAGCCCAGGCCATAGCCCAGATAGAGATGCTCCTTGATCTGCAGACCTATCGTGAAATCCATAGCAAAACAGCTCACGTAGTCTGAGAACATGCCGCCATAACCAAGATCAACGGCTGCAAAAGCCTTCACGTCAGGACCGAAGGAAGGGCTGAAGCCGCGCAAACCGGTCGTGAAACTGATCTCGCTCCAATCATCGTATTTGTTGTAGTCATAGGCGTACTTCACGTGCAGCACATCCCAAGCCAAATACTCGTTGAAATTGTGTTGTGCACGAACACCCAGCTCCAATTCAGTTCCCACACCTACCTCAGCTGCCCAGTTGAAACTCTTCAGGCTCTGAGCCTTCAGTGATGATGCACTCAGCAAAACCACTGCAATCATTAACAAAAACTTCTTCATCGTTGTTTGTACTTTTTTTAAACGGTACAAAAGTACTCATAATCTGCAGATTCACCAAAAAAAACAGTAAAAAAATGAGTTTTTCAGCTTGGCTGCTTCCGTGCTTTTTTGAGGGGGGAGGCACAAGCAAGAATGCAAACGCAGACGAGCAGGACGGAGGAGCGGAAAAGACAACGTGTCGAAAGGGGAGGAAGAACGTGTTGTGTTCGAGCTTTCAACGTGTTGTGTCTGCAGTTTCAACGTGTTGCCCCTTTTCCTCTTCCATCAGGGGCCCCCAACGACCATCATGATTTTCTTCTTGAGAATCAATCTATAATCTATAGTGTTTCAGCTTTTATAATCTGGTTCAATTAATTTTACGTCCTTATATTCATCTCTTAAATTCTTAGCAAGGTCTTTGTCTAAAAGGAAAGCATCACATGGACATGGTTTTGAGGCAAGTGGATTTCGTGGTGTGCCTTTAGTTTTGTACCTTATGCAAATTGCAGGACGACCTGGATTGCGTCTCAGGTATGCACATATCTCGCAATAACAAGCGATATGGTTTCTTTCATAACATGAAAGCAATGAGAATTGCAGATTTCGCTCTGAATCTATAGAAGAAATATTGCCTCGGAGCATAAATTCATAGACAACTTCTCTGTTTCTTGGAAAATCAAGAGTTGTACAATCTACGGGACCTAAAAAATATTTACCACTTCTATACAGCGAGAACTTAGGCACCTGAATTTTTATCTCCTCTGGGGTTGCTTGGATAGTATTCTCTTCATTAAAATTGCGGTAATATCCAATATTAAGATCTTCTGCCAATCCCATGACATCAGATTCACCTGATAGAGGAATTTCTATCAGACTTAACGATGTTTCTAAATCTCTTTCACAGTCCTCAGTGGAAAACTTAACAAATATCGCATCTTCTAATGATTGCCCCTTTCTAAAGACTATGTCATATATTCCATCTTGCCCAGGCCTTTTAAAGTTTTTTTCACACATCTTATAACCTATGGACTTCAGATCGTATGTTTCGCGCCCTACTGAATAGCAATGACTTCTATCAGCAAAATTGCAAGTTTCGATGTTCTTGCAATAATAATACTCTGATACTGCCACTTCATATTTTTCACTATTGTAGAATTTGTTGTATATGACTTCCTTAGCTGCTTCAATCAAGTAAAAGGCATCTACACAATTTTTGTTTTCTTTTATATGCTTGAAATGACCATCTACACATTTGACTTCTTCCCCACATTTAATACAGTAGTAACGATGAGCAGAAATATCGTATGTTTGATCGATTCTATAAAGATTTACAAGATATGCATTCTCATCATATGCAATGTGACGTTCAATAAGAGTATAATTATGTTCAAGGTATTCAGCTTGCCCCCAGCAACCACCTTTTTTCCCAAACATTTTTGCTTGTTGAGTCCTTGAATAATACACCCATTCTCTATCAGTGGATTCTTCGACTAAAAAATGGCGTATAAATTCCTTATTTTTGTTTATGCAAACGTTAATGTTTATTTCTATGCAGTCAATCTTGGCATTGCGGATTTTATCTGCTTTTTTTGTGTCAACTTCGTGAGTTCGCTTAAATTCAACCCAAAGTTTCTGCCCTCTATAAGAGCAAACACAGTCTGGTATCAATCCTGTTTCAGGATCTCTGGATTCTTGCTCGACACTATCAAATTCAAGTTGTCTCGCATTTGATTCACCTTGAATAATTGGAAGCATTATTCTCTTTTCTTCCGCAAGAACCTCTTTGGCAAGCATATGAAGACTCGTTTCAGCTGACCCCACACAATCGCTTCCCCTTTCGTGAGCAAAATGATGTGCTTTACTCACAGTTTCAGGTTTTGAGTTAATTGCAATCAATCTTGCGTCACAGATAGGACAAAAACATTTACAAGCTAAACCAGATTCAACCTCGTTTATATGTTTCCATTTTCGTTCCTCATCTCTTGCATTTACAAGATGAGGCTTTTTCAATCCATCGCGTCTCATAGTAGTCTAACCTTTATTCTCAATCGGACTCAACCCATGTCGGCAAACTTTTTGCGTTCAAACCAAAACCATATCGGGCCATGTGCATTTAAATACGTATTTTCTTGAACATGATTGAGATATCGATGCAAATATATATAAAAAATCTGAAACAATCAAACACACACCACATTTCTTAGCAAAGTTGCAAAGGGAGGGGACAACGCCGTTACACCGTTTCATTTACAAAAAATGAAAGAGAAAAATATAATAACAAACAAATATCGCTCATGCTTTTCTTGTCTGACAGCCGCACCAGCGCACCAGCGCACCAGCGCACCAAAACGA